>Ga0315551_10002775_pt1 | contig 12605 bp, 18 predicted proteins | sample SalMarSW160290MG_FD_203678 | JGI IMG/M metagenome (GOLD analysis project Ga0315551, IMG submission 203678) | Salt marsh sediment microbial communities from the Plum Island Ecosystem LTER, Massachusetts, United States - Salt Marsh Sediment SW1602-90 ... | reverse complement strand
GAAACAGCCAGAGTCTCTTCCAAATGGCTCCGCTCAAGAATTGCTCCTCTTCTCGAACAAGTCTTGCCTGAACTCAAAGATTTTTTGCCTGAGAAGATTAAGAAAAAAAATAATCTTCTTGACCTCTTACCGGCCATTAAGCAAATCCATTTTCCGGAAAATAAAACTCAGGCCGAGGAAGCCAGGCAAAGACTCGCTTTCGATGAGCTCTTCTTGCTCCAGCTCGCTAGCTTGAAACGAAAAGAGGCTTGGCAAAAAACAAAACTCAGTCATCGCTTTGAAATCGACCAAGAAAAAGTCTTATCTTTCTTAAGCTCCCTCCCCTTCGAGCTCACTTCAGCCCAAAAAAGATGTGTCAGAGAAATTCTGGCTGATTTGAATAAAGAGAAACCGATGAACCGCTTGCTTGAAGGTGACGTTGGTTCCGGCAAGACCGTGGTCGCCGCCATCGCCGCCTATCTTGCCTATCTTAATGGCTTCCAAACCGCCTTCATGGCCCCCACCGCCATCCTAGCTCACCAACACTATTTAACTCTTGACCAAATGTTAACCCCTTTAGGATTAAAAATCGGACTCTTAACCGGAGGCAGAAAAATGGCTAAAAAAGAGTTTGATCTCCTAATCGGTACTCACGCTTTGCTTCATCGCCGGGCCCATTTCCAAAAACTGGGCTTAGTCATTATTGACGAACAGCATCGCTTCGGCGTCAGCCAAAGAGCCCAGTTAATGAAAAGAGGAGGAACGCCTCACCTTCTTACCATGACCGCCACCCCTATTCCGAGAACTATTGCTCTCACTCTTTACGGTGATTTAGACTTGTCAGCCATTGACGAAATGCCTCCGGGCAGAAAACGAGTCAAAACCTGGGTGGTCCCGCCTCAGAAAAGAAAAGATGCTTACCAATGGATTAGGAAACAAGTCAAAAAGACTGATGAACAGGCTTTCATCATCTGTCCTTTAATCGAAGAATCAGAGACTCTCCAATCAGTCAAGGCGGCCACTAAAGAGTACCAAGAACTCTCAAAAGAAGTCTTTCCTGACCTAAAAGTGGGTTTACTTCACGGCCGCTTGAAAGCTAAAGAAAAAGATAAAGTCCTCGATCATTTCCGAGAAGGGAAGCTGGACATTCTTGTCTCCACCCCCGTGGTTGAAGTCGGCATTGATATTCCCCAGGCCACGATTATGATGATTGAGGCAGCCGACCGCTTTGGTTTAGCTCAACTCCACCAGCTTCGAGGTCGGGTAGGCAGAGGGGCAAAGGGGTCGTTTTGCCTTTTGTTCACGGAAATGACTGAAGGAAAGGCCATTCGGAGACTGAAGGCGATGGAAAAAACTTATCTCGGTATGGAGCTCGCCGAACTAGACCTTAAGCTTCGTGGTCCGGGCGAAATCTACGGTACCAGACAGCACGGCTTCCCTGACCTTCGAGTCGCTTCCTTCACCGACTTAAATCTTATCAGGAAAAGCCGCCAAGCGGCTGAAGAAGTTATTAATCGCCTACCTCAGCTTTCAATCTTAAAAGAGAAACTTGAAGAACAAGATAGGAGAATCGTTGAGCCAAACTAATTCCTCCTTGCTTTAGCCTGCAAAAGAAGCTAAAATATATTCTATGACCGCTTTACCTAAACGAAGAAGTTCAACTCAGCGCAAAGGCAAAAGAAGGGCAGCGATTAAAATCAAGCCGCTTCCTCTTTATGCCTGCCCAAACTGTGGTCAATCAAAACCATCCCATCAAGTTTGCCCCAACTGTGGCTACTACAAGGGAAAATTAATCATTGATTTTGAAAAAAAGAAGGAAAAGAGGGCGGCTAAGCAAAAAAATGAAAAAGGCAACTGACCCTCGACACCTTAAAAGGAGAGAGGCCATCAAAGCTCTTTTTAGTTGGAGTTTTAGAAGTCAAGAAACCGAAAATTCTCTCGCTAAAGCCGTCATCGAAAAAATCAAAAAGATTGATGAAATCATAGAGAAAAATGCTCCTCTCTGGCCAATTGAGCAAATCAACCGCCTTGATTTGGCTATCTTGAGGCTAGCCGTCTTTGAGCTAAAAATTGAAAAAAGGGAGCCAGAAAAGGTGATTATTGATGAAGCCGTCGAGCTGGCAAAAGAATTTGGCAGTGAATCGTCACCCTCCTTCGTCAATGGGGTTTTAGGAGCCGTCTTAAAAAATGGAAGCAAAGGTTGAAAAAATAAAAAAAATCATTGCCGAAACACTCGGCGTTCCTCCCGAGGAAATTAAGCCTGAGTCGGAATTAGTCAGTGATCTCAATGCTGAATTTTTGGAAATTGCCGATATTATTATGAAGATTAAAAAGGAGTTCCTGATTGAAATCCCAGAGGAGGAGATAAAAAAGTTTGTCACGGTTAATGAACTAATTAACCTCGTCATTGACGAAGAATGAAAAGTCTAAGCCCCCTAGAAGAAGCAATTAAAATTAGTTTCAACAATAAACAGCTTTTAAAAACGGCTTTAACCCATCGTTCCTATCTCAACGAACATCCCAAAGAAGAATTATCCTCAAACGAAAGATTAGAATATCTGGGTGATGCTATCCTCGAATTCATCGTTTCAGAGAAACTCTTCAACCTCTTTCCCAACCTCGACGAGGGAGTCCTAACTACCCTCAGGTCTCTCCTGGTCAAGACAGGTTCTTTAGCAGAAGCAGCCGGCAAATTCAAACTAGGGGATTATCTTTTCTTGAGCAAAGGTGAGGTGGATACCGGAGGCAAAAAAAATAAATCCCTCTTAGCCAATACATTTGAGGCTTTAATCGGGGCCATTTTCCTCGATCAAGGATTGGGAAAAACCAAAGATTTCATTGAACTTTCATTAGGAGAAAAAATAAAAACCATCAACCTTCGAGAGAACATCAAAGATTATAAAAGCCTCTTCCAGGAAAAAGCTCAAGAGGGAGAGAAAATCACTCCCACTTACCGCATTATTAACACTTTTGGGCCAGATCATGATAAAATCTTTACCGTTGGTGCCTTTCTCAGCAAAAGAAAGGTTTCCGAAGGGAAAGGAAAATCAAAACAAGAAGCTGAGCAAAAAGCGGCTCAGAAAGCATTAAAAATTTATGTTAAAAATTAGACTGGCTAAAGTTGGGAGGAAAGGTGATGTTTCCTATAGAATCGTTGTTTCAGAAGCAAAAACAAAAAGAGACAGCAAGCACGTCGCCGTGATTGGTTTTTACGATCCGAGCACCGCTCCACCAACCATTAAAATAGATAAAGAAAAATATAAATCTTGGTTAGAAAAAGGCGCCCAACCGACCCAGACGGTCTCTAAACTAATCAAAAAATGAAAGATTTGGTGGAATTTGTCGTTAAATCATTGGTTTCTAAACCGGGAAAAGTGAAGGTAACCGAAGAAACCGAAGGTGAATTAATTAAATTTCAAGTAAAAGTTGACGAGGAAGACATGGGTTTAATTATTGGCCGCCAAGGGAGAATTATTAAATCAATTAGAACTTTAGCAAGAACGAGAGGGTTGGTGGAAAAGAAAAAGGTTCAACTCTTCCTCGACGAAGCTAAAAAGTGAAGGGGTTAGGTTTTCCTCCAGGCAGTGATTCAAAAGTTTTGGCTTCATAGAGATTATATCCACGAAGTTGATTAAGGAGCTTCTCTTCTTCAGGAGTCAGTTTGGGGACAATGGCATCCGCTTTCCCCAAAGTTTTCGGTAAACCGGAATAATAGCCCACTAAAGTCACATCAGTAGAGAAACTTTGACCACTGATATCAAAATCTTTTATTTGTAAATTAACTAAGGGCAAAGATTGATTCGCCACCTTCAAAAAATTCAAAAACTGGTTGATGTCGCCGCTCATGGTCAATTTAAAAACAAGCTCTTCCATTTCGGTAATTTCCACCGCTTCGGTCGCCACTTCACCAGGAGAAACTCTTAGCTCTTCCACCAAAAGACTATTTTCCTCCGCGAGCTGACCAATCATCATCATCATCCCAACCGGGTTTTTTTGCGAAGGCAGGGCGGTCAAAAGCCTTTCAGACTTTTCGCTCAGTTCATACTCATTGAGAGTCTCCAAGTCTTGGATTTTTGTTTGGAGTTTGCTTACTCTCTCGCGCTCCTTCTGGAGAGAATCATAAATTCCCTTTATTTGCCCAAATCGAGGCAGGAAAAATGTCCAGCCGATCATCAAAGAAACAATTAAAACCGCAGGCAAAAATAAATGGTGATATTTAATCAGGTTTTTTTTATAATCCTTCATTTTTTTGCTGTCAGGTTTAAACTATAACCTCCTCCTTTAGTCCGAGTAACCGTCTCAAAAATAATTGTTTTATATCCTTCTTCCTGAAAAACCTTCTTTATTTTATCCGTGAATCTTTCCAAAGAACTAACGTCGCTAGATTCCACCGCCAGTTTGACCTCCTCGTTTTTTGTCAATTCAACTCCGGAAATCTTTACCTCTTCCTCTTTGGCGTTAATTATCTTCGTTAAAACAGCCTCAGGATGAGTTCGAGAGCTAATAATCTTAGCGCATTTACCCAGGCGGTCTTTAATAAGCACCTCTAAAGATTCAACCTTTTGAAAAGTCTTGATTCTCGACTCCAGCTGATTTTCTTGGGAAGCAAGGTTTTGTTTTTCCCTGGAAAGAAAAAATTGAAAACCAATCAAACCTACCACTAACAAGCTATAAATAAGAAGAGTAATCGCGATCGTTTTTTTTAATCTACTAATGACCTCTTTTTCTTCAGTCGTCGCCAATTCCTTTTTTTCGAGAAGATTAATTCCGAATTGCACCTAAACCTCCTTCATCGCCAACCCAATCGCAACCGCAAAAAGGGGAGTATTCTGGCGGAGATTGACCAACTGCTTCTCGTCTCTGATTAATTTGGCAAAAGGATCAGCCACTTGGACCTCAAGAGATAAAGACTTAGTCAAAAAAGAAATCACTTCAGGTAAATTAGCCGAGCCGCCGGCTAAAACCATGGTTTTAATCGCTTCTTTTTCTTTCTCTTGCCAATACTGAACTGCCTTCTGAATTTCGCTGACCACCTGGCTGACCACTGGCGTAATTGCTTTTTTGACTTTGCCTTCAAGTTTTTTCTCGGTCAATCCATAAGCGGTCTTATATTTCTCCGCCTGATGAGGATCAATTGACAGGCCAGTCGAAATAGCTCTGGTAAAAGCTTGTCCAGCCGCCGGAATTGATCGAGTAAAGACTAAAAGGCCTTTTTGGGCGATGGCGATATCAGTCGTCTCCGCCCCAAAATCAACCATCACTACGGCTGGTGATTCCGGAGAAAGCAAGGCTCTTGACGCCGCGATTAACTCGGTTTCAATGGCCACTAACTTAAACCCCGCGAGTTCCATCAAATGCTGAAATTTCTTAATCAGAGTTTTCGGAGCGGCAACCACTAAAACCTCCATCATCTGCTCAAGCTTGCCTGCCTTACCTTGACTGATAACCACACTGTCAAGGCTGACATCGCTAATCGGTAAGGGGATAAACTGCTCTGCTTCCCATTGAAGCGCTTGAGAAAGTTCATCTTCATTCATCTTGGGCAAAGTAATCACTCGGGAAAAGATTTTGCTCTCAGGCAGAGAAACAATGACATTCTTATTATTAATCTTGGCGTCCTGATGAAGCTTTTTAATGGCGCCGGCTAAAAAAACTAAATCTTTTTCTGCCTCAGAACTTAAGCCAGGTAGGGGAGTCTGGGCAATGCCTACAGAAAGGAGACGAAATTTGTTGCCCTCTTTTTGAACTGAGGCAATTTTTATCGATGTTGAACCAATATCTAAGCCAAAAGTATTCATTTGATAAGATCACCTTCAGAATAGAGGAGAAAGTCAAAAATTCCTGGCGGGGCAGGGTGCAATCTCACCACTTCAATTTTTCTAGTTGAGCCTCCTGCCGTGCCCACCGAACTGATTTTCACCCCCTGAGAAGCAAAAGAGCCACTCGTTGGTCCCGCACCTAAAACTTGGTCAAGTTCATCGGAGTATAAAAGCCTCAAGCGGGCAAAAAGAAGAGTGCCTCCAGAGGCCGGCGACAAATCCAAAGTCGCTTTATATCTCACTGTTTTCCCCTCTATGGAATAATTGCCTTCAACTCCAAAATCTGAAACTCCATCACAGTCTGTTCCATCAGGCTGGCAGAATCTATTGGGGTCAGGTAGATGAGTTGGATTATTTGGTTTTGGGTCTAAAGCATAACGAATTACTTTATTTTCACCCCCACCAGTTTGGTAATAGATTGTTGCCTCCAAAGCTGGCTCCTCAGTTGAATCCGCATTGCCCCAAAGGAGAATCAAGCTGCCCGCTGTATAAATAGGTGTATATACTTGTGTCAAGTCAGAATATTCTGCCAACCAGAGCGTTCTCACCTCATCTTCCCTGATAGCTTCGGGGAAAAGATATTGACCGTCTTTCCCTAAATCATCTTTCTGGGTAGCGTAGGTTACTTCTCCTTCCTCAAACCCGCCGCCAAAATTGGTGCCGACTCCAACCAAAGCTTCTTCAATTCCCGCTTCAGCCGCTGAAAAAGCTCGAGCTGCCTCTCCTGTCTGTTCTGAAATCTCAATATCGGTGACCGTCCTCGAGGTGACCGCCAAACCAATGGTCAAAGCCACCGCCATAATCAGAAGAACAACAAGAAGCGCTTGACCAGAATTTCTGGGCAGTTTTTTCATTAATCTCAGTTTAACCTCAAATTATCCTTCTTGTCAAATCTCAGAAATTCCTCAAGCTGATACTGGTTTTAAAATCTATAACTGCATACATTTCCGGCGGCACCTCGCCTGCAATCACACCCTTGGGCGTCAAAGTAAATTCGATGTCGATTCTTCTAAGATCCCCAGGTAAAATACTAGTCACTGGATCATAAGTACAGACGAAAGCGAATGAAGAAACCTTAACATTGTCACCGGTTAGATATAAAAGCGTTGCACCGGAAGAAGCAATTCTTTCATTAGAAAGTTGAAAAGTTGTCAACTCATTGTCATAATTCTCAATTTCTAAACTTTCGCTATCACAAGTAGTTACTCTCCTTGAATTCTTAATCATCCTCTCCATAATCGCTAAAGCATATTCTCCGTTCTGCTTGATCTCTCTCTCCACCTCCACCTTGCTCGCGCCCTTCATAATTCCAAAAAAGATGTTACCACCAGCCACCAAGACAATGCCCATTAAAAAAATAACGATTAAAGTCTCAATTAAGGTGAAACCCGCAATTTTTTTCCTCATCGCCAATTAGTTAAATAAGTCGTTATTTGAGATTGATGTTCACCACCAGACTCCAGCCAGCTGACCACCACCTTCACTTCAACCTTATTTCCTTCTCCGTCAACACTGGTTAAAGTGGCTTCTCTTTTAAACCTGCCTCCTAAAGTATAACCATCAGCAGGACACATCCCTTCGACTGACCAAGAAAGAGGCTCCAAATTTAAACAAAATGTCGTCCCCGCCCGAGTGGAAAATTCATCCCAGTCTTTATCTCTTTCCGCCCTAATCCATTCAATCGCTTCTTGAGCATAAGCCGTCGCTTGAGTTTGGGCTTTAGAAAAACCGCTACTTCTCATCGAGATCGTCGTCGCCCTGACTAAAGCAACCATCACTAATAAAACCACCGCTAAGGCGGTTAAAACCTCAATTAATGATTGACCGGATGCTGACTTAATCTTCATTGATCAGTTTAAGAACTATTGTATCTTAATATTTCCTGAGAGTTCAACCATCACTCTTGCCTCCTGCTCGAATCCCTGAAGAAGGAAGCTGGTTTCTGCCTCAACTCCTTGAGCCAAGACTTTAAAGAGAGCGCTGGTGCCGCTAAGACCAACTATATTATTGGGAAGCCTAACTGTTTTTGCTATTTGAATCTCTGAATTAGAACAAATAGCCATGATTTGATATTCGGTCTCCGAAGTAAATTCTAACCTGTATCCAGTTAAAGTCTCACCTTCTCCATCGCACCAGTCTTGAGGTTTTTCTCCCGCTAAGGCTTTACTTTGAGCATGACGGAGATTATTCCCGAGGTCTTTGGCTACCTGATTAAGAATTTGTCTCCGATTAAAACTTTGATAATAAACAAGGCTGGCTCCGAGAAGAATTCCCATGATGGAAATCACGACTAGAAGTTCAATGAGCGTGAACCCACGCTCACAAGCTCTGCTTATTTTTGTTAAAAAACAAGCTCTGCTTATAATAGTAAAACCGGCTGTTTTTTCTTTATCTTCAAATTTACCATTCATAAACACCAAACTTTAGAATGAAGTTTGTCTTTTTTACTTTAAAAAAGACAATCAAAATCAAATTCGCAACGATTAAATTCCTCTCTGTCGTCATCGGAACAGCCATCAGGTTCGTAGTTAAGCCAGTGGCGCCGATAAAAAAGCCAACATCCATCCCCGCCGCATTCTCCCCAAAATTCACCACCAATACAAGTCGGTCCTCCTGAGGGACAATCCTCCGGACAATTACAATAATTTTCTCCTAAACCGCAGACACCATTAGGGCAATAAGCACAAACTTGTCCGCCCAGAAGAAGATGGCAACCTGTTTCGTCGATCTGGTAACTGCCAATAGCGGTTAACCCAGGGCAACAATCAGGTCCACCAAGATAGATTTGTTTAATCTCTCCTTCAGGGACACATGTTGGTGTCGGGATAGGCGTGTCTGTCGGTGTCGGCTCAGGGGGAGGGGAACCCTGCTCTGGCGTTGGTGTTGGTGTCAGTGTCGGCGTCGGGGGAGGAACGTAGGGGACCTCATTATCAGTGGAAATCTCTCCACCTTCATCAACGATCACCTTACTCGAATAACTGGTGCTGCTCAAAGTAATCTCGACTGAGCCTCCTTCTGGGTTTTCTACTCCTTGAGCTAAGGGTTTGAAAATGAGATAGGGAGGGCCATCCGCCCAGGCTAGTCCCGTCAGGGGATATCTTCGATACTCAACCGGTACATCGTTACAAATAATCGAAACAACATATTCATCGCTTAAAAAATCAACCTGATAACCTCCAAAGGTCCCTTCACAATCTCCCTTCTCACCGGCTAAAGCCTTGCTCTGAGCCAAGCGAAGATTATTCTTTAAATCACTCGCTCCTTGGACAGTTATCTGGCGGCGATTGAAGTCTTGATAATAAACTAAGCCAACCGTCAATAGAAAACCCATTATAGAAATAGTGATAAGAAGTTCAATGAGCGTGAACCCACGCTCACAAGCTCTGCTTATAAGGGTAAAACCCTGATTGAAGATTTTGTTTCTCAAGTTAAGGTTGTATAACGCCATAATTACAAGGGGCAGGCTCGCCGCTAGCAGTACAAGACGAGGGACACCCGCTCGGTACACCTGGCGAACTTCCTTCTAAGTGAACACAAAGATAGTAAGCATGAAGACTTTCCCGACTATAACGATAAGTGTAAAGGGTAGGCAGGGGGTCTTGTGGGATTTGACTCATGTAGGTAACACTCGTCGAACCGGTACAAGTTGCAGTCAAACTACCCCCAGTACTACTTATCGTCGTTGGATATTGACCACAATCCGCATGATAAAGCTCAATGGCGGCTCGAATTTGTTCTAAATCCGCTTTTCGCTTCCCGTCTCGAGCTGTGATCCGCGTTCCTTGATAAGAAACAAGTAAAATTCCCATCAAGACGCCAATAATGACAATGACGACTAAAAGCTCAATGAGCGTAAATCCACGCTCACAAGCTTTGCTTATTTTCGATAGGAAACAAGCTTTGCTTATGAGAGTAAAACCTTTTTTCATTTTAAAAACCACAATCTCCTGCCGCTGGTGCAGTCGTCTTTTCATTCGCCCTTCCATCAGCACAAAGATACCAAAAATCAACTGTCTCCATCTTCGCCCAGAGAATATAATTAGTCGCGTCAATCTCTCCTGCAGTACCATTTGTATCATAGTTATATTGATAAGTAGTTTCTCCAACCTCTTGGCGAGGGTCTTGAGGACAAACAGACATATAATTAGGACTAAGTGTAGTACAGGGTACTCCTGAAGAGGCGTCACCTTCAGCGGGTCGAGCTGGATAAACGCCTCCTGTTTGGGAAGCAAGATTTTCTAAAGCAATCCTATATTGATTCAAATCCGATTTTCTTTCTGCATCCCGAGCGCTTTTTTCTGCCATGCCATAACGAGAAATCATCAAGGTAGCTAGAATACCAATAATGGAAATGACAACTAATAACTCAATTAAGGTAAACCCCAGTTTTAAGTTTTGCGTTTTAAGTTTTGAGTTTTTAATTATCATGGTTCCCTCCTGCTCAAACAAAATCCACCAGCTGTTGTTCTGCAAGCACTGGGACAAGCATCCTGATCAGCATCTTTCTGTGGATCAGAGGCGTTTTCAAGACAAACGGTTAAGGTATACTTCAGACTATCATCATCGTCTTGAACATAGGAATAATCCGGCCAATCACCAGTACATTCCCAAACATCATCAGTTGAATTGTAAGAACACTTCGGATCATGGGGGACTTCTTGCATGTAGTCAGACTCAAGATCAGCGGCTAAAGTCTCAACATCGCCTGTCTCTGGATACTCTGGCGTTGTCTGAGAGTTTTTATACATCTCCAGCGCTTTTTGAATCTGATTAAGATCACTCTTTCTTTTTGCGTCCCGAGCTCTCTCTCGGACACCACCAATATTAGCAATCAACAGAGTCGCCAGAATACCAATGATGGAAATAACAACCAATAATTCGATGAGAGTGAAACCTTTATTTCTCATAAACAGCCTTCGTCTAGGTCCTCCGGATCTTCAATCTCTGGCTTGCAGTTCGAGCTCGCCACTCCAAAATTATAATCTACTGGTGGACTCCCCAAACCTATTGGATCAGCCAGCACTTCCGGATCATTATTATTTTCTAGATTAGCATAAAGTTGATAATAAGTACCATTCGAGCGGTAGTAATAAGGAGGATCATTGACTGGATCACCCGGCACCTTAGACATGTAGACCGTGTTGTTCTTGTCACAAAATTCTCGCTCGGCTGGATCTTGAGTCCAATCACAAGGTCTATCTCCTTGCTCACAGGTGCAAGCTAATATTCTTCCGTTAGTATCACCAGATGGATATCCAGCATGATCATTGTAATAAGCCTCTAAGGCATTGGCTATCTGGCGCAAGTCAGATTTTCTTTGAGCGTCTCGAGCCTTGATTTGCGAAGTTCGGAAGTTGCCTAAAGTGACGACCGTTAAAATGCCTAAAATCGCCATCACCACCAGGAGCTCAACTAGAGTAAACCCCGGCTTTAGGTTTTTAGTTTTAAGTTTCAAAATCATTACTCTTTTGAACAACAATACGGTCTTACTCCAGGTGGACAGGTAAGGATCCACTCAGAACCCTGACAACAACCCGAAGATCCACAATGGTCTCTTAGCTCTTCATCAGTCCACTCATCACATCCAGGGTTTACGTCTACCATTCCTGGACATGGAGCGGTACAACACTCTAGTCCTACCCCTCCGCCCGAAACTCCATAATTATAGGTACACTTATCATCTCCCGTGCCTTCATCTCCTCCTGGTCCACACCCCGCACCACAACCAACTTCAACAATTTCCGAATCAGTTGTAAATTCTAATGTAGCATAAATTCGATACCAATTACAATTAGGATCAGCTTCATATGAATAAAGGTCACCTGTATCAGGATCCTTGGGCTCTTCACCAATATAATCCTCATCGGCTAAAGTTTGCAGAAGTGGGGGGTAACAATTATTATCGTTGTAGTAATCTTCAAGTGGACTTTTTAGCTTCTGAAGGTCTGATTTGCGACGCGAATCCCGAGCTTTGGCTTGTTGAGTCCAAGGCTTGAAGGCTGCCAGAAAAACCACCATTAAGACAGCCAGAACCGCCACCACAATCAGGAGTTCTGTCAGGGTGATACCTTCCTTGCGCTTTTTTAAAATAAATGGGCAGTCAACCATCTGATAATTTCTTCACCCCCAAAAAGGGTGATTATCGTTGCTCCTGATAAAAAAGGACCAAAGGGAATCTGCTCCCCAAATCTCTTCTTTTTCGCTAAAATCAGTATGACACCCACCAAAGCTCCTGTCAAGAAAGCAAGGTACAAAGCCAGAATCACTCTTAAAGGCCCAAGAATTAAACCCATTAGAAAGGCTAATTTAACATCACCAAACCCCATCCCTTTCCCTCGGGTTATTAAATAAAGAATCAAGAAAAAGAGACTCGCCCCAAGAGCAGCTAAGAAATAGCTGTAGATTGCAAGCTGGAGGCTATAAGTTTGAAATAAAAAAGTAATGACTATTGCCGGATAAATAACCTGGTCAGGAATAATTTGATGCTTTAAATCTATGAAAAAAATAACAATTAAAGCGGAAACAATAATCCAATAACTCAATAATTCAATAATCCAATAATGATTATCAAAAGAAATGAGGTAGGCCACTAAGACAAATAAAATGCCGGTCACTAACTCTACCGCTGGATACTGCCACGAAATGGGGGAGTGACACTTACGGCATTTGCCTCTTAGAAAGAGGTAAGAAATAACCGGGATGTTATCGTACCAGCTAATTTTCTTTTTACATTTCGGACAAAAAGACCGACCGGTCAGTTTCAGAGAGCGGGGAAGCCGATAAATAAGGACATTAAGAAAAGAACCT
>Ga0315551_10002774_pt1 | contig 12610 bp, 12 predicted proteins | sample SalMarSW160290MG_FD_203678 | JGI IMG/M metagenome (GOLD analysis project Ga0315551, IMG submission 203678) | Salt marsh sediment microbial communities from the Plum Island Ecosystem LTER, Massachusetts, United States - Salt Marsh Sediment SW1602-90 ... | reverse complement strand
TAGCATCTGGCTTAGTTTTCCAGGGCCGTCGAACCCAGGTCTGCTTGCTGCCGGTGAACCCGTCTATCGTTCTTACCTGTCCAGCGCCTTCACCACTGGTAATCCCAATGATGTGCCCGGCTTTAGCGCCCATACCCCCCCCCGGCAGATTCGCCGTGCTGGTCACACTGTTCCAGGTTGCGGAGGCCACGTTGCCCACAAAGGGCTCACCGGAGGTTGGATTGAGAATGAAATCGTGATAATCAGCAAGCACCGCGTACTTGAATGCCAGTTCCCGCGCCCATTTATCCTTGTTCCCGAAGTACTCCTCCTTGATTTCATGCAATGACCGGATATTGAGACCGGGGACCTTGAAACTTCCAGGCAATCCGTAATGCACGACATCCACGTGCGCATCCGGGTCCCCCGGCATCCCGATCTCGTCCCCTCCGGCCAGGAGCGTTTTGTCCTCTCCCATGTTCACGGAATCCCGCGCAAAACTCACCACAGCGAACCCATATCTGTTCCGTGTAGGTTCCACTTCATACGCACCGCCCGGCCCGGCGTCAATGTGCAGCGTGATTCCCGTGCTCCCATCCGGATTCTCGACCGGCGCCTCGGCGAACATAGCAGCCACCCATTGCGGAGTGAACGGGGCGAACTCGTTCGTCCACGGCTTGTATCCACCGGCTTGACGAGGCACTATCCAGTCGCTTTCGCAGGGGATTGGCGCCGAACAGGTGCAGCTTGAGCTCAGGTCGCTGGTCGCCGTCCATATCTATCCCGGTGGTCTCCCAATGATCCATCAGACCGTCGCCGTCGGTATCCAGTCTGGCGCCGCGAACGACTTTCACCCCTTGGTCAGTCAGGGCGGAAAAGGCGACGTAATGATCACCGGGTTGGGGAACATGCGGCGCCCCGTCGGAACCCACCGCAGGTAAGCTCAACGGATCGTACAGGGTCAACCCCTCAACCGTGCCGCCGTCAATCACGTCCCCTTCTTGAAGAACCGGCACCGGAGTCGTTGCATGGTATTGCAGGACGGGCGGGTTTCTGAGTTCCTCTTCAATATCAACCCGCAGGCTCCATATTCCCCGCTTCTCCGAAAACAGGAGCGGTCGTCCCGGTGCGGCCGGATTGTCGCGGCTGGCTCGTATCGGTGTGGCTGAAAAGACAAGCAAAATGCAGTCATCTTTCAAGCCCGGACTCCCGCGCTCCTGATGCAATACGCCCACCCGATTCACGAACTCGAAGGAGGCGAAGGTGATAGGGTCACCATTCTCGTCGTATGCAATAATATCATTGATGCCGAACACACGCCTGAGCTGGAATCCCGCGCGGAAGGCGCCAACTGCCACGGCGATGTAAATCCCAGGTCCAGCCACACGGTGCTCCCCCACAAACGCTACTACCCTGCCGTTGTCGCTGATGCCGGGTGTGTTTCCCAAGTTCAGCCAATCGCTGCCGACCGTCGTCGCGATGAGAGTACTTTCCCATAGGCCCTCATCGCCCGGATCACTGAAAACAACGATCCGTCCGTTATCGCTCTTCGTACTGTACTGGGCCACAAACGTGCGCTTTTCGGTCGCCGCGGCCATGGAGCGGAAACTCGTCAATACCGTACCGGACAATCCGCTCACCTTGTCCTGCATGTCCCGATAGCCCGTATCGTTGGCGTAGTAGGCAAAGGGGAGGTCTCCCTCGCGTCCAAGAAAACCCACAATCGGGTCGCTGTTCGGAAAGAGCATATTCCCGATAGTTGGTAGTGTGAGCTGGCTAAAGGCTGAAAGGGTCGTGGAGGCCAGTAACGTGAAATCCCCAGGATTGCTGAGTCGCCAGGTGCGGACAACGCTATTACCCGAGAGCAGTTCACGGGTGACGATGACACCGTGGTTATTGATCTGAGGAAACGTGAACTGCTGGGAACCCTTCGACATGCTTATGTTGACCGCATCGTACGGCGCCTGCCCGGCGAACAGATTCGATCCGGGGTCCATGGTCGCAATGAAAGCTACCCAGCCGTCCTCGTTGACGGACACTTCCGGTTTGATGCCCGCAAGGTACTCTCCCTCGCCGGTGTGCATCCCCTCATGGGCGATGACCGCGTATTCGTAGAAAGGACTCAATCCGAGCGCGGGCGCCCGGCTGAACACAAGCGCCGAGAACGCTGCGATAGCCGCAATGCACGAGCGCACAGCGGGGGCAGCGATCCGGCGACCTCGGCGAAGGTCTGACCGCCGAATCCGCTCCTTCGATTGGGACCGTTCTCGAAACGGCAGAGTTGATGAGGATCGGTCTTTTAGCTTTCGGCATCTCCATCGCGTTAACCAAGACAACGTCATTTCGACTCCCATTCCGCGGTGATAAGAAGTTCTTTCGGGGCTGCTGGCAATTTCCTCCGGACACTATCCAGACCGGATGCACGTTGTCCGATTATAGCGTGCTGGTCGAGGATCTGCAAGGACCAACTGCCCTCCGTTGTGGCGAGAGAGGGAAGAAGCCACAACTCATCGTCCCCCACCCGGGTTTTCAAGTGCCCTGGCATTCTCTTTTCCGAATCGGAATTTCAGCATAATGATAGATGGAACGAGAGCACAATCCTTGGGGCAAAGTCGTGCACCCTGGGAATATTCGTCCGGTGAACGCACATCGGGTCTGGCACGGATCTTGGGACGGGGGGATCAGGCGGGGAGGTTTTGGGCGGTGTTTTGAGCGGCTTTCCAGTTGTCTGTGAGTAGTTCGTGGAGCCGCTTGACCCGCCGGTCCCAGTTCCCCCGCCTGCTCGCTGACCAGGGCAAACGTCGCCTGCTCGGCGGTCTTGCTTCTGCTCTTACGTGCGAACGTGCGCGCCTGCTGCCGCTTCTTTCCCGCCTGAGGCGGGACTGCCAACAGTAGAACTGGGTCTCCTTCAACCTCCGCTGTTGGCAGAACTGTCGAATGGATACCCCGCTCCGCGCCGCCTCCCCAATCACCTTCCGCCAATAACGTTCCTTCTCTTTGTCCCTTCCCTTCGGTTCTCCTTGCATCTCGTTCCTCCTCGGCTTGTTTCCTTTTCGCTTCGCACACATCTTCGACCTGCCGAGGAGTTTCCCTCAGACTCCCGTCACCCGCAAGATGGGTTCGCCGGACGGTTACGATTTTCCCACGACCATGTAGTGAATCCACCAGATACGTCCTCGTTTGTAGATGCTGGCCATGGCGATCCTCCTCCTTTTGCCATGGCCTGTCCCGGCGGTCCACGCCGAGCGAGTTTTGCTACATTTTTGCTACAGTCGCTCCGAGCGCAGAAAACAGGGACAGACCTCAATGCCTGTCCCTGCGCGACTTCAATTGGTAGCGGGGGTTGGATTCGAACCAACGACCTCCGGGTTATGAGCCCGACGAGCTGACCAGACTGCTCCACCCCGCGATTACATGTCCAATAAACCACGTATTGCCTATCATTGTCAAGAACTTTTGTTGACAGACTTTCTCCCTGACTCAATCACTCCGGTGGCTCGCAATGTGTGCTAAGTACATTAAGTACATGAGTTCGAAAATACGGCCACGCATTGTGAATTCAAAATCTCATGTGTTTCATAGCCTTTTCCTCTTTGCAGCACCCGAATACGTTACTTGGCGCACGGGCAGGCCGGATCACGAAACAGCACAAATGTGAGCAGCGTCTCGCAGAACAGCATGGCCCAAAGGCAAAGAGGACAGTTGGTCTCCGTCGGAGGAACGCAGGAGCATTTATAGTCAAAAGCGCAGGATACCGGCCTCTCGATTCGCTGCGAGCGCACCTGTTAGGCACGGGCTTCAGCCCGTGCTTGGCGTACGGCCCGGCCTCTCCGAGCCGGCTTCAGCCCCGCTTCAGCGGGGTCAGGGGCTTTAGCCATTTTCACCGACGACCGGCGGTTTTTCGTCCTCGCGGCCGGAAGCCTTATCCCTGGCCGCCATTTCCAGACGCTGGTCGTTCTTCGTATGCCAGGCGATGTGAAAGCAGATGTCGTGAAAAACACGCCGCGGCATGGATGAATCCTTTTTGGTCGAGAAGCCCGGCTAAAGCCGGCTCCGAGAGAGATATGCAGCGCATCCGAGACCACCGGCTGAAGCCGGTGGCTAAATGGTGGTCCTAAATACGGCCACGCATTGTGAATTCAAAATCTCATGTGTTTCATAGCCTTTTCCTCTTTGCAGCACCCGAATACGTGACCGAACTTACGAATCGGAGCACTAAGGGAAGGAACGCCACATTTCTACCGGGAAAACAAAAAAACGCCTCTCGCATGAACTCTCGACGGAGAGAACAATGGGTAAGTTGTATGTGGTAGGCTACGGCGGAAAGAGACCTGAAGATTTGCTTGGGACATGCCAACTGGGGAGTGCGGCCGTATCTGCACGGCATATTTCGGATGAATCCTCTGGTCGAGAAGCCCGGCTGAAGCCGACTGTCACAAGAAGAATCCCGTGGCCGATACCACCGACTAAAGCCGGCGGCTAACTACGGCCCCCGCGGAGAACTGTTCAGATTTCCGTCCACGCCCCTGGAACCGGCACTTGATAGCAGTCCTGCGCATTAGCCAGGACCGGCGCCGGACTCCGTTCGGTCAGGCTGTCCACGTTCGGGCAAAACCTGAAATCGGAAGCCATGACCTCATCCCAGGTGACGATTCTCTGGGAGTGGACCGCGGCGCGTCCCATGATGGAGACGAGATTCGCCAACGCCGCCCGCCGGACCTCGTTGTGCGGTCGGTTTTGGCGGATTGCGTCCAGCAACACGTCCCACTCGACCTGGTACGGGCTGACCTTCTCCTTCTCCGGCCGCCAGGCAATGTTGTTATAGGCTGTCCGCTGATCTTTGTATATCTGCACGGTCGGGGCGTGAACATTGCCCGAGAACTGCGCCGCGCATTTCGTCCCGTGCACGAACGTGGAGAAATCATTGTGGCATTTCCGCATGGCACGGTTGTTGACCAGCGCCTTGGCCCCGTCGGCAAAGGTGTACTCAATCGCGTAGATGTGGAGGTTCTGGCTGCAATCGGTGCTGTTCGGCTCGCGTCCGCCCAAGCCGTGCGCGGCAACCGGCCAGGCGTCCTTGATCCAGCAGCACTCGTCAACCTGGTGAATCATCATCTCGATGAACCACGCCGAGGAGACCCACATGAAAGAGTACGGGCGCCGGATTTGCCACAGCAGCTCGTTCTCTCCACGTTTGAACGGCCCCATTCGGGCGCCGGAATCCATGCGGTAAGCGCGGATCAGTTGGATGTTTCCAAGCGCGCCGTCGCGGATTTTCTTTATCAACGCCTGCCGCGCAGACGAATGCCGACACATTAGCCCGCAGCCGATTTTCAGGTTTTTTTTCTCTGCCGCCTCACCCAGTCGGAGGATCCGCTGGATACCTCCCGGATCCGGCGCAAACGATTTCTCCATGAAGACATTCACGCCCTTTTCGATTGCATACTCGACGTGGGTCGCCCGGAAGGCAGAGTGGGTGGTCTGGATCATAACGTCGCCCGGACGCAGGCAATCAATGGCCTTCCGATAGGCATCGAAGCCGATGAAGCGCCGGTCCGTCGGCACGTCGATCCGTCGGCCAAACTTCTCGCTGAGGACTTTGTACGATCGTGCCAGGCGATCCTCGAAGATGTCGGCCATGGCGACAAGCTTGGTCGGTCCGGTCGGCGAGGAAACGGCGTTGGTGACGGCGCCTGACCCGCGCCCGCCGCACCCGACCAACGCCAGCCGGATCGTATTGTCTTCCGCGGCGTGGACCCAAGGCACAGCGACCCCGGCGAGCACAGAGCCCGCGACCACTCTTCCACCCTGTGTCAGGAACTCCCGGCGAGAGACTTTGTTTGGTTTTGTTGGCAATGGACTACATGCGTGACGCTTGATGTCTCGTTTCATGATTGCTCCTTTGAAAATGGCCTTTATCGTAGCGCAGGCATCCGCACCTGCCGTACCGTTATCATTCCTGCCTGCCGGCTTTTCATTGTCGGTGAAATCTCGGAATTCATCAAGACTCTTTTGAAAATGCTAATAATAGGGCGCGTCACGGCCCCGCCTGAAGGCGGGGTTGACCTCATGCCTTGGTCTGATGAACAGTGCACCCGGCGGTCGAGGCGTTGCCGCTCCGCTCCGGTCCGGCTCCCGGCAATGGCAGTTTCCAGAGGACTGAGTAAAAGTGCGGCACAAAGTCCGGGGGCAGGCCGGACCGCCTGGAAACGCGCCTCCGGCCCGGGAGTCGGTTGTTCCCAGTTCACCCAACGCGAGACCATGACATCGCAATGCATCCCCCTGGAATCAAGAATGTGCGGGTCTTCTACTGTCCGGACGAGCATCCTTCTCCGACAGCCTGTCCACCGCCGGCTTCATTCAAGTAGGTTTGATACTGTTCGAGGATTTGTTGGGCGGAAGGACTTTGCGTGATCCACAAGCGTGAGGAGGCCCGAGCGACCTCACCCGCGCGAATGGTTCTCCCAAACAGCGACAAGTACAATGAGTAATGCCCTTCGGTTTGATAGGGTGTGGACAGGGCAAAACAATCGTCCGGCGGCGCCATTAACACTGCCGTAATGCCTGTCTTGGGGTCACGACGCAAGCCCAGTGGTTTGCCAAACTCAGGCATCATCGCCCAGTCCACCGGATGAGGCTTGATCGCCCAGCGGCCATCCTTAATGATTCGAACCGCCGCTGAGTCTCGTGCAAACATCAGCCAGTCCCCGAAAGACTTCTTTGCCGCAAGAAACCCCGCCTTCCCTTGAACTTCCGGATTTTCCTTAACGAAAACGAGTGAATTCGTAAACACTTCGTTGAAATAGGACGCCAGGAACACTTCAAAGTGCGAGAGGTCTTTGCTCGCTTTAACCACGGTTTTCAGGTCGAGGGACGAGGCATCATGCCAGCGATAAACGGCCGTCATCTCAAACGGGCGGTCCTTCGCCGCAGACCAGCAAACTTCCACAGCCCCGCCCTCGATGAGCCTGGCTGTGCTGGGCCAGTCCCAAGCCGCCGTGCCGAACCGGGTATGTGCCACGAACACGCGATAATGACCGAAGATGCCGTATGCTCCCGACAAAGTGATCCCAGAAGGGACGTGAACAACCGACGTGAGACCAAGCGATTTGCCGCCGGCACGCAGCTTTCCTCGAAGGACGCCGGTGTCAAACTTGTACTCCCCTTGTCCTGTTGCTGTGAAGGCCAGGTTGCCGGTTTTTGCCTTCATTTGCTTGGCAGACTGTGCGACGGTCTGTCCGGCTGCCGGCGAGATAACAGCGAGGCTCGCCAAACAGCCGAGCCGAACGGCCACGCCGAGGCGTTTTATTAAACTGATTTTCATGTCTCCTCCGGATCATGGCCAAGCCGCTCGAACGGATTGTGGCGCTCGTTCAAGGATGGCAGCGATTTCGTCAGTGCCATCATTGGTAGGCTCGATGACGTATTTTTTTGACAGGATCACAGGACAGGGAATGTCGCCTTCCTTGGTCGGCGTGTGGGACGTCATCGTGCCCTGGCGCGTTCGCGTCGAAATCGTGTGCATCCTGTTCATCCTGCCGGAAGCAAGCGCTCGGTTTCCGATGCAATTGGAGACTGCCGGGTTCAAGCTCGTCTCCGGACATAGTCCCAAGCTTCCTTAGCCACATATCTCACTCCATCTCCTAACCGGACGGCTTGGATTCGATCGTCACAGTGGCCGGCGGCAAATTGGATGCCGTCGCCGTGAATTCGATTGTACCCGCCTGGCGCGTCGCTTGGAGAATGACCAAACATCGTCCCCAGTGAGTCGTCCGCTGATTGGCTTTGTAAGGTTCGGGACAACGCAGGTCGCCATTGTCCACGCCGATGATGGCGCCGGGGCCTTTGACGGCGAAACGAATCAGCCGATCGCCGTCCGGGACCAGCACGCCTTTGGCGTCCACCAGGCGCACCTCGATATGCGACACGTCCTGCCCGTCCGCCGCGAGTTTTGCTCGGTCGGGCGCCAAGACGATCCCGGCTGGCGGCCCCGCAGTCAGGAGCTCGTCGGTTGCCACCTCGTTGCCTTCGTTCTTTCCGATGGCTCGCAAGCTGCCGGCCTCATACGGCACATACCAAAGGATGGTTGAGTTGGAATAATCCTCGGGCCGCCGCACTCCCAGCGACTCACCGTTGAGGAGGAGTTCCACGCTTTGGCAGTTCGAGAACGTCTCCACGCGAATCACGCTGCCTTTGAACCGGGGGAAGTTCCAGTGCAATGCCATCCTGGGCCAGCTCCATGCTGCCCGACCGGGATCAACATCCAGTGCGTCGTCAAGAACCACGAGCTGCACCATGGGGTCGCTCTTCCATACGCTGCGGTGAAAGCCGGAACGCGGTTTCAGAAAACCGCAAGTGTCTATGAGTCCATTGGGCCAGCCCTTGCTCGGCCAGCCGGAGCTCTCGCCGAGGTAGTCAATGCCGGCCCAGATGAACTGGCCGACAGCATAGCTGTCTCTCTCCACATCGTACCAGGGATTCGCCGGCGAGAAGTCGCAATAAATGTTGTGAACCTTGCGGTCGGTGCCGTAATCGGCCCGTCCCCGAAAGAAAGGATAACATTCGCTGCCGAGGATGATACGGTTCGGATACTGCCGTTTGTCGGCCTCATACCATTGCTCCTGGTAGTTGTAGCTCACCACATCGAGCAGCTCGCCAAAGCCGTTTGAGTTGACCGACCTTCCCTCCCTCCTGTTTGGATGCGCCGCATAGGTGACCAATCGCGACGGTTCCTGCCGGTGCACATAGTTCAAGAGCATCTGGAGAGTTCGCGCGCCTTCCGGCGTGCCCTGTTCGGCCACCTCATTGCCCACGCTCCAGAGAATAATGCAGGGATGGTTGCGGTCGCGTTTTATCATCGCTTCGAGGTCCCGCTGCCACCACGAATGAAAATACTCCTTGTAGTAGCCGCTCCGCCACTTGTCGAAGGCCTCGTCAATGACCAGGAATCCCATGTGGTCGCAGAGGTCGAGCAGTTCCGGCGCCGGCGGGTTGTGGCTCATCCGTATGGCGTTACAGCCGAGTGTGCGAAGGGCCTCCAATCGCCGTTCCCAAGTGTGGACCGGCACCGCCGCCCCCAGACAACCCGCGTCGTGATGAAGACAGACACCTTTCAGTTTCATGCTCTCGCCGTTGAGGAAAAAACCGCGCTGCGGGTCAAACCGGACTCCGCGTACGCCAAACGGCGTTTCGTAAATGTCCACCACCTGTCCGCCCACTTTCACTGCGGTTTGGGCGACGTAGAGATATGGGGCTTGGAGCGACCAGAGTGTAGGGCTGGAAATCTCCAATGTCTGGTCAAATTCCATCCGGCCCATCGCAGGGATTTCCCGGCGGGTCTCCTCGCTGGCCAGGACACGCCCGGACCTGTCCTCAACGGCAGTCACAAGAACACAACTTGGTGTCTGCGTGCTTTCATTCTGAACCGCCGTGCGGATGCGGACCGCAGCCGACTTCGCCGAGATGCGTGGCGTGGTCACGTAAGTGCCCCAATGCGCAACATGGAGGGGGGCGGTCACAGTCAGCCAGACGTGGCGGTAGATGCCGGACCCCGAGTACCAGCGACTGGTCGGAGCGTCGGAGTGGTCCACACGCACCGCCAGCACATTCGTTCCGCCGAAATTCAGGTGTGGGGTTAGGTCATACTGGAAGCTTACGTAACCGTAAGGCCGACGCCCCAAGTGCTGGCCGTTGAGGTAAACGTCGCTCCGATGATAAACGCCGTCGAATTGGATGAAAACCTTCCGACCCTTAAATTCGACAGGAACCGCAAAGTGCTTCCGATACCAGCCGATGCCGCCCGGGAAAAAACCGTTGGCTCTACCCCGATGCATCTCCTTATTCGGCGGCCCCTCAATGCTCCAATCGTGCGGCAAATTAAGGGGGCGCCAGACAGAGTCGTCGTAGCCTGGCTCCGCGGCCGACTTGCAATCGGCTTTAAGAAACTTCCAATCAAAATCGAAGGAGCTTCGAATGCGCGGAAGCCTCACCGTGCCAACATTATTGGTAACCTCCGCGTCTGCGGCGGGCGCAGAGAACGGTGTGGCCGCGGCCGCTAACGCACAGAGCAAAGCCCAGAGCTCTTGCGGTCCTGTTTGCTTCATGATGTCACCTCCGCTTGGCTTCTGGACCCTGGTACGCTATCAACACCACAATAGGGAAGTCAACCCAATATTCGCGTGTGGCTGTATGTGAGTGGCGGAGTTTCCCTCAGACGCGGCCCGTGCGGGAATCTGGACCCACTCTCGACGCCCCCCTTTACGAGGAGGAGAAAACGCCGGCCTGTTCGGACTCGCCTTGAGGAATGTTTGGAGCGCTAAGTACAGGTGTTCGTAAATACGGCCACGTATTGTGGATGCAAAATCTCATGTATTGCATAGCCTTTTCCTCTTCGCAGCACCTCAGTACGGGGCCGAGCCTGCTAACCAGAACACTTAGCAGGCGGGCAGGCCGGACCATGAAATAGCGCAAATCCGGTCAAGCTCTGGCAGAGGAACATGGCCCAAAGGCATAGAGAACCATTGATTTTTGTTGCAAGAATGCAGCCGTATTTATAGTCAAAAACGCTGGCATACCGGGCTGTCGGTTCGTTGCCGGCGCCCCTGTTAGGCGCGCGCTTCAGTTTTTGCCTGGCATAGTGCCCCTGCCAATCGCACGGCGCTCCCGTTAGGCACGGGCTTCAGCCCGTGCTGCTTGGCCTGCGACCCGGCCTCCCTAAGCCGGCTTCAGCCCCGTTTCAGCGGGGCCGGGGGCTTTAGCCATTTTCCCCGACACCCGGCGGTTTTTCGTCCTTCCGGCCGGAAACGTCACCTCTGGCCGCGCTTTCCAGCGACTCCTCGTTGTTCGTATGCGAGACGACCTGAGGGCAGATGCCGTGAAAAACATGTTGCGGCATGGATGAATCCTTTTAGTCGAGAAGCCCGGCTAAAGCCGGCTCCGACGGGAACATGTAGCGCATCCGACACCACCGGCTGAAGCCGGTGGCTAAATGTTGCTCGCAAATGTGGGGTTCGTTCCCAACACAAGAGAGCTGACGTCGGTGCCACTGAAACGCCGCCACACCCGCTTGTTTCCTCCTCGCTTCGCACACATCTTTGACGTGGCGAGGAGTTTCCCTCACACTCCCGTCGCCCGCAACATGGGTTGGCCGAACGGATGCGATTCTCCGGCATGTGTCGTTGCGCACCCTTGCCCGAAGTTGGCTCGGGCAATCCGACCTCTTTCGGTCTTGACCCCTGATACAGAATTGTTAGACTCCTGATTGCGAGGCAGATGTCGTCGAAGGCTGCTGGCACGGCAGATAGGCTCATCAACAAGGAAGCCGAGCATGCAGAAACCCAATATCGTGTTCCTTCACGGCGATAAGTTACACCATAAGGCCATTTCAGCCAGTGCGTGCAAGCACGTCCGCCCGCCCAACTTGGACAGAACAGTGCATGAAAGCTACTCGTTCATGAGCCGTAATCAGTGCGGCCTGTTGAGAAAGGAGAAAACAATGAATCGTCGAGACTTCTGTAAACACAATCTACTGCTGGGAATGGGTGTTCTGGCTGGCTTTCAAGAGGTCAGCGCGGCAAGGGCTGGCAATCAAGCAGGGAGCTATTATCAGGAGCCGCCGAAAAGACTGCCTGTCAGGAAATTCGATGTTGCCGTTGCAGGCGGCGGTACGGCAGGCGTTGTCGCGGCTCTTGCCGCGGCGCGTCAGGGCGCCAAGACGATTCTTATAGAAAGGAAAGGTTATACAGGCGGGACCGCCGTCGAAGGTGGGACTGCCCTTCATAGCTTTTACAATCTCTGGAAAGCTTTCCCAGGCGTCAAGAAACGTAAGGTTGTGAGAGGAATTCCCGAGGAGATTATCGAGCGGCTCGCGAGAGTTGGCGGCACAACGGGATACCCTGAGATGTCTAAGGGCTACGATTTCGATTCAGTGTGCACGGCTATTGATACGGAACTGTACAAACTCGTGACGTTCGAAATGCTTGATGAAGCGGGCGTATTTGTCGCCGTCAACACCCTTCTGACAGGCGCCGTTATGGAGGGGGCCCGAGTCAAAGGTGCAATCACAGAAAGCCGCTCCGGACGCGAGGCGATCCACGCAAAATCATTTGTGGACTGCACTGCATACGGCGACCTCGCTGCCTACGCTGGTGCGGATTACACCGAACCGAACGACTACGCGGTGGCCAATAGTGTCGGCATCGGCAACGTGAGCGTGGAGAAGTATTACGAATTCCTCAAAAAGCATGAGGCTGTTAGTGAATATTGTGAAGGCTTGCGCAGCGGCAAACAGGGACAGATAGTGCGATTGAGCGGTCGTTCGGCAAATCTTCCCTCAGGATTCGCAAAGGAGGCCGGTAAAATCGGCATGTCAACGGTAACAACAACCGTTCATGACAACTATCTCATGTTCATCAAGCTGAATCTCAAATTGCCGCTAAGTCCCACAAACCGGGATGAGGTGGCGAAAGCGGAACTGGAGTTGAGAAAGCGCATGTACAGAGCGGTCGAGCTCTTCAGGAAATATGTCCCCGGCTGTGAAAAGGCCTTTATGGCGAGGACAAGCCCTTCGCTTTGTATCCGACGCGGCAGACAGATTACCTGCGACTACGACATATCCCATGAGGACGTCATT
>Ga0315551_10002773_pt1 | contig 12616 bp, 12 predicted proteins | sample SalMarSW160290MG_FD_203678 | JGI IMG/M metagenome (GOLD analysis project Ga0315551, IMG submission 203678) | Salt marsh sediment microbial communities from the Plum Island Ecosystem LTER, Massachusetts, United States - Salt Marsh Sediment SW1602-90 ... | reverse complement strand
TTTGATATCCTCGGTAAGATTTTCCTTTCCCAATTTATTAACGACCTTTTCTAATTCATAGAAATGATCATTTAGCTTTAATTCACCCTCGGATAAGAAACCCCTGAGGAAAATATCCAGGGATTTCAAATATCTCAGGTGGCTTGTATCAGCTTGATTCTGAGCGTCGTAAACGTCACCTTCTTCTTTTAATAAAGTTGCAATTATTATACATTTGTTTACGTCCGGAATCCCATCCGTTGCAATAATTGGAATTAAATCATCAGTGCTAAAAGAATTTATGAAAAGGGAATCAAAGCCAAAAAGTTCCCGGTATGTTTGTTCTATAACAGAGAGCGCCTCTTTATAATTTTCACTTTCTTTTAATTTTAAGAGTCTACTTAAAGCTTCTATAAACTGTTTTATAAGTCTCATCAAGTAATCCCTTCGAATCATAAGAAAACTCCTTTAAAAATTGCTCTTGATTTCCGGGAGGCGGGATTAACTACGCTCTTTTCCCTCGCCTTTCACGAGTTTTTCGATTGAGTCTAACCTGCGGTCAATACTTTTTAATCTTTTGAGTATTTCTTCGATTGAATTATTTCTTTTGTCCATACTGCAACCTCCCCCGTTTAATTTATATAATCATATGGGAAAAACGCGTATAAGTCAAGAGTATCCTTTATTGCTCTCCTGTTTAGTTGTGCTTATTTCGATGTACCCTCTCTAAATCTGTTAGTGTGTTAATCGGCAGTTGTGTTTGTTGGGTTAAGAAAAGAAAAAAAATCCATGTTAATCCTAGGCTAATTTAAAGGTGGTGAGAAGGGTTTCAAAACCACAAAATTTTTTTGTTTTTCCCCTGTGTCTCCGTGGTTATGAAAAATCTGTTTTAAAAATCCTGTGTTAATCTTGTGTAATCTCGTGGTTAAAATTGGTGATGTGGTTTGGCTTTGTGTCTTAGTGTCTTTGTGGCTCTGTGTGAAATTAATTTGGTGCGGTGGGATGAGTTTTAAACAAAAAAAAATAAAATAGGGGATGTGGTTGGGGCTCTGAGCTCTCTGTGTGTTCTGTTTTTCTCTGCCTGCCCTGTGGAATAGGAGCTCATCATGCCAGAACTTCTATTCCACTGGGCCTGCCCTGTAGGGAGGAACGACTGTATCAGGGTGTTCTCTGTGGTAAAATTAGTTTTTGGGATTTAGGAGCGAGGCGAGAGTATCTCGACAAGCTCATCCATCTCTTCTTTTGTCCTTTTTTCCGTTACCGAAACGAGGAGATGGTTTTTCCATTCTTTTTTGAATTTCCCGATGTCAATTCCGGCAAGATACCCTTTTTTGATACTTTTATCAATTGCTTTCTTCGCCCCTTCGGGTATCTCGACGACGAACTCTCTAAAGAAGTTCTGTTTCTCGTACGGCAATCTAAGACCTGTATTTTCGAGATTTTCTGCGAGATAATGAGTTTTCTGTGTAGTTTTATTTGCTATATCTTTTATCCCTTCCCATCCATGCAGTGTCAGGTAGATTGCAGCCATAAGAGCGCAGAGTTGCTGGTTTGTGCAGATGTTTGATGTTGCGTTTTCTCTCCGGATGTGCTGTTCGCGAGTCTGCAGTACCATTACGTAGCCGTCTCTTCCCTGTCTGTCAACCGTTTTCCCGGCTATTCTTCCGGGCATCTTTCTTATATACTTCTTCATCGAGGTGAATATGCCGAGATGTGGACCTCCGAAGCTCATAGGAATACCGAGACACTGTCCCTCTGCAGTTGCAATATCGACGTTGTATTCGCCGGGTGTTTTCAATAGTCCCAGGGATATCGGGTCGAAGCTTAATATTACGATAACCCCGTATTTATGGGCGATTTCTACGAATTTTTCTACTTCTTCGAGATTTCCGAGAAAGTTGGGATGTTGAATCGCAATGCATGCAGTTTCTTCATTGATTTTACTTATTTTTTCTGAATCCGTAATGCCTTCCTGAAGAGGAAGTACTTCAAGAGGATATGTTTTACCGAGGTATGTTTTTACCACTTCCAGATAATAAGGGTTAATCCCGTCGGAAACAACCACTTTATTTCTTGTGCCGTTTATCGAAAGAGCCATAAATATCGCTTCCGCAAGAGCGGTCGCCCCGTCATAGATGGAAGCGTTCGAAACTTCCATTCCCGTCAATTCGCAAATCAGAGATTGGTACTCGAAAGCTGCCTGTAGGGTGCCCTGAGAAACTTCCGGTTGATAAGGGGTGTAAGAAGTATAGAACTCGGCTCTTCCCGTGAGGTGTCTTATTGCTGACGGAATATAGTGGTCGTACACTCCTCCGCCTGCAAAAACGATTAAATCTTTGTTGAGTTTAGCCATTTCCGACATTTCTTTTTTGATTTCCATTTCTGAAACGGCAGGAGGTAGATTTAGAGATTTTTTTAGTCGCAATTTTTCGGGAATTCCGGAGAGTAAGTCTTCTACACCCTTGCCTATCGTTTTTAGCATTTCTTCCCGCTGGTTTTCGTTTATCGGGATAAAGTTCATTCTTCTTGTATTGATTTTCTGTATTCGGAAGCGTCAAGCAGAGTATCCAATTCTGCCATGTCCGATATTTTGATTCTTACTATCCACCCTGCGTCATAAGGGTCTTTATTTATGAATTCCGGTTTTGAATCGAGTTCTTTGTTTACCTCTGTTATTTTTCCTGAAACCGCGGCATAAAGGTCTGTTACTGTTTTTACGGCTTCAATCGTAGCAATGGGGTCACCCTGAACAACTTCCATTCCGACTTCCGGTAATTCGATGTATACTATATCCTGTAGCTCGGATTGAGCGTAGTCTGTTATGCCTTCGATTATTTCGTCATCTTCTTTTCTCGCCCATTCGTGGTCTTCGGTGTAAAAAAGGTCTTTCGGTATTTCCATTATCCCTCCTTTTCTGTTTGTTGGTCAGTTAGTCCGTTGGTCTGTTGATCCGTTTTAATTTATAGTTTTCCATTTTGATATTTTATTTTTACATTATAGTTGCTTAGCTACACTGCAAGGTTCTTTCTTCTCATCGTCCCGCTCTTCCAGAATGGCAATTTTGTGATATTTCCCTTTATCAATTCATTCCTGCTCTGTATCTCTACCCCGGTTCCTTCTTTTTCGAATGGTTTATTTATATAACCCATTGCAATCGAACAGGTTAAATCTGGAGAGTAATTTCCGCTCGTTATTATGCCGGCTTCTTTTTGGTTTACCAGTATCTTATAACCGTGTCTTGGTATTTTTTTTCCTGGCACTAAAATTCCCACGAGTTTTCTTGTAGTTCCCTCTTTTCTTTGTTTTAATAAAACATCTTTACCTATGAAATCTTTTTTGTCCAGTGAGACAACCCAGGACAGGGTTGCTTCGAGTGGTGTCGTTTCTCTTGTTATATCGTTTCCGTACAGGCAGTATCCCATTTCCAGACGTAAGAGGTCTCTTGCGCCCAGCCCGCAGGGTAAAATACCTTCTTCTTTTCCTGCTTCCATAATTTTGTCCCAGATTTCTTCCGCCTCTTCGCTTTTGCCGTATATTTCGAATCCGTCTTCTCCGGTATATCCGGTTCTGGAAAGCAGGACTTCAATTTTTCCTATGGTTTCTTCTCTCAAATGGTAAAAGTTTAAATCTGATGGATCCTCTTTTACTATTTTTGCGATTATTTTTTGCGAATTTGGCCCCTGAACTGCAAGTTGAAAATACCTTTTGCTAATATTTTGTATTTTTACCTTGCTCTTCCCGTGTTGTTGGATCCATTTAAAATCGGTTTCCTGGTTTGCTGCGTTGACTACAATAAAATATCTCTCCGGAAGATTATATACGACAAGGTCGTCTATTATTCCCCCGTTTTCGTCCAGCATTGTTGTATATTTCGCCTGAAATCTCTTTAGTTTTGTTATGTCGCTGGTTACCAGGTAATCGATAAATTCCGCTCTATTATTGCCGCTTATCTCTATTTCACCCATATGTGATACATCGAATAGACCTGCGGAATTTCTTACTGCTCTTGTCTCTTCGAATATGGATGAGTATTGCATGGGCATTTTATACCCGGCAAAATCTACCATGGTGGCATTCAGTTTCACGTGTTTGTTGTATAACGGTGTCTTATTTTTTTCTACCATAATTCAAGTAATAAAAATTAGTATTGTAAACAGATGAAATTTGTCAAGGGCTTTTCTTAAAACGTGACCCCAAGAAAAACGGATGACCTGTGTTTCTCTGCGTCCTCTGTGTGAATTAAAGTTTCGGATTTTAAGTTTCGTGTTTCGAATGGAAATTAGTTAGTGGTTAGTGGGTGGGTAGGTTGGTGGGTTTTAAAAACAAAACAAAAAAATCCTGTTTATCTTGTTAATCCTGTCTAAATATTTGGTGTTTTTAGGTGGGAGTTAAAGAAGCAAAAATATTTTTTCATCCGTGTAAATCCGTGTTTATCCGTGGCTAATTATTTAATGGTGTGTTGGGTGAACGCTCAAATTGCCTTGACTTTTAGTTTTTATTATTTATAATTTCTTCTAATGGATTATTTTATGCTGCTTCGCCCCAGTTTATTTCTCCCTTTGTGGATTTTTTTTCTCCTTGGAGCTTATTTCGGAGAGGGAGAAATTTCTTTAAAGGCAGTAATGGTCTTTGTTCTTTATACGCTGCTTATGGGGGGAATTTATATATTAAACCAGATTGTCGATAGAGAGTCGGACAGAAGAAACGAAAAATTGTTTTTACTGTCGGAAGATTATATCCCTCTTCGGAATGCTTATATAGAGATGGTAACGCTTTTCGTTTTATCGATATCGGGAGCTTTTTTCCTCGGTAAATATGTTTTTATCGCTTTTCTGATTTCTTTCTTTCTGGGAATCACCTATTCGATTCCTCCTTTTGCAACAAAAGGAAAACCTTTTCTGGATATCGTCTGGAACGCTTCCGGATACGGACTCCTTGCTTTTATCGTTGGGTGGCTTTCTGCCGCTTTACCTTCCGGCTCGATGTTGATTCGCGGAATCCCATATTTTTTTGCCGTATCTGCAGTTTTTGTCAATACTACCATACCTGACATAGAAGGAGACAGAGAGGAAGGCAAAATTACTACCGGCGTTTTCCTGGGGAAGAAAAACACCCTTTTGCTTGGAATTTTTTTTGATCTGTTAGCGGTGGTTATTTCCTGTTTGTTGAAAGATTATATATGTCTTATCGGAGCGGGGCTTGCTTTGCCTATATTCTTATTCGCATACATCAAACAGACAAAAAAATCGATACTTTTTTCTTTCAGGGCAATTCCTTTAATACTTGCCATTCTGGTTTTCATTATAACCCCGATAATAATTCCGCTTTTCGCACTTGTATTAGGAGTCCAGAAGTACTATTATAAGAGGAAGTTCAATATAAATTACCCGGCTATTTTTAGCGGAGAAAACAAGGATTTTTAAAAATATATGATGACATTATTTTTATTGATTTCCGCCCTTTCACCTGAACTTGATTCGCTTTTATTTAGAGCAATCAATTGTTCATATGTGGAAGATTTTTCCTGTGCTGAATCTCTTTTAACTATTGTAAAAAAACAGGAAATCGCTCACCCTGCTCCATATTTTTTGCTGTCGTCTCTATATGAAATGATGTGGGTTGATATGGGCGAAAATTCTTATAAGGAAAAGATATTCATATACGCAGATTCAGCCATCGATAAAGGGAAAAAATGGATTAAGAAAAACCCGCAGGACCCGTGGGGATATTTCTTCGTTGGCGGAAGTCATACTATTAAGATTTTTTATTATGTTGTCAGGGAAGATTACTTCGGTACCATTCTTTTGATTAATCCGGCAATTTATTACCTGGAAAAGGCAGCGGATATAGATTCCAGTCTGGCTGATATTTATCTGGGTTTGGGAGGTTGGGAATATATGAAAGGGCATTTTCCTTTTATGGGAAAAGATAAAGAGAAGGGGCTTACAATGATAAAGAGGGCTATTTCAGACGCCAGATATGTTTCCCTGTATTCGTCGCTGGCTTATGCCAACATATGTATAAAGGAAGAAGATTATGACGAAGCCATACCGATGCTTGTAGATTTACTTGATTCTTTCCCCGATTCAAGGACTTTTACCTGGCCTCTTCTAAAAGCTTATTACGAGAAAAAAGATTACACAGAAGCTTTAAATACTGCGGAAAGGCTTATCATCATTTCTGCAGAAAACAATTTTTCGAATTTTGAAGCACATTACTATAAAGCGAAGATACTTTTTGACCTCGGGATGCTGAAAGAAGCTTCTCTTATTGCCGATGAGGCTCTAAATATTGAGGTCAGGGAAGATATGCTGCATGTTAAAGACATAAAAAAGGACCTTATTCGGCTCAAACTTGAGGTAAAAAAGAAGTTAGGAGAAGCTTAGCAGTAGGCCGAAAAGGTCTTGACATATCAAATTTATAAGGTAAAATTACCTAATTAGCCGGAGTGGCGGAACCGGTAGACGCATCGGACTTAAAATCCGGTGGAGAATTCTCTCCGTGTCGGTTCAAATCCGACCTCCGGCATGAAAATTTTTATATCGAACGATGAAATGGTTTGAAAGAAGGAAAAAAGTCGAGAAAGAAAGCAAAAAGAAAGAGATTCCCGACGGAGTATGGATAAAGTGTGACTCCTGTGGAGAGATACTTTATAAGAAAGAAGTCGAGAAGAATCTAATGGTTTGCTCAAAGTGTAATTTTCATTTTAGAGTAAACAGTGCTTTTTATAAAAAATTGCTGCTTGATGAGGGTACTTTTAAGATTTTTGATGAAAATATTAGAACTACAGACCCTTTGCAGTTTAAGGGTTACAAAAAAAAGATTGAGGAGGCAAGAAGGAAAACCTCTTTGACTGAGGCTGTAACATGTGGTGAAGCTAAAATCGATGGTAGAGATGTTGAAGTGGCTATTATGGATTTTTCTTTTATTGGCGGGTCGATGGGGGCGGTTGTAGGAGAGAGAATTAAGAGGTCTATTGAAAGAGCTGGTAAAGCCGATTTGCCCCTTTTGATAGTTAATGCCTCCGGCGGCGCAAGGATGCAAGAAGGGATTCTTTCCTTGATGCAGATGGCAAAAACTGCGACAGCTCTAAATAAATTGAAAACGCCATACATTTCTGTTCTTACCAACCCCACAACTGCAGGAGTACTGGCTTCTTACGCTTCACTTGGAGATATTTTAATCGCGGAACCCGGTGCACTTATAGGATTTACTGGCGCAAGAGTAATAAAACAAACAATAAAGAAAGAATTGCCTGAAGGGTTCCAGAGAGCGGAGTTCATGCTGGAGCATGGTCTCGCAGATATGGTCGTATCGAGAAAAGACCTCAGGCAAACCATTATTTCTCTTCTATCTCATTTTTGCTAAAAATTCAAATATGTTTAAAAGAGAAGCTGAAATTATTAATTCTTTGGGTATTCATGCCAGACCCGCCTCGATGATTGTCAAGATAGCTTCTTCTTTCGGTTCCCATGTAGAATTGGAGAAAGACGGAGTTAGAGTCAACGCTAAAAGCATTATGGGTGTCTTGATGCTGGCCACCGAACAGGGGGAAAAATTGACGATTATAGCCGAAGGCAAAGATGAAAAAGAAGCGGTAGAGGCTCTCCTTGAGCTGATAGAGAAGAGGAAATTCGATGAAGAATAAGATATTTAGAGGAATACCTGCTTCTCCTTCTATTGCCATAGGCAAAAGTTTTCTGTATTCAACTAAAGAGATTGCTTTTTCTTCCCGAAGAGAAAAAAAAGAGGTCAAAGAGGAAATGACAAATTTCGAGAAAGCAAGACTTCTGGCCTCGAAACAATTACGAAGCCTTAGAGTCGAATTGAAGAAAGCAAGCGACCCTGTGAGTTCGAGATTGATAGATGTTCAGTTGCTTTTCTTAGAAGACCCACTTTTATTAAATTCGGTAGAAAAAAGAATCAAAGTACAAAGAGAATCTGCGGAAGAAGCCATAGTTAATTTTGCGGAAAGTCTGGAAGAAGATTTTCGGGATATCCCGAACAGCTATATTGCAGAGCGTTACCTGGACGTAAAAGACGTTGTCGATAGATTGTTGAAGAATTTGCAGGATGAAGAAACGGATACGGAGTTGGGTAGCTTCGGAGAGATTATGGTTGCTGAGAGTTTTAATGCTTCTACTGTGCTGCAAATGAGTAAAGCAGGAGTCGTCGGACTAATAGCCGAAAAAGGGGGCAGGACTTCTCATTTTGTCATACTTGCAGAAGCATTGGATATTTCGGCTGTTGTTGGCGCTAACGGAGTTACCGATAATATTGAAACAGGTGATGAGGTAATAGTAGATGGTATCAGTGGTGTCATAGTGGTTAATCCCGATGAGGATACCAAAAGAAGGTTTGAGCGAAAGAAAGAAGAAACCGCAGCGATTCAGAAGAAATTTCTCGAGAAAAAAGACCTTCCGGCTACCACTATCGACGGTTATTCCATTGATATTTCGGCGAATATCGAATTGCCGGTGGAACTTCCTTTCATTAAAAAATACGGGGCAAAGGGAGTAGGACTTTTGAGAACGGAGTTTCTTTTTCTTACTTCTAAAGCGATTCCGAATGAGAAAGCTCAGTATGATTTCTATTTGAAAGTAGCAGAGCATGCTTTTCCGGATTATGTCATAATTAGAACCCTTGATCTTGGAGGAGATAAGGTTTTTAAGACGAAAGTGCAGGAGGAGAATCCTTTTTTAGGATGGAGGGGGATTCGCTTTACTCTTGCAAACGAGAAGATTTTTAAAGACCAGTTGAGGGCGATACTGAGGGCTTCGGCAAAAGGTAATGTCAGGATTCTTATTCCAATGGTTTCGCAGGTGGAAGAAATTTTAAAGGTTAAGGATATAATAGGAAAAATTAAGACTGAGCTAAAAAAAGAAGGTGTAGCTTTTGATGAAAACATTGAAATAGGAGCGATGGTTGAAGTTCCTTCCGTCCCTTTAATGGCGGATCTTTTTTCCGGAGTGGTAGATTTTTTCTCGATAGGGACGAACGACCTGACCCAGTATACTCTTGCAGTCGATAGGGGCAATAAAAAGATATCGGGTCTTTTCGACCAGCTTGACCCTTCAGTTATTTCTCTGATGAAAATGACGGTACAGAAAGCTCATCATAATAATAAATGGGTTGGAGTTTGCGGCGATATAGCTGCCGATGTAATTGCCCTGCCAGTACTTATAGGAATGGAATTGGACGAACTTTCTTTACCTCCGAGTTTCATACCACAAATTAAAAATGTTATAAGGGGTCTAAGCTTGAAGGAATGCAAGGATTTGTTGAAGGATGTAGAGAAAAAAGCATCGGCAAAAGAAGTAAGGGAATTTTTGAAAGAAGAGATGCTTAAAAGATTTCCTTCGCTCAAAAACATATTAGTGGAGGTTGAAAATGATTGAAATTATCGATGATTTGTCCCAACAAATCGAAGAGGCTGTCAAGATTGGTTCTTCGGTAGATTTCGATTTCAAGGGCATAAAAAATGTGTGTATCGGAGGTATGGGAGGTTCTTCTGTGGGAGGGGAACTGCTTCAGGGACTTGCCGAAAAGTATTCTAAAATACCGTTTTCCATTGTGCGGGATTATGAATTGCCCAGTTTTGTCGGCAGTAAGACCTTGATGATCATAGTGAGTTATTCGGGTAACACGGAGGAGATTTTATCTCTTCTCGACCAGGTCGGAAATAAAGCTAAGATTTTATGCGTTACAAGTAACGGAATAGTTGAAGATAGAGCTAAAGAGGAAAAATTGCCTCTTATATTGATTCCAAAAGGATATCCTCCGAGAGGAGCAATTGCTTATCTGTTTTTCCCTATACTGGAAGTCTTAAGGAAATCGGGCATAATTAAGATGAAAAAAGATGACATTGACGAGGTTATAAGGATTCTCAAGGATAATGTGGAACCAGCAAAGATTTGGGCGGAAGAAGTCAGTATCAGGCTAAAAGAGAAGCTTCCTTTCATATATTCTATCTATGATTTTAGTGCGGTTGCAAAGAGGTGGTGTACTCAACTTAACGAAAACTCAAAATCTCTTGCTCACTTTGCCGTATTTTCGGAGTTAAATCACAATGAAATAGTGGGCTGGGAGAACCCAAAAGAGATTCTTAAGAGGATTTTCATTTTTATTCTCAGGGATAGAGAAGAGAAGGAAAAAATTAGGAAACGCATCGAAATTACTACCGAGTTAATTAAGGAATCCGCAGGAGAAATCGTGGATGTGTATGCAGATGGTAAGTCTCTGCTTGCTAAAATTTTTTCTCTCATACAGAAAGGCGATTATCTTTCTTTCTATCTTGCCAATAATTACAAAGTTGACCCTCTTCCTGTTAAAAGGATACAAGAGCTAAAAAGAAGGCTGGCTGAATGACGGTTATTATACCTCTTGCCGGCTATGGAATTCGCCTCAGACCCCTGTCTTTCAGCATACCAAAGGCTCTTCTGCTCTGCGGCGGCGATACCGTCCTTGGCTGGATACTGGAATCTATAGATTCTCTCTCCCCATCGGAAATAGTTCTGGTAATAGGTTATAAGGGAGATGTGATTCGCGATTGGGTACGCGAACACTACGGAAATTTGCCTATTAAGTGGGTAGTGCAGGAAGAGGCAGAAGGCCTGGGGCATGCGGTCTGGATGGCAAAAGAGGTAGTCTCGCCCGAAAGCGAAGTTTTGATATACCTTGGAGATTCAATATTCGATTTAGAGTGGGATATAATCAAGCAAGGAAAGGACAATTTTATCGCAGTAAGAGAAGTCGAAGACCCGAAAAGGTTTGGAATAGTTAAATTAAAAGGAGATGTGATTCTCGATTTGGAAGAAAAACCGAAAAAGCCTTCTTCCAATCTTGCGGCAGTCGGGCTTTATTATATTGAAAAATGGGACCTTCTATATCAGCACCTCAATTATCTGATTGAAAAAGACATTAAAACCAAGGGTGAATATCAACTGACGGATGCCTTTAAACTTATGTTAGAAAAGGGAAATATTGAACTTAAAAAGCTTACCGTTAAGAGATGGTATGACTGCGGTAATATAAATAGCCTGCTCCGGACAAATGCGGCTATTTTGAAAGACTGTCCGAAGTGGAGCAAAAATAAAAAACAAATAAAAAATTTATCATATACTAATAATTCTTCTATATTAAAAAATTCAAATGTGGGGCCTTTTGTAGCTGTGGGAGAAAATTCATTAATAGAAAAATCAAGTATTAAAAATTCTATCATCGGAAATGGGGCGAAGATTGTGAACTCGGATATTTTTGATTCGGTTGTAGGCGATAACGTCGAGATTGTAAATGCAACAGGGAAATTTATAGTTGGTTCCAATTCGTTAATCAAAGGAAAGGAGTGTTCATAAGTGAAAAGAATAATAACAAGCGAGTCGGTAACCGAAGGGCATCCCGACAAGATTTGCGACCAGGTTTCGGATGCCGTTCTGGATGAGATTTATAAGAATGACCCCAATCCCGAAAGGGCGCGGGCCGCGATAGAGGCTCTGACGACAAGGGGTATTGTATTGGTTTCCGGAGAGATGGCTACTTCGATTTATGTAGATGTTCCAAATCTCGTTAGAGACCTTTTAAAAAAAATCGGATATACGAAAACGGAATATCATTTTACTTTTGAAACCTGCGGGATTATTACCATGATTCAAGGACAATCCTCGGATATAGCTCTCGGTGTTGATAAGGGAGGTGCAGGGGACCAGGGAATGATGTTCGGATACGCCACCAGAGAAACAAAAGAACTGATGCCTCTTCCTATTATGCTGGCGCATAAGCTGGTTAAAAAACTGGCTGATAAAAGAAAGTCAGAGGAAGACCATTTCCTGCGACCTGACGGGAAATCTCAAGTGTCAGTCGAGTATGTTGACGGAGTTCCCGAAAGAGTCGATACGGTTTTGATTTCCGCTCAATGTGACCCTCAGATTGAAATGTCCAAGCTTAAAGAATATATAATAGAAGAAGTTATAAAGCCGACCATACCCGGAAAGTTTTTGGATGCCAAGACTGAATATCTTGTCAATCCTACCGGCAGATTCGTCATAGGAGGACCTCAGGCTGACACAGGGGTAACCGGCAGGAAAATCATGGTTGACACTTACGGAGGTTTGGGTAAGCACGGAGGAGGATGTTTCTCGGGGAAAGACCCGACCAAAGTTGACCGCTCCGCTGCCTATATGGCAAGATACGTCGCTAAGAATATTGTTGCCGCCTCTATAGCCGATAAGGTGGAAATACAGATAGCGTATGCAATCGGGATGGAACAACCTGTTTCGATATATATTGATTCGTTCGGTACAGGAACCGTATCCGACGAAAAGATTTTGAAAGCCGCCAAAAGCGTTTTCGATTTTCGTCCCAGAAAGATAATAGAACAGTTGAATTTACTCCGTCCTCAGTATCTGGATACGGCATGTTACGGACATTTCGGGAGAGAAGATAAAGACTTCCGATGGGAAGCAACCGATAAAGCTTCCGAATTGAAAGGAGAAATAGGATAATGGAATACGATATAGCTGATGAGTCTTTGGTAGATAAAGGTATTAAGAGAATCGAGTGGGCTTCGAGTTTTATGCCGGTTCTGAAAAGCATAAAGGAAAAATTCGAGAAAGAGAAACCTCTTAAAGGCGTATCGATT
>Ga0315551_10002771_pt1 | contig 12622 bp, 7 predicted proteins | sample SalMarSW160290MG_FD_203678 | JGI IMG/M metagenome (GOLD analysis project Ga0315551, IMG submission 203678) | Salt marsh sediment microbial communities from the Plum Island Ecosystem LTER, Massachusetts, United States - Salt Marsh Sediment SW1602-90 ... | reverse complement strand
AGTAAATCGATATAAGGAGAAGAGCCTTGACGAGACCAATACGTTGGTATGACTACATTACTGTAAATATTTATTATCTCGGCCTCACTACTCTTTCCCAAACCAATGGATTGGTATTCCCACTATTAGTGCAAAAGTTTATTGGAGAAACCGGAAAAGGCTCGTTTTTTGGCACACTGCGTTTATGGACGCTCATGGTAGCTTTGCTCGTCCAGGCAGGCATGGGCATGGTATCTGACCACAGCACATTGCGCTGGGGACGCCGGCGCCCTTTTATCTTTAGCGGTACACTGGTTGACCTGATTTTCATCGCAGCTATTGGATTCTCCATTGGCATGGAAGGTATAAGCGGTTACTGGTTCCTATTTACTATGGCGATTTTGCTCCAAATCTCTTCAAATGTGGCTCATAGCGCCCAGCAAGGGCTCATCCCTGATTTGGTCCCAGATAACCAGCGTGGGCGATTCTCAGGCGTTAAAGCTGTGCTTGAACTCCCCATCCCATTATTGTTGGTATCTTTTACAGTTGCCAGGTTGATCAGCAAAGGTAACATGTGGGGGGGAATCCTGGTCGCCATGGGCGTCTTGACCTTGGCAATGCTTCTTACCATGCTAGTCCCTGAGGGACCGGTAAGTAAACAACCAACACCGCTAAACTGGAATCCGTTCTTTCGTCTGATATTAATGACCGCTCTTTTCACTGCCATAATTTTAGGGGTTGGTCAAATTGTCAAGAGCCTGGGGAATCTAATCCTTACGATCGAATCGCCTACGGTATTGTTCATCATTATGGGGCTGGCTGGTTTAATTGCGATGGTTGTCGCGGTCGCCTTGGGGGTCTGGGTCAGCGTTCGTTTAAGCCTTGGTGAAGCTGATCAGCAAAACCCTTCTTTCAAATGGTGGGTGGTCAATCGTTTGGCATTTCTGGTCGGAGCGATAAATTTGTCATCCTTTGCGGTATTCTACATCCAAGCCAGATTGGGTTATGTGAAAGAAAGTGCGGCTCAACCCGCTGCAATTTTAATGTTGATCGTGGGTATCTTTATCTTGGTTGCTGCCTTACCTAGTGGTTGGCTCGCTGACCGTTTTGGTCATAAACGGCTGGTCGCATTAAGTGGTATATTGGCCGGCTTGGGAACTCTCATTGCCATCCTGATCCCAGACCTGAATATCATTTATGTGGGTGGGAGTATTATTGGGATAGCAACGGGAATTTTCTTTACCGCAAATTGGGCATTGGGCACCAAACTAGCTCCCAAGGAAGAAGCTGGCCGGTTCCTGGGAATCTCAAACTTAGCTGGCGCTGGCGCTGGTGCAGTTGGCGCCTATATTGGTGGTCCGATAGCCGATTATTTCACCCTCTACGTTCCGGAGGCTCCCGGTTTAGGGTACGTGCTCCTTTTCGCCATCTATGGAACGCTTTTTCTTTTGTCAGTAGCTGCTTTGCTCAAAGTTCATCCCAAAAATAGGTAGAAATCCAGGATATTCATGCAAGATTTATATCTATGCGAACCTTGCGTTTACTTTACCAATGATGAGATTAATCAATTTAATTGAATAAGGAGTCGGTTTCGTCATGTCAAAATATGTGGCTGCTGTTGACCAGGGTACAACCAGTACTCGCTGTATACTCTTCAATCACCAAGGAAAAGTGATCAGTCGAGCCCAGGAGGAACACGGACAAATTTATCCCCAACCAGGCTGGGTTGAACACGACCCGCTTGAAATCTGGCAGCGGACACAAAGTGTAATAAGCCAGGCTGTGGCTAAGGCAGAAGCCCACCCAGGTGAAATTGTTGCGGTTGGGGTTACCAACCAGCGTGAAACAAGCCTCATCTGGGATAAAATCACTGGTAAACCTTACTTCAATGCCATCGTCTGGCAAGATACTCGCACCAAAAGTATCTGCGACCAACTTGCCCGGGATGGCGGTCAAGACCGGTTCAGGAGAAAAGCCGGTCTACCTCTGGCTACCTATTTCTCCGGACCTAAGATCAAGTGGATTTTGGATAATGTCGCAGGGGTGCGCGTGGCAGCAGAACGAGGTGATGCCCTCTTTGGAAATATGGACACATGGCTGATCTGGTGGCTCACTGGCGGACCTGAGCGTGGTGCCCATGTCACTGATGTAACCAACGCCAGCAGGACAATGTTAATGAATCTGCGAACCCTCAATTGGGATGCAGAGATTCTAGAAACCATGGGTGTACCGCCCCAGATGCTCCCTCATATCGTCCCCTCTAGCGATCCGAATGCCTGGGGTTTTACAGCCAAGGATAGCCCCTTCGGAGACCAGATTCCGGTGTGTGGTGACTTAGGAGACCAACAAGCTGCAACCTTAGGGCAGACTTGCTTCAGTGCAGGTGAAGCCAAGAATACTTATGGCACTGGCTGCTTTATGCTACTCAACACCGGCCCCGAGATCGTGCCTTCCAAGAGCGGTCTCTTGACTACCCTGGCTTATAAAATCGGGAATCAACCCGCAGTGTATGCCCTCGAAGGCTCGATTGCAATTACTGGTGCCTTGGTGCAGTGGCTCCGTGACAATATGGGATTCATACAGGCTTCGCATGAAGTCGAACCGCTTGCCCGTTCCGTCGAAAATAATGGCGGTATTTACTTTGTCCCGGCTTTCTCTGGACTGTTCGCGCCGTACTGGCGGGCTGACGCTCGAGGTGTGATTGTAGGCTTGACTCGATACGTCAATAAAGGTCACATCGCCCGGGCAGCACTTGAAGCCACCGCTTACCAGACAAAAGAAGTGCTTGCTGCCATGGAGAAGGATTCGGGGGTGTCGTTAAAAGCACTCAAAGTTGATGGCGGTATGGTCCACAACGAACTACTCATGCAATTTCAAGCTGATATCCTGGGAGTGCCTGTTGTTCGACCCAAAGTGTCAGAGACTACCGCTCTCGGGGCTGCCTATGCGGCTGGTTTAGCTACCGGTTTCTGGGAAAACCTTGAGGATTTACGCGCTAACTGGCAAGTTGATAAAACCTGGAGACCTCAAATGGATCAGGAATCCCGGAAAGAACTGTACCAAGGTTGGCTGAAAGCAGTCGCACGCACATTTGATTGGGTGGAAAGCAATTAGAAATGCACAACCTGCAAACAGAAGTGCTAGTTATCGGGGGTGGTGCCACTGGTACAGGGGTGCTTCGCGACCTGGCTATGCGTGGATTTGACGCAATTCTGGTTGAAAAACGCGATTTGAGCCATGGCACCACGGGGCGTTATCATGGTTTGTTGCATAGCGGTGGGCGCTACGCAGTCAAAGATCCTCAAGCTGCAAAAGAATGCATTGCAGAAAACCGGATCTTACGCCGGATTATGCCTCAATGCATTGAAGACACCGGAGGTTTTTTCGTCATTACGCCCTGGGACGACCCAGATTACGTTCCGCGCTTTCTCACAGGCTGCCGTACCGCAGGCATACCTGTTGAAGAGATTCCGATTAGCCAGATGTTGCGGAATGAGCCGCTGCTCAACCCACACATCCAGCGATGTTTTCGTGTCCCCGACGCTGCCGCTGATTCGTTCCTGGCATCCGAACTAAATGTCGAATCAGCCAGGCAATACGGTGCGAATGGTTTGACATACCATGAAGTTATAGAACTTATCAGACGGGGCGACAAAGTCGTAGGAGCACTCTGCCACGATCTTATAAAAGATGAATTAGTTCAAATCAGCGCAGATATGGTAGTAAACGCCTCGGGAGCTTGGGTGGGGAAAATCAATAGTACTGCTAGAGTGCCTGTGCAGATTCTCCCCGGCAAAGGCACCATGGTGGCGGTTAACCACCGCGTGGTTAATACAGTCGTCAATCGCTGCAAATTCCCAGATGATGGGGACATCATCGTCCCAATCCACACGGTTGCAGTCATCGGGACTACCGACGAGCAGGTCTCTGATCCAGATAATTTTGCGATTGAACCATGGGAAATCCGCCTGATGCTTGAGGAAGGGGAAAAGTTGATCCCCGGATTGAAAGGTATGCGCTTGTTACGTGCTTGGGCAGGAGTGCGACCCCTCTATCAGGAGACACAAACAAGCGAGTCCCGTGAAATTTCCCGTGCTTATGTCCTCCTCGATCATGAAGAGCGCGATGGCGTCAACGGCTTAATAACCATAACCAGTGGTAAGTGGACGACCTACCGCATGATGGCACAGGCAACCGTCGATCTAGTTTGCGAAAAGTTCGGAGCACCTCGCCCTTGCCGTACCCATCTGGAACCACTTCCAGGAGATGTAAAAGGAGGCCACCATCATTTAGGGAAACGTCTTGCTCAAATTGAAAAAGAGGCCGACTATGGGGAGTTGGTTTGTGAGTGCGAACTGGTCACCCGTGCTGAGGTCGTCAAATCCATAACAGCTGGAGAAGCCAAAACCATCGACGATATACGCCGTGATGTTCGCCTCGGAATGGGTCCTTGTCAGGGCGGATTCTGTACTTACCGGGCAGCTGGAATACTTCACAGCATACGCCATCCAGCTATTGAAGAGATCAACGTTTCGCTATGCGACTTCTTACAGGAGAGATGGAAGGGCTTATTGCCGTTACTATCTGGTCAGCAATTGCGCCAGGAACGTTTAGATGAATTGATCTACTTGAGCGTACTTAATGCGGATCATTTACCTGGGCCAAAGGCCTCTCCTTTGGGACCTCAATTGTACGATGCTCCAGTAAATGGGGTTGATATGCCTCCCAAGGAAAAAGTCGTAAAGTCGCATCGCCTTGGAACCGATAGATTAACCGGACCTGGCACCACCTTCAGAGGTCCAGAGATCGATGTGCTTGTCATCGGTGCCGGTCTGGCAGGATTGACAGCAGCCTGGAGGGCGTCTATAGGAGGGCTGAAAGTGCGCCTGGTTACCAAAGGCTGGGGTGCCATCCACTGGCATGCGGGGTGTGTGGATGTTCTAGGGTATTATCCGATTTCAAGTCAAAATCCAGTCGAATCCCCCATCAACGCTCTCGCTCAAATAACTGAGCAGCAGCCCCAGCATCCCTACGCCATTAGCGGGTTGCAAGTTATCTCAAAAGCAGTCGAGGCATTCAAAAACCTTTGTCTCGAAGGAGGCTACCCGCTAAGTGGGACCCTCGAAACCAATTGGATGCTGCCCTCTGCACTCGGCAGCATCCGGCCAACTTGCCTGGCACCGGAAACAATGATCGCAGGCGATCTTCGCAGAACAGATCCAATGATAATCGTCGGTTTCGACCAGTTATCGGATTTTTATCCAGGAGTAATTGCTGATAACCTCATAAACCAAGGATTGTTAGCACGTGAAGTCATGCTGGACCTGATGAGCCTTCAAAAACGCCGTTTTATATATCCAAGCACTCTATCAAGGCTCTTCGAAACAGAAACTTTCCAGGCCGAGGTTTTTGAAGCTTTAAGACCCAAAATCGGAAACGCCAGCCGGGTGGGATTTCCCGCGGTTTTAGGTTTAGAACACCCCATGGCTGTCTTACATTCCCTCCAAGATAACCTTGGCTGCGAAGTGTTTGAAATACCGACGCTACCTCCTTCAATACCAGGCATTCGTCTGCACAACTTACTCGTAAACGCCATCGAGAAAGCCGGCGGACGCGTTTTTGAAGGCATGGATGTCATGGAAGCCGATATTAAGGATAGTCATGTCAGCATGGTGTGGAGCGAGGCTGCCGCCAGAGACAAACCTCACCGGGCTACCAATTTTATTCTGGCCACGGGTGGGATTCTGGGGGGTGGTATTGTTGGTCATCCAGATGGTCGCGCCCAAGAGGTAATCTTCGGTTTGCCCATAGATGCGCCGACAGGCCAATCGAATTGGTTCAGGCGTGATTTTCTCGATAGACTTGGCCATCCCATTTATCAGGGTGGACTGGTCATCGATAAGGAATATCACCCTCTAGATTGCCAAGGAGAGATCGCTTATCGTAATCTTTATACCGCTGGCACTACCTTGGGACATTGCGAGGTGATTCGAGAACGCTCTTTCGATGGCGTTGCTCTAGCAACCGGCTATGGCGTTGCTGACCAGGTCTTAAAACCATGACAGCCTTCTTGAAGGACTCAATCCTCGATTTAGAGCACTCAGTGCCCTTTCAACCTGTGGAACTCTCTCTCGACCAATGTATTAAATGCAACATATGTGTCACAAAATGCCCCGTCGCAGCGGTAACCGATCTATTTCCAGGCCCCAAATATGAAGGTCCGCAAGCAGGTCGCTTCCGGCAGCCCAGGCAACCTACACCTGATCATTCTGTCGATTACTGTAGCGGTTGCCGCGTTTGCAATATGGCTTGCCCAACTGGTGTAAAAATCGCAGAGATTAACGCTCGTGCACGTGCCAGGTTGGTCGAAGGGGGAAAAGTATCTATACGGCAGCGACTTCGCAATAATCTTCTCGCTCGCTCCGAGCTGCTTGGTAAAGTAGGCCAACCCCTTGCCTGGCTCGCCAATGCAACCCTATCGAACAGGACCGTTCGCAAGGCCATTGAAGCTACCCTCGGTATTCACCGGGAAGCTCCTCTTCCCGCTTTCGCCAAATACCGTTTCACGAGCTGGTTTCGCAAACACGAACGTCCCAAGGATTTAACTCGCAAAGTCGTTTATTTCCACGGTTGTTCTACCGAATATTACGAGCCGCATGTTGGCCGCGCCGCTATCCAGGTCTTAGAAGCCAATGGTTTTGAGGTAATCGTTCCACACCAAAATTGCTGTGGTCTACCGCTTTTGTCAAACGGGGAGTTTCGCGCTGCCCGTAGGTACCACACCCAAAACCTTCATCACTTGCTCCCCTACGCACGCCAGGAGATCCCTATCGTGGGGACCTCTACCAGCTGTACCTTAACGCTAAAAGAAGAGGCCCCAGAATTACTTGGGATGGATACACCAGACGCCAGATTAGTCGCCCGGATGGTTTTTGACATCAACGAGTTTTTACTTAATTTGCTTGACGATGGCACCTTAAACACCGATCTAAAACCATTACCATTCACAATGGCGTATCATGCACCCTGCCAGTACCGCGCTCACCGTCTAGGAAAGCCTGCAATTGAAATTATGGGATTGATTCCGAAATTAGATATTCTCGATAGCCATGCTGCTTGCTGTGGGATTGCCGGTACATATGGATACAAGGTAGAGAAATACCAGGTTTCAATGGATGTAGGGCGATCTCTCTTTGATTTTGTCCATCAAGTGGCTAGTCCTCTAGCTGTCTGTGACAGCGAGACTTGCCGTTGGCAAATCACCCACGCCACCCATACCCCTGCCATTCATCCGGTTGAACTTCTGGCAGTTGCTTATGGTTACGAACCACAAGGATCGCTTGCAACCTTCCTCGAACAAAATAGTAAGAAAGAGAGCCTGCGATAGACAACCTTTGTCACCAAAATTTGTTATTTTTGTCAGTTATTAACTCGTTGAGTTAATGCTACACTGAATTAATCTATTCAGAATTAGTCATTTTCGAACAACAAGCGAGGAAATCTGTGTATCGCCAATCAATTACTTTTAAACCCATTGATCCCCTGGTCACTAAGATTTGCGAAAAACATGGCGCAAATCCAGAAGCCCTGCTGGAAATACTTCAAATGCTCCAGGTAGAAAAAGGCGATCTGACCAAGGAATCCCTCTCCGAGGTAGCCCGCGCCTTGCGTATTCCCGCTGAGCATGTTTATGGTGCAGCTTCTTTTTATTCGATGCTGACCACGCCTCACAGAACTATTCGGGTTTGTGATGGGCCTGCATGCTGGTTACGTGGCTCTGCTTATATCCGGGCTGCCATCGATTCGGAGTTTTCCCATCCATCCCATAATGGCAATGGCACCTGGTCAGTGGATCGAAGCAGCTGCCTCGGACTCTGCGATCGAGCTCCCGCCGTATTGGTAGGCGAAGAACAGTGTGGACCTGTAGATATCCACAATGTGACTCAAATTCGTAGAGGCTGGCGAGGCAAAACAGGGTTATACAATCAGCCATTTCCAAGCGAAAAACGCGTATTGCTCGCCCATGCTGGTGAGATTGATCCCGATTCCATCGAATCGGCCATATCATTTGGTGCATACCAGGCTCTTGAAAAAGCGTTAAATCTGAGGCCGATTACGCTGATTGAAGAAATCGAATCTGCCGGGTTGCGTGGGCGTGGGGGGGCTGGTTTCCCCACCGGACGCAAATTGCGGTTCGTCCTCCAGGCACCAGGAGAAACTAAATATATCGTTTGTAACGCAGATGAATCTGAACCCCTGGTCTTTAAAGACCGTGTGATGATTGACACTAATCCCCAGAAAATCCTTGAGGGCATGGCGCTGGCTGCTTACGCAGTCGGGGCACAAGTAGGGTATATATATATTCGTGGTGAATATAAAACTCAAGCTGAGCGACTCGAACTGGCTATCCAACAAGCTGAACAGCACAGTTTATTAGGCGAGAACATCCTAAACACCGGTTTCTCATTCTACGTTCACGTTCACCGGGGTGCAGGTGCTTATATCTGTGGGGAGGAGACTGCTTTACTAGAGTCGTTGGAGGGCAAGCGCGGGGAACCCAGAATCCGCCCGCCTTTCCCAGCAACATATGGTTTTCACGGTCATCCCACGGTAGTCAATAACGTAGAGACATTTGCCACAATTCCGGAAATTATTACCCATGGTGCTGATTGGTACGCTTCTATCAAGCCCGGAATTAATCCAAATACCGTCGAGCCGGTTACTCCAGGGACGAAAATCTATACAATTCTAGGTCATGTCAACCAACCAGGATTGTTCGAAGCCCCTTATGGTCTAACCTTACGAAAAATTATCTCGGAATTCGGGGGTGGTATGCTGCCAGGCTCTGATTTTAATTTCGCCCTGACAGGTGGTGCTGCCGGTACGATCGTTTCACCAGAATTACTGGATATCCCCATTGATTATGGGTCGGCTGCGAAAGGTGTATCACTCGGAGCGGGAGCCTTCCTGGTTTGCGATCAAACCGTCTCGCCAATAATCCTGCTGCGCGAAGTCATGCATTTCTTCGAAGCTGAAAGTTGTGGAAAATGCAATCCATGCCGCATTGGAACTCGCCAGGTCAGGCTCATACTAGATCATATAATCGCCGGCAAGGGTCAAATTGGCGATAAGGGCAGGTTATTGAATCTGGCAGATATGTTGGAGAACGCCTCATTCTGTGGATTAGGACAATCAGCCGCCCTACCTATAAAATCTACGATCAAGCATTTTGAAGAGGAATTTGAGGTGTAAAAGATGCCAGTAAACTTAACCATCAATGGAAAAACCATAGAAGTTGAGCAAGGGAAAACCGTCCTTGAGGCGGCCCTTGAGAACAACATCACCATTCCGACTTTATGCTATGTGAAGGATTTGTCTCCTGTCGGTTCCTGCAGGATGTGCGTCGTAGAAGTTGAGGGATGGCGCGGTCAAGTCGCTGCCTGCACCCTTCCAGTAAGTGAAGGTCTGCGTGTTCAAACAGAAACACCTTCACTGGTTTTTTCTCGTAAGATGATCCTAGAATTGCTCTTGCAAAACTATCACGAGGCAGGCTATACCTCCAAGGATCGTGCCGATAATGAATTTATCCATTGGGTCAAATATTATGATGTAAAACTACCCAATGACCTCGAAATCCAACCCCGTTACGTAGTTGACAGCGATCCCAACCCCTTTGTCTTTGTGGATCTCAACAAATGCATATTGTGTACGCGTTGTGTTAGGGCTTGCGCAGAAGTCCAGGGACGCTTTGTTTGGGGGGTCGGAGGACGAGGGCACCAGGCGAAGATCATAGCCGGTACAGATACTAGCATGTCAGAAGCGCGTTGCGAATCTTGTGGCGCTTGTGTAGCCTATTGTCCTACAGGAGCCATGGACAATCGTATGATGATGGCACTGGGCGCTCCCGACAGACTCGTCACGACCACCTGTACTTACTGTGGAGTGGGTTGCCAGTTCGACCTGAATGTCAAGGATGGAAAAATTATTGGGGTGACTTCTAATCCAGATGCCCCCGTGAACGGCATGCATCTATGTGTTAAGGGTCGCTATGGTTATGATTTTATTCACCACCCTGACCGACTGACAAAACCAAGGGTACGGAGGTATCTATTAGAAAAGGGAGCAAACAAACCTAAAGATAGAGGCGAGTGGGTGGAAGTTGATTGGGATACCGCATTGAATCTTACCGCTGAGAAGTTGCGCTCCATACGGGATACTCATGGCCCGGACAGTATTGGGGTGCTTACTTCTGCAAAGTGCTTAAACGAAGAAAACTACCTGATGAATAAATTTGCCCGGCAGGTGATCGGGACAAATAGTATAGACCACTGCGCTCGTCTTTGACACAGCAGCACGGTGGCCGGTCTGGCCGCCACCTATGGCTCAGGAGCCATGTCAAACTCAATGGATGACATTGTCAACCATGCTGCCGCGATGTTGGTCATCGGATCAAATACGACTGAGCAACACCCAGTTTTTGGCAGCAAAATCCGGCAAGCCGTACTCCAGCGCAAGGCGAAACTAGTGGTTGCTGATCCCAGGAAGATCGACCTTGCCGATTACGCTACCTTGCACGTTCGTCAAAAACCAGGCACAGACGTTGCCCTGATCAACGGCTTGATGCATATCATTCTAGAGAACGGATGGGAAGACCAAGCGTTTATCCAGGAACGCACCGAAGGCTTCGAGGAATTTAAGGCCGTGGTTGACCAATATACCCCGCAGTCAGTATCCGAAATCACAGGCGTATCTGAAGGCATCCTTTTCCAAGCTGCTAAGATTCTGGCAACCAATAAACCCATGGCCGTAATGTGGGCTATGGGAATCACGCAACACATTGTCGGAGTACGCAATGTAATGGATCTGGCTAACCTCCAAATGCTGCTTGGCAATATGGGTGTGCCTGGTGGAGGTGTCAATCCATTACGTGGTCAAAATAACGTGCAAGGTGCTTGTGACATGGGCGGTTTGCCAAACGTATACCCGGGATACCAACCTGTTACCAAGCCGGAGGTGCGAGAAAAATTTAAAAAAGCCTGGGGGGTACCTCTGCCCGAGGAGGTTGGCATGACTGTGACAGAAATAATTCCTGCCGCAGGTCAAGGTGAAATCAAAGGGCTCTACATTCTGGGAGAAGATCCAGTCATGAGCGATCCGGATAGTAACCATGTACGCCACTGTTTAGAGGTGTGCGATTTTATCGTTTTGCAGGAGATTTTCCCCTCAGAAACCTCGAAATATGCAGATATACTTCTTCCTGGAGCGAGTTTTGCTGAAAAAACCGGTACTTTCACAAATACTGAGCGGCGAGTTCAAATGGTTCACCAGGCAATTGATCCTTTGGGGTCATGCTGGGAAGATTGGCGCATAATTGCCGAGCTCGCTAAAAGAATATTGGCTGACGGTAACCAGTATATTGAAGATGGTGAGTACGCCAGCTGGGATTATGCCAGCACTGCCCAGATCATGGCGGAAATCGCGGCGTTGACCCCCAGTTATGCTGGTATCAGTCACGCCAGACTGGAGCGTGGCGAACGCTTGCAGTGGCCAGTTAAAGGACCCGATCATGCTGGCACACTAATTTTGCACGTGGGTCAATTCACCCGAGGTAAAGGTAAATTCATGCCCATAGATCATTTGCCGCCAGCTGAAATGCCAGACGATGATTACCCTATGCTCTTGAGTACGGGTAGAGTCCTATACCACTGGCATGGTGGCGAGTTAACCCGCCGCGCCAAGGGTTTGCTTGAAGCGTATCCGGATAGCCTGGTGGAGATAAATCCTTATGATGCCGATATGTTAGGTTTGAATGGTCATAAAACCATTAAAATTACTTCACGACGGGGTGAAATGATTGCCCAGGTTGTCATAACCGAACGGGTTACACCTGGGATGGTATTTGGCAACTTTCACTTCCCAGATGCTAAAAATGTTAATAACCTGACCATCGCGGCGTTAGATCCGGTCGCTAAGATTCCCGAATACAAAGTGTGTGCTGTCAAAGTTGAACCCTATTTACAGTAGAACGGAAAAAACGGCCCCCACCCCGATAATCCTTTGATAAAATTAATTTGATTAGGAGACATCCCCCGGCCTGGCATCTTGCCGGGGGATGGTGTTGAAACGCGAGGATAAAATGACGGATAAAGTATTGCTATATATTTCTGCTGCAGCCGACCTGGAAGTGGAAAAAGATTTGCTGGGACGCGCCATCACAGAAATCCCTGTCTCATTGGGATGGAAAATAGTACACACACCTAATAAAGGGGGCTCACCCGACCTGACCGCTATCCGAGCAGCGGATGTCTACCTGTTGCTGATGGGTAGTGACATCCGTGCTCCTATAGGTCTCGAATTGCTAGCAGCCCGAAGATCCGCAAAAAAACCGGAATTGTTACTTAAAAAGAATGTCCCGCGCACCCCTGCCGCTCAGGTTTTCGTCCGTGAAATGAAAAACCTGGTAGATTGGCAGTATTTTAAAGATGGGGCTGAATTGAGGCAGAAAGCGCTTCAATTAATGGCAGACCATATCCTCAACCGTCCTGATTACTATCACTTACAATCTGCTGAATACAATAACCTGAGATCCTGGCAGGAGCAACTGGCCAAAAGTAAAGCCATACCCCAGGAGGAAATCCGGGGT
>Ga0315551_10002768_pt1 | contig 12624 bp, 14 predicted proteins | sample SalMarSW160290MG_FD_203678 | JGI IMG/M metagenome (GOLD analysis project Ga0315551, IMG submission 203678) | Salt marsh sediment microbial communities from the Plum Island Ecosystem LTER, Massachusetts, United States - Salt Marsh Sediment SW1602-90 ... | reverse complement strand
CTGTCTCCCTTCGATGCGGCCAATCGCCGTCACACTTCCTTTGCTGCAGTGGACGTGATCCCGGAAACTGAGGATCTCGAGGTGGAAATTAAGGATAATGATTTAAAGATCGATACTTTTCGGGCCGGTGGACCGGGAGGGCAACACGTAAATGTTACCGATTCAGCCATCAGGATTACCCATCTACCTACTGGAATAACCGTGCAGTGTCAGGATGAGAGATCTCAACATAAAAATAAGCTCACGGCCCTGAGGATTCTTAAGGCCCGCCTGCATAATTTTTACGAGCTAGAAGCCGAGAAAGAGTCAAAAAAAAGATATGAGGAAAAAGCTAGGATAGAGTGGGGCAATCAGGTTCGCTCTTATATTCTGCATCCTTATTCCCTGGTGAAAGATCATCGAACCGGCGTCCAGACAACCGACGTAGAAAGGGTGCTTAAGGGTGAGATCGATGATTTCATAATTGCTTCATTGAGAAAACTAGCTATGCTTAGAAACTAAGTTAAGATCGTTAAAGGCTTCTCATATAAGGCAGACATTAGTAGGAGGAGGATAGGATGGGGGGATTTTACATTGGCAGAGAAAGAAAAGCAAGAAAAGCATATGGGTTTGATGAAGTGGCTTTGGTTCCAGGCGAAGTAACTCTTGACCCCAATGATGTAGATGTTAGATGGAAACTGGGTGACCTCACTTTTGCCGTACCCATCTTAGCCTCTGCTATGGACGGAGTAGTGGACACAAATTTTGCCATCCACATGGGCAGACTAGGTGGATTAGCTGTTCTTAACCTAGGGGGCGTTCAAACTCGCTACGAGAATTCCGCCAAAGCGATAGAGGAAATTATCCATTCCTCTTCGGAGGAAACTGTAGAGATAATTCAAAGAGTCTATCAAGCCCCGATTAAAGAGGAACTAATTGAGAAGAGAATTAAGGAGATGAAGAAAGCCAAGATTCCGGTGGCTGTCTCTGCCATTCCTCAGCAGGCGGCTCGTTTTGGACCCACCGCTCAGGAGGCAGGAGCAGATGTTTTTGTGGTTCAGGCTACGGTAGCTACAGCCAAGTATCATTCTTCCAGACGAGAATCCCTTGATTTCAGTAAGCTTTGTAGCAAGCTTTCCATCCCTGTGATAGCGGGTAACTGTGTTACCTATGAGACTGCTTATGAGCTTATGCAAACAGGTATAGATGCCCTTCTGGTGGGAGTGGGCCCGGGAGCGGCCTGTACTACTCGGGAGGTGCTGGGAGTTGGAGTTCCTCAGGTTACTGCTACTATAGACACTGCTGCGGCTAGGGACGAGTATTTTAAGAAAACTGGTCGCTATGTTCCCATCATCACCGATGGAGGAATGAGGACAGGCGGCGACATCTGTAAGGCTTTGGCCTCAGGGGCAGATGCAGTAATGATTGGATCTGCCTTCGCCCGAGCTATAGAAGCTCCTGGTAAAGGATATCATTGGGGAATGGCTACTTCGGATGAAAATCTACCCCGGGGAGCGAGAGTTCGGGTAGGAACAACGGGAACCTTAAAGGAGATTGTTTATGGGCCGGCCCGGTTAGACGATGGTTCTCAAAATCTTGTCTGGGCAATAAGAACCTGTATGGGTTATTGTGGAGCCGCTAATATAAAAGAAATACATGAGGTGGAGATGGTAATCGCTCCGGCCATAAAAAGCGAAGGTAAATTTTTTCAGAGAGCCCAGTGGATGGGGATAAAAAAATAGAAAAGGCCCTTTTAGGCTATCTTTTCTACTCGGTGGCTCCTAATGCATCTGGTACATACATAAACTCTTTTTGTTTTCCCGGCGGCTTTTATTCTAATATGTTGAAGGTTGGGAAGCCATCTTCGTTTGGTTCTTCGCCCGGATTTACTTACCCTGTTTCCCGTGTTCGGCCCCTTGCCACATATCACACATTTCCTGGCCATCATTCACCCTTTGTTTTTAAACTTTCTGCTAATTTTGTTGAGAACTAGGATAACACATTTTTAAAAAATGGCAAGAATGCCCGACCTTGACTCGCCAGTTCGTTATGCTAAAGGAGTTGGAGAAAAGAAAGCCCAGTTTTTCGAGAGATTGGGTATAAAGACAATCTCTGATCTTTTCTGGCATTTTCCCACCGGTTATGAAGACCGCTCCCAGATTATCCCTATCAGGCAAGCCTCACCTGGAAAAAAAGTAGTTATTGAAGGTAAGATCTTAGCGCTGGGGCAGCGCAGAATTCGAAAGAATCTTTCCCTCCTCAAGGTAGCTATAAGAGACGAGACCGGGATTATCTATGCCATCTGGTATAACCAGGATTATCTGGTTCAGCTTCTTAAGAAGGGTAAAGATATTGTGGTTAGTGGAAGAGTGGGGTGGGACTTTGGCGAGTTACAAATTAATGTAGAGGATTTTGAGCTACTAAGTGGAGATGAGGAAGATAACCTTCATTTAAAGAGAATTGTTCCCTTTTATTCCTTAACGGAGGGGCTGTCTCACAGAATCTTGCGCCGAATTATCAAAGTTAATTTAGAAGAAAAGTCTCTTTATCTGGTGGATCTCCTGCCGGCAGAGATAAGAAAACGCTATTCATTTATATCCTTAAAAGAAGCCTTAAACAATATTCATTTTCCAGAAAGTTTTGCTCGACAAAGAGAGGCTCAGCGAAGGCTTACTTTTGAGGAATTTTTCCTTTTTCAGTCTGCTCTGGCTTTGAGAAAAAAAAGGTATAAGGAAGAAAAGGGAATTTCTTTTAAAATGAGGGGCAGCTTAGTTGAATCCTTCATTCGTTCTCTTTCCTTTTCACTCACTGCTTCTCAAAGAAAGGTAATAGATGAGATTCTAGAGGATATGCGCTCCTCTCGACCCATGAATCGCCTTTTGCAGGGAGATGTTGGCTCGGGCAAGACAATAGTGGCGACAGTTGCTCTGCTCACAGCCATAGTTAATGGATACCAGGGGGCGTTAATGTCGCCCACTGAGATTCTGGTGCAGCAGCACTGGATAAATTTGACCCATCTTCTACAACCTCTTAATATCAAGCCAGCCCTATTGGTAAGTGATCTTCCTTCCCGGGAAAGGGAAAAAATTCTCCACGAGATAAAAGAAGGCAAGATAAAACTGGTGGTCGGAACGCATGCCCTAATCCAGGAAGAGGTTGATTTTTATCGACTAGGGATGGTAGTTATCGATGAGCAACATAGATTTGGCGTTATGCAGAGACTAAGTTTACGCAGCAAAGGGGAATATCCGGATGTATTAGTAATGACGGCTACCCCCATTCCTCGGACCCTAGCTCTGACCTTCCACGGCGATCTTGATTTTTCGGTGATTAGCGAGCTTCCAGCGGGGCGAAAATCGATTGTTACTCGGTGGATAAGTGAAAATAAAAGACCACAGCTTTATCAATTCATTGGAGGAAGATTAAAAGAGGGAAAACAGGTTTATATTGTCTATCCCTTGATAGAAGAGTCGAAGGATCTAGATCTGAAGTCAGCTCAGGATGCGGCCGAGCAACTGCAAAGAGAAATCTTCCCAAATTACGGAGTTCAGTTAATCCATGGAAGAATGAGGAAGGATGAGAAAGACCGAATAATGCACCTTTTCCGGGAAGGAAAAATAGATGTCCTTGTCTCTACAACGGTGATAGAAGTGGGGATTGATGTTCCCAATGCAAATCTCATGGTGATAGAAAATGCCGAAAGATTTGGTTTAGCTCAACTCCATCAGTTGAGAGGAAGGGTAGGTAGAGGATCTGAGCAATCTTATTGTTTTCTCCTTACCGGGAAGAAAATCTCTCGAGAGGGGGTCCAACGAATGAAGATAATGTGCAGGACAACCGATGGCTTCAGAATAGCCGAGGAGGATCTCAAGCTTCGCGGACCAGGAGAATTTTTTGGCACCCGCCAATGGGGAATGCTTAACTTTAAAATCGCTGACTTAGTAAGGGATCACCAGATTCTATCTCTAGCTCGTCAGGAAGCCTTCCGCCTGGTAGAGAAAGATCCAGGTTTAGAAAAATATCCCCACCTACGAGAAGGAATAGAAAAAAGGTTTTCCCATCGATTAGCATTGGTCAAGGTAGGATAGAAAATATTTTTGTTTTCAAAATCTCAAAACTTACAAAAGTATTTGAACCACATATAATAGCCGTTTAAAGAATGTACTGCACTGGCTCAAGAGTAAGCGAGTTTCAATCACAAAATTTAGGCAGGAATTCCTGATCTCATGAGTCGGAGAGACTTTGAGTTTTATTTAGAGATTGGCAGAAAATATAGGAGGCGGAGGTAGGTATGGATCTTATAGTGAGAGTTGTCGAGATAAAAGGGACCTGTCTGGTATACAAAGTGGGGGATACTTTCAAACTCGAAGATGGATACCGGCTTGTTTCAGAAATACCGTTGTGTATGCATTCTCTGGCTGCCTTGATGCCGCATTACAATGCCCTCCGGGTTTCAAGACCCGCTGATTGGGGATTAGCGGGAAAACAGGATACAGCCAGAGCTTATGTGCAGTGCTTGGATCCCGAAGCCTATACGGGAGGCGGCACAGCTATCTTTGAAATAATTAAACAAATGTGAAGGTCCATTTGGATAAAAAATGGAGGTGCCCTTATAAACCAGGCGATTCATACTATGCGTTAGGTCGAGGAACAATTGATTGGGATGGAGTCTTTACCGCTTTGAAAAAGTACGAATTTGATGGGTACGTAGCTGTAGATGTAGGAAGAGTAGAAAACTTGGACGAGGAGATAACAAAGTCAGTCAAGTTTTTGGGGGATATAGCCAGGGAATTCAAGATTTGAGAGTGTTAAATAATCCAGAGCTAATGTACAGCGACGGATTTACTCATGTCACTCATATTTTTTCAGGAATGTCTTATATATGACTTAACGCGCCAGGTTGACATCAGGCTACTTTTTATGTATGTTTGAAGCACTGAGATTTCCTCGGGAAAAATTTACTTTAGCAGCGAAGCCAAGGATTGAGGATTGATTATCGGGGAAGCAAGAAGGAGGTTTAGGAGGAGAGATTTGCCAGTAAAATTCGTTAGACAGGTGTTGTTATTAATGCTTTTTTCTTTACCCGTCATTTCTTTATCAGGGTGTTCCTACAAATTGATTCCCTTTTCCCCCGTCAGCTCAAAGATTGCTATACCTATCTTCTCTAACCAGACCTTCAAATACGGACTTGAGGGGACGCTTACCGATTCAGTAATCAAGGAATTCGTTTCAGATGGGCGGTTTCAAGTGGTGGGAGAAAAGGAAGCTGATGTGATACTAGGCGGTAAAATTGTCCGCTATCTAAAAGAGACTCCATCAGAGGTGACTACTACATTAGAAGAAAATAGGATAAGGATAGAGGTCTTGGTCTCTTTGGTCTCAAAGAAAGAGAAGAAAACCCTAAAAGAAAGGAAAATAGAGGAAGTTTTTGCCTATAGCTCTTCTGAAGTGGGAGGAATTCAAACCGAGGATGAGGCTGTAGAGGAGGCATGTAAAGAAATAGCGGAGAAACTGATTGATGCAATTATCTGGGATCTAGGTTTTTCCTCAATTTAAGGCTTCCCATAGAGGTACAAAGAGAGTCTATCCACGTTTTTCAAAATCAGACTGGGATGTGCTAAATCGGGTTTCCAAAAAGACTAACAGGCACCGGACTGAGCTGGTTAGAGAGGCCGTGGATGAGTATCTGAGGTAGTTACTATAAATCGAGGTTGGGTTTATTTTATGTTGATAGATGCCGTGCACGGATAACCATACGGAACACTTCTTAGAAAAATCAAGACTTAGCTGTACAATCTCCGGGTTCGTTAACCTACACTTATTAGCTAATCCAACCTATCCGAGAAGTCAAAAAACTTTCGGAGAAGAGTTGAGAAAGAAGCGAATGGACTTGGGATTACAAATAAAAGAACTTGCGAGATTGGTTCGTGTTACTTCTGACACAATTATGAACTGGGAGTTAAGGAAGGTCAAACCGAGTGGGGTGAATTTGAGAATGGTTAAGAAATTTTTGGAGTTCGAACAGGCGTAACGGTAGTTTTAGCAGTGCAATCTTAATTTCACCTGTCGTCAATCTGTTTGGAAGACCCTGGTGGAGGAGATTACTTTTTGGCGAATGACAGAACAAACAATTCATCCCCAATTGAAAAAGGAGTAGAGCCTCAAAGCGGAACGACTAACTGCCTTTAAAAGACAAGATACATTAGAGACTTTCGTCTGCAAATGCCTGTTATTCTCTACGAGGTCTCTGCTTCAGCATTTAATTTAACAAAAGAAAATTATTAGTCAACCCTCACCCAAACTCCCCGGGGCTTTTTGACACCCTCCACTTTTTAGCTAAGATGACAGTGATCGATGAAAATCTTCTAACAAGGAGAGTCAAAATGGCAAAGACATCAATGGGTCTGGAGGAGAATATAGCAGGACTTCTATGCTATGTTCTGGGTTGGATAACCGGTATTGTTTTCTTGGTATTAGAGAAGGAGAATAAGTTTGTTCGGTTCCATGCCTTCCAGTCTTTGCTGACATTTCTACCGTTGTCAGTACTAGCCTGGATACTGGGATGGATACCATTCACCGGATGGGTCATCGCAGGTCTAGTATGGATATTGGTACTGATACTCTGGTTGATTCTGATGTTCAAAGCATACAAAGGTGAGAAATATAAGTTGCCAATTGTAGGAGATATTGCTGAAAAGCAAACAGTATAAAATAAGAGGAGTAAATCCTCAAACAAGAGAGACAATTCAGATACCGGCTGAAAAGGTTCCTAAATTTAAAGCAGGAAGGAGTTTAAGGGAGAAAGTGACGTGAGAGGAGGTCAAGAGCCATGGTTAAGCCTTTCGTAATTTCATTTTTGGTACTAGCGTTGATTGTAATAAGTTCTGACAGGAAAGCTCAGGAAGACGGGGGAGTTCTCATAGGAGGGGTCGAAGCCTCTGAGAAGAAGATTGAGCTCCCTTGGAGATTTGGCGGATACACCGAGGTGGAAGAGCTTCATCTTCGATATCACTATGTTTTTGGAGAAGCTATTGAAAAAGTACTCAGCGGCGAGATGAGCTGGGAGGATTCAATCAAGGACAATACGGGGATAGTGGAGGTGTGGTTCAAAAGTGATGGGAGCCACCTTCGACTGGATAGGTACATCGAAAAGCTGGGAGTCATTTGTGAGTCTCACGAGGGAGCCCCTCCTGAGACTATCTCTCACAATGGGAAGACGTACAGTTTATATGAGCGGGTTATTCAAGAAGGACGCCAGAGGACCCACTATGGATTCTCCTATAGGGTGCAGACTGGCTATGATGAGGAAACTCAGCAGGCAATTGGCGAGGGCTGTCACTATGAGATATCCACCTTTCAAGCATCGAAGAAACCAGATCCGCAGTCAGCAATAACCTCAATGATGGCGGGTCACACATCCCTGGCTGGCTTTAGTTTCTATTCCTCAAGCAGCTCAGATGCTAGGGAACTCCTCATGTCAGGTCTTGAACTCGACAAATTCATGGACCCTTCAGGATACGAGAGGACAGTCGAAGGTTGGAAGATTAAGGAGAAGATCGCTGGGAGAGATGTGGTAAAGCATAACACCTCTCCGATATCAGCACGGTTCGGACTTGCCAAAGGATTCCAGTTCATAGACACGGAACTTGGAATAGGATTAGCGGGCTATCTTGAGGGATGTGCCAACAGCCTGACGCATAAGGAGACGAAATTTGAACAGCCTAAACTCGTATTTCAGGCCCTACTGGTGGAGACAACCGTCTCAGGCGATGTATTTGAAAGCTTTTAAGTCAAAATTACGAGGTCGAACAGATTTTACAGAAATAATTTTCATGAAATCAGATAACTTTAAACTTTAATAATAAGGGCAGAGTGACCGAGTTAGACCGGACTGCTCTTTTCCTTGCTAGAATTTGGGACGATTGTACTATTGATCGGGCAGGAAAGCAGGTTAAATAAAGTAGTTTCGTAGTTCGAAAAGCATCAAAGCACAGATAAGGCATAGGAAAAGTGGGAGTTCTAGAGAATTCCTATTGATCTATTTTGAAACGAGAAGAGAGCATTTTTCCTATTTTTCAAATAAGCTTATTTTAGCCTGATTAGAAAGAAGCAAATAAACCCAAATAGGAGGAGAAAAGATGAACAAAGCAGAATTGGTAGAGGAAGTGGCAGGGAAAGTTGGTCTGACAAAAAAGGATGCTAATAATGTGATTGATGCAATGACATCGGCAATCAAAGACTCGCTGGGAAGGAACGAAAAGGTGACATTGGTCGGCTTCGGCACTTTTCAGGTTGTGAAAAGAAAGGCAAGAAAAGGGGTTAATCCTCAGACAAGAGGAGCTATCCAGATCCCAGCTAAAAAAGTCCCTAGGTTTAGAGCGGGGAAGGGGTTAAAAGAGAAGGTAAAATAGACAAAAATAGCTAACAATAAGGCTTTATACTGATTCACGAGAAAAAAAGACGCACATAGAGCTTCATACAGTCACTTTCTCAGGGCAAAGCTATAATATATATATATATTTGACCTAGGTAAAATTAAAACTCCTCTATAGCTCTATTTTAAGCCAATATTAACTGGGCTTTGACCGGTTTTCTCAATCAACCCATCCTGTCTCAAATAATGAGACACAAATATTGTTATACCCCCGGTTTTTTTAGCCTGTTACAGTATTGATGTCGTTTTATCTACCAGGTTCCTCCCCCCCTTCAAATCCTCCACCACACGGCAAGATCAACCACCATAGCAGTAATATCGGTAAGATCAGCCCGTTCATCAATAATTGTTCCTGCCTCCGAGGGGGTGAGCTGAGATGGAGGATGGTATCTGACCATTATGGAACGGGGGACTCTAAGGACGCGGTTTGGTCAAATACCCTTTGAGAAGGGAAAGGACAACGGTCAGCCCCTCTCTTGGCCGTAGATCCTCGAGACTAGCGATAAGATGTCCGTCTTCCCAATAAAATCTATCTTTTGGAGTCGTTGAGCCCCGAGGTCCGGTGAAACTCCTCCAGGATAGTTCCTCCTGGGAAATCTCCTGGGGAAATCTGATGGCAGCTTTTGCTCTCTGGATTGATACATTCCACTCATCGCCGGTAACATTCCAGTAAAGTTCATCATGGTCATCGAAGTAGTTGATGGCCCGCTGAACCTGATAGAGAATGTTGTAGGTTTTAATCCCTTGAACGTAACGGTGAGGATCACCAATTCTCACCCCTGTGTACCTTCCCTTCCTGGTGACCTTATGCGGGTAGGCCCCTCCTCTCTCATCCTCTACTGAGATCACTTTCAGGCGAAGGTTGTAGTTGGTAGCTCCCCTTTTGTATTTTACTGGGATTTCTCGGTAAATTCCGTGGTGAAATTCTGATTGAAAATCTACTGTGATTTTTTCGCCTATAGCAAAAGTACCGTCTTTACTGATAATTATCTCTACGTTAAAGTCCTGTATAGTCCAGCACCAGGCGCCAGAAGTAGAAAAATAGAGCAGAAAAAGAAATACAGGTCAGGGTAGCTCTCGGCCAGAGCAAAGAGACTCTTAAGAGTTGATGAAAGAAGGTTCTCTGCCTCACCTTTCTTCTGACCAGGCTCGGTCACCTGCATCGCCCTGCTTCTTGCATTTGTCACCTCTTCCAGGGTCTTTCTTTCATGAGATGCATAACCTTTCACCGTTTCCACCAAATTGGGAACTAAATCATATCGCCTCTTAAGCTGCACATCTACGTCTGACCAGGCCTGTTTGATCCGAAACTTTAAACCCACCATTTTGTTATAGGTAGCAATTACCAAGATCAAAATACCAACTGCCACTATCGCTAGCACTATCCATCCTATCATTTATTTCACCTCGTTTCTTAATCTCCAGCAGGCTCTTCTATGTTATCCTTACTTCAGAAAGAATCAAGCGCGAAACTCTCATTTAACCAATTTAGGGTTGTTCCTATGGTAAGAAGGCAAGAACAAGAAAGGAGACGAATCAGCACCGTGTGATCGATGAAGATGAAAAGGCCTACTTTGACACGAACCATTTTTCAGCTAAGATGGACTGGACCTTCACATTCTTTGTCCTGAGAGCAGCTAACCCGTGAAGGAGACAAGAGATGGCTAAGAAAACCATAGAAATGATTGTGAAAAACTGGCTGAAATGGCATAAGGCTGAGGTAACTGTGCTTTGGTTCCTCATCGCAATAGGAGCTATTCCTATACCGGCTGGGATAGGGGTATGTTTTTGTGTTGATGGCCTGGCCATTACTCAATATGTTTTTGCAATTCCTGCAAAAAGTTTCGCTGTGTCTCAAGTGAAAATGTTATGTAATTTTGCTAAAGTTTTAGGAATTGTTTTTGCTCTCGCTGGTATTGCTGTCATATATAAAAAACACCGGATAAAGTTAAATAGTTTACTCTATTCCTGAGTAGTAATTGGAGGTAAGAATGGAGGTTCCTTCGGAGAGAAAGAAAGAAGTAATTGAGCATGAGGCTGCTAAAGAAGAATCCATATATTTATTGAAGGACCAGGCAAATATCGCTTATGATTGGGGCAATTATGCCGAGGCTCGTGAGCTTTTTGAGCGATTAAAGGAGCGAAGCTCAGAACCACTTCGTACTCCTCTACTACATAAATACGGGGTTTGTTTAGCACGATTGGGAGAGACGCTTGATGCACTGAGGGTATTTGATCAGGCTATGAAAGAAGGCAGAGATAGCCTTTATGATATCCTATCTGGTTTGGAAAAGGCAAGTGTACTATCGGAACAAGGAAAAAGAGAAGAAGCTCTCGCCACATTGCGGGCAGTTAAAAAACGAGATCGTAAAACATTCAAAGAGTATTCAGGTAAGAAGGAATATTCGCATCTTCGAGATCTGGTAGCTAAGTTGGGTTAACTCTCTTATATGTTCCCAATTATACAATCACATCACAATTTATTTTTCTTTTGCTCTATGTTCTTTGAATCAGGTATTGGGTTCCAATCTTACTGCTTGTGTACTCTTTGGGCAAATCATTGCAAAAAAGGATTCTTTGGAGTGAACCCCTGAAAGCAGCCTCCGTGCAGGGACGTAACGAATTTAGAACTTTTTTCGAGAATATTGGAGGTGAGATAGAGATTCTACTTTATGGCTTTCCAATCTGATTAGAGCCGTTTCTATCCCTAAAAACGGACAAGAGGCAAATGCACAACCATGATGCCTATTTTCCCAGACCCAACCGGAATCTTCTGGGATGGATCTCTGAGAGTGCAGGCAGACACAAGACTGAGTTGATTAGAGAGGCTGTGGAGAAAGTAGGGAAAGAAATAGCGGAGAACTGATTGATGCAATTATCTGGGCTCTTGGTTTTGCCCCAATTTAAGAAATATAAATCAATCTTTCCAAAGTTCCCGATAATACTTGATCTTGATTGGTGAGGTGCCTCTGTCCACCACTGCCTTGAGCTTCTTTTCCGCTACCACTTCCTCGGATCGCATCACTTTTCCCTGAGAGACAATGGTAAAGCAGTTAGAGCGAGTGGTAATAAGGTTAGAAAGACTGCGGAATATTGCCTCGTTTTCATCTTCTTCATCTACATAACCATCTTTATCATCGTCTTTTCCATTAAAACCCAATTTTTCCATCAGAAGAATTTCCAGTATTTCCCCTATTTCATTAAAAGGTCCTTTCCTATCCCCATAGTTGATTATGGCCTTGGCCAGGGAAGAATCAACCCCTGGCAGGGCCTCCAGAACCTCTTTTGTAGCCGTGTTGATATTTATCCTTCCCCTCACCGGTACCTGGGGAGGATCGGCTACCGTAATCTTATCTAAAACCTTCCAGTCTCCCCCCTGGATAAGCTTTATTGTCCGCCACTGTTTTCCGGCATGAATAAAGCCGATCTCACCTATGTTGGCAAAGGGTTTATTCTTTACATAGAAGCTGCTGTAGTCGTTCTTATCCTTTCCTTCACCTATATCCGGCATCCAGAACCAGTTACGGAATCTCGGGCTTCCTCCGGGGAGATTACTTACAAATTCTCGCACCCGGGGATCGTTCTTTTCGAAAGCATTCCAGGGAGCCCCATAATTACGATAGGATACCTTGTCCACCACATCGCCTTGCTTGTTTCTTAAAATCACCGTATCCCTATAATCATCCAGAATTTCCCTGCCTATAGTTTTTCCTTCCATTCGTATGACCATGTTAAACACAAGCTTAAAGCCGCGAGGAGCCATTGTTCCCCACACTCTTTTTGTGCCCAGAAAGGTCTTAATCTTCCATCCTCCAGTTTTGCAGCTATTCTCATAAGGGTTGAAAAGTTCAACCCACTCCATTTCTATATCCACTTTCACTTTTTTGGCCTCGGCAGCTTCTGCCACTTTTTCCCCTATGATTCTAAAAATAGCTGAGGTTTGTCTCTCCACTTCGTCTTCAGGTTCATGGTGCTTTAAGATTTTATCTAACTGCAGTTTTAACTCCCTTTCTTTTTCTGAAGTTCCTTTTTTTACCTCTTCCAGTATGGTGGAGGGATCTATCTTTACTTTCTCATTAATTTCTTCTTTGACCTTTTCCCTTATTTTCTCCTCCAGAAACCTAATTCCTCCCTTGGCCAGTCCGGCAACAGCCATGGGCACCGAGGTGGTAAAATGGGGCATCACCTCGTTGATGTAAGGCGTGCGCTCA
>Ga0315551_10002757_pt1 | contig 12659 bp, 12 predicted proteins | sample SalMarSW160290MG_FD_203678 | JGI IMG/M metagenome (GOLD analysis project Ga0315551, IMG submission 203678) | Salt marsh sediment microbial communities from the Plum Island Ecosystem LTER, Massachusetts, United States - Salt Marsh Sediment SW1602-90 ... | reverse complement strand
CAGACGGGATCATCGAGCACACCGTCGATCGCGGGAGCCAGGTCTGTTTTTAGCGGTCTGAGCGGCGGAAACTTTTCCTGAGCGGCGGAAGCCAGAGTTATCAACGAAATGATGAAAATGAACAGGAAGGGCTTGGTGTTTTTTGGGTAAGTCATTTTTTGCATTTCTTTGTAATAGGTTGAGCTAAATGAGAGAAGGATGCTTATATCACAGGGGAAAATTGCAAGTCAAATGAGAAAGGGATTTATCAAGAAGACAAAAACCAGATCCTTGATCATTGGTTAACAACATTTTTCAGGACTTTGAATAAGTGGTCAATATCAGCGAAATTGTTGAATATATTCACCGAAACACGGATGTTTCCGTTTCTTGGGGAGACATAGATATTGTTTTCAGCAAACTTTTTTATACAGGTTTCATTTTTATCGCCCAGGGTGAAAGAGACGATTGCGGAGCGTTCGTTTGTCCTTGCGATAGGGGAGATGATGGTAATTTTCAAATCCACTAGCCCTTGGATAAGATAATCTGTAAGTTCCATGATCCTGTCCTGAACGTTTGGAATGCCAATCTCTTTGATGTAATTCAGCGCTTTTTGGAAGGCGAGAAGAGTCTGTAAATTAAAGGTACCAAAATCATAGCGATGCGCAGATCGGTGGAGTCGGAAAGCCGCATTTTTTGCGGTATGGATAAAGCCTTTCCCTTCTGTGTCCACAGAGAGCCATCCTGCCCAGGGGGATGGAAATTTTTCCCGGAAGGCCGATGTTGTGAAAAACAGAGTACCAATGTGTCCGGTCAATCCCCATTTATGAAGGGATGCGGAAAGGACATCAATATGCGCCGCCTTCACATCAACAGGAAAATAGGGGAAAGCCTGAGTGGCGTTGACCACAAAAAGGACACCTCGGTTCTTGAGCTTCCGGCCAAGGCTCAACAGGTCCTGACGATATCCTGTGGCATACTGTATTTGGGAGGTGACCACAGCTAAGGTCTTTTCGTCTAATGTTTCCAGAATGGATTCAATCGGATACCTTGAAGCTACAGGTTGAACATAGCGCATTTCAATATTCTGGTATTCAAAACCAATGGTCGATGCTGGGAATTCATCCTGCATGGAGACGATATTGAAGGGCTTTGGGATTTGATTCTTAAAGGAAAGAGCCAGAAGAGACATGGCCGTCGAGGTATTCTGGACAAAGGTTACGTTATCTGGCTTAGTGTTTATCAGTGCCGCCAGGTGTTGGCAAAGCTTCTGGTACTTTTCCATGTCATCTTTCCAGCTTATATCTCCGTGGGTATGAAGTCTGCGGTATTCTTCCACCATGGCCCTGAAGACAGAGGTGGGGATGGGCGACATGGCCGCGCTTTGAAAGTAGACGGAATTTTCGGTTATGGGAAAATCCTTCCGGATTTTTGTCCAGTCTGTCATCGGCTCACCTCGTTATTTAAAAATCCTTGTTCATATGCTTTATCAATAAAAGGGGGAAAATTGATACTGATATATGATAATATCGGACCCGGGAGGACAAGACAAGAGAAAAGACTCATGCTAGATGCTTTTTCAAGATTGGTCGTGTCCCAGGGTGTCCTTCGTCCGTCCTCGCTCCACCCACCCATCTTTTCTTAATTAAAAGAGTCATCACAGAAATGGTGACGCTTAGAGATTCAGGAAGGATCTCATATATGAAAGGAAAGTAAGAGTTTCAGAAGGGGAATGTTATGACCAAGGACATATTTTTTGAGGTTCATCGAGACCTTCCGAGAGAAGGTCCGGGAAGGGACAAATGCACCAGGAAGGCATTCCGGATGCTGCCAAAAATAGAGAACGCGCGCATCTTGGATATCGGATGCGGACCAGGTGGGCCGACCATGGAGCTTGCCAGGCTGAGCGATGGGTCTGTTATAGGATTAGACATTCATCAGCCCTTTCTTGATAAGCTGCGGCAGAAGATTGAGGAAGCGGGATTCTCAGATCGTGTGCAAGTCATAAAAGGATCTATGTTCGAAATGAATTTTGAAGAAGAGAGTTTCGACATCATCTGGTCCGAAGGCTCCATCTTCATCATCGGGTTTGAAAAAGGTCTTAAAGAGTGGCGGCGACTTCTCAAGCCTCGCGGATTCCTGGTGGTGCATGAGATGACCTGGTTGGAGCCGGATCCTCCCAGAGAGATCGAGGACTACTGGAAAGAGGTCTACCCCGGGATAAAGACAATTCAGGAGGACCTGAAATCGATCTCCCGATGCGGTTATAAGGTTATCGGTCATTTTCCTTTATCCGAGGATGCCTGGTGGGAGGAATATTATACACCCTTGGAAAAGAGCATACAGGGATTAAGGAAGAAATACGAGAACGACCCTAAAGCTCTGGCCGCGCTTGACGAAGAGCAACGGGAAGTCGACCTGTACAGGAAGTATTCGAGATGGTATGGCTCAGTGTTCTACATCATGCAGAAGTCATAGAGCGAACTCCGCCGAAAAAATGGGAAAAATAAAGAAAATACAAACCAGATAGTTTCTCTACTCCAGCCATCTGTACGTCCATCTTGTCAAGGAGAATTCGCCCTTGCATTGTTTAATCGCTTTCTTCACAGTATATTGAACAATGTATTTGTCAGGATTATATGGGGCCTTTTGAACTTCTCCTGTATTCAATTTTTCTAAGAGAGGCAGGGCTCTCTTGTCGCCATAGATTAAATGAACATGAAAACTTAGTGGCTTCTATTCTTTTTCCTCACCGATCTTAAAATCTAGGCAAGAGATAAGATATTCACCGGTCGATTTCACAGTATGTTTCAAGTTATAGATCTCTTCATCCATGGGAGACTCAATCCTTACCAGCACGCTCTCAAGAGAAGCTTCGGGAATGTCGAATGCGGGGAGTCGAGTCAAAGGCCTCATCTCGTTTGATTGAGGCACTTTGAGTAAGATGATGCCCAGGGCGATAGCGATAATCAACAAAGCCGTGGCAGCGACGGGAACCAGGATGGCTTTGCGGGGAGGAACTGTTCGTGGCTCCGGTTTTTTATCTAAAGACGATATAATCTTTTCATCGACTCGCTTGTTAAAGCTCTTGATTAAATCAAGCTTGTCATGATCAAGCCGCTCTCTCAGCGATTCGCAGAACCGGGCGAATTCTCGACACGAGGCACAACGGCGGATGTGGTGTTTCACCAATCGGGCTATCGGCTTTCCTGAATCCAACGCTTGAGATATTTGCCATTTATAGAGAGAACAAAACATTTCTCGTCTCCTCTTCATAGGAATGAAAGTTTATGTTCAACAGGCTCCGGCCCCGCCAGTTTTTCATATGTGGCAGATTTGCTCAGCATTTTAGCCAAGTTCAGGCGAGCCCGATGAAGAAGAACACGAACAGAGATTTGCGTTTTTTTTATCACTTTTGCGACTTCTTTTACGGACATGTCTTCCCCGTAATGGAGCCAGAGAGCTTCATATTCTATTGGTTTTAACCTTCTTGCCAAATTCCAAATATTCCGTGATTCTTCCTTCTGGATGAGAACCTCCTGCGGGTCGGGCAGAGGGGATATCGATACAGTATGTGATCGGGTAGCTTTTTTTGTGCGGTGATGGCTGATGGCTGACCGGATAGCTATTGTATAGAGCCAGGTGGAGAATTTCCTCTCCGGTTCGAAGCGGTCGATGTTCAGGAAGGCTTTGAGAAAAGTCTCTTGGATCAGGTCCTCAATGTCCTGATTAGTGGCCGCTTTATGGCGGAGGAAAAAAAAGAGCCTGGGACTGTATCTGTGTATCAGCTCCTCAAATGAAGCACGGGATCCGGCCGCTACCTTTAAAGCCAGCTTCTCGTCGGATAATTGATTGCATTGTGAGGCGTCATTCATTGGAACGTTTGCTTTTTCTTCTAATTTAACTGATTCACATACTAAGTCAATGGCTCGAATCCTTCCGGAATAAAAAGCCCGGGAATTTTTCTTTTTCCTAAAGTCATTTCCACCAAATCTACTGTAGGATAGATCAATTCGAGCTGGACGTTTTTGTCTTTGGTGGTTACTTTTATGCTTTTCGATAATCTCAGTTTAGAATCCTTTTCTTCTTGATGCATATTCACCATGGCAATAAGTCCTCTTAAAATTTGCTCCATCTGCTCTGCATCTTCAAGGGACTTAACATCAAAATTGAGCTTTAAGGCGAGATTTTCCTGTTTTTCCATGATAGAAAAAACAGCTTTACCCATTTTTTTCAGGATGACGGGCTTTTTGCGACTTTTTGTTATCGAGGAAATATCTCCAACCGCAGCCATCAGGAAGGCATCAGGAGGAATCTCATTGAGAGATGATATCAGAGGGGAAGAGGTGATATTCTTTTTCTTTCCAGAGATGACATCCAGAGATGTTTTAACAGCTTCTTCATCCTCGGAGAGCAGGATGAGCTGGTCGCTGGCAAAGGTCCCGAAATCGTTGCCATCCCAGTTATAGATAATGTGTTTGCCGTGGGGGATTTCGCGGTAGGATGTTTCCTTCTTGAGAAGGTTGAGGAGATAGTTTCGATCAAATTTTCCTGATATGCAGACCACCGCTTTCTTATCTCCTGTTCCTTTACCGTAAATAGTGATTCCTTTAACATCTTTCAAGAGATCAACTTTGTATTTTCTGGCAAATTTTTCGCTTTTTTTCTTGATTCTTAAGGCACCTTCTTCCTTCATTATTGTGCCGTTAAGTTGAGTGGAGATGTACTTTTCCATGTCAAAATGAATTACCCACTCCGTATCGGCAGGGATAATGGACTTCTGAAGGGATGTCCCCCTGATGGCAGGTGCTAAGATCAGGGCTAACAGGATAGCCACCAGAATGATGATTGTCTTTTTCATATCGATTCTCCTTTAATGATATAATTTTGTTCCTTCTCAATGACTGAGATGGATTAGCTTTTTCACCCTTTTATACGCAGCAGTTTGGAAAATGTTACCAATATTCCCGGATTTTCTTGATGTGATGATTTAAAGAGTAAAAGTGTTTTAATATGGTCAAACTGTTCATGCCGCAGGACAAGTAAGATTGACCATCGTCATTCCCTGTGTTATATGTGTTTTAAGGCGTTCATCGGATGACCATTATCAGTATATTGCTCTACCTTGCTGGTTTATGGCTTCTTTTGATGTTTTCTTCGTTCTTTTCCGGCTCTGAGACGGCCCTGACTGCTCTCACCAAAACACAGATCCAGAGGATACGGGAGGATAGAAAGAAGAGCAGTGCAGCCATCATCAAATTCTTAGATGAACCTCAACGGTTGTTTATCACTGTGCTTTTCGGCAACACCCTGGTGAACATGGCTTTTGTCAGTATCACCGGATCGCTCATCTATGTCCAGTTGTTTAAGGGAGGAAACGCTGGACTTGCTTACATTGTGGCCATAATGACACAAACAGTGTTGCTTTTGTTATTCGGTGAAATAACGCCCAAGACCTATGCTATACAGCAATCAGAGAGGTTTTCGAGAACAGTGGCACGGCCGCTATGGTTCTTCTCGCACCTCATTTATCCATTCAGGAGAGCTCTGCGGATTCTTACAGATTTTCTGCTTCCTCTATTCGGAGTACACTCTGTTATCGATAAGACTCCTATCACCAGTGATGAAATCAGGGCTATTGTGAAGGCAACCGAAGAATATGGAGCTCTTGATAAGGAAGAAGGCGAGATCATTCATAATATCTTCGATCTCCATGATATCACCGCTAAAGAAGCCATGGTCCCCCGGACCGAAATGGTCTGTGTAGAGGTATCGAAGACAATCCAGGAAGTATTCAACATGACCAAGGAGGTCGGCCATTCACGACTTCCCGTTTACAGGAAGAAAATTGACAGCATTTGCGGCATTTTTTATGTCAAAGACATGCCGCGCTGGAAGGGATTGAAGATAGAAAGCCTGGGGGGAAGAAGGGTTGAGCAGCTCACAATAGAGGAATTCCTCTCCAACAGTGAAATGCTTAACGAGATGAATCCGGGAAATGTAAACACCCTCATACAGCAGCCATTTTTTATCTTTGAGACCAAGAAGATAGGCGGGTTGATGCGGGAGATAACAAGAGAAAAAAAACAGATGGCGATCCTTCTGGATGAGTATGGCGGCGTCTCCGGGCTAATCACTGTGGAGGATATCGTTGAGGAGGTGCTGGGTGAAATTTTCGATGAATATGACACAGTCTCAGAGCTGACGATAACGCGCGACCCAAGTGATCCTTCCAGGGTATTGATTCCTGGTTTTGTCAGCATTCGCAGTGTCAATAAGTGCCTGAAGTGTAAACTCGATGTATCTGTGGCCGACACCATCGGCGGATATATGGTTAGACTTTTTGGCTCGATTCCAGATAAAGGGGATGTCGTTGCCGATAGAGCAAAAGGTTTAGAATTTGAAGTTTTCCAGATGGATGGTAAGCGGATTGGTTTGCTAAGATTACGCCGTATCAGGGACAAACAGAACAAGAAAACAAGATCGGTTAACCCGGCTTTTCTTTTTTTGCTTTTGCTGGGAATCTTTTCCATGGGAGCATCTACAGGGGGAAATGTTCCCCTGGCAGATAGCTGGTTTCCTGTGTTGGCTTTTTCGTTCGTGTTCATCTTTGCGCTTATTCTGGTAGCCTTTTATGCTGGTTCTGAGACAGCGATCGTTTCTGCCTCCAAAGCGAAAATCGATATTTTGGCCCAAAAGAATAACCGCCACGCTCTGGTCATTAAAAAGCTGTGGCAGGAACCGGACAAGATGCTAGGAATTGTGCTTGCAGGTACGAATCTGATGGCGGCAGCGGCAGGGGCAGCCGGACTTCGCCTTGCCGGTTACGCTTTTCCCGGTCGTGAAGGATTACAGGAGTTCGTCAATACCATTGTCATGACTTTTCTCATTCTCGTGTTTTGCGAAATAATCCCCAAGACGACCTTCCGTGCCAAGGCTGACTCCCTCGCCCTGCGCAGTGCACCAGGACTTCAAATTTCAGAGTTCCTCTTGCGTCCGCTCGTTTATCTAATGACAAAGATCACAAACTATATCGTCAGGATCGCTGGCAGGGAGGATAGCAAGGAAAGGTTGCGCAGTATGAGGGAGGAACTCAGACTCCTGGCAAGGATGGGAGCCAAAGAAGGCGCGCTCAAAAAGGAGCAGATCCGAATGATTTATAGTGTGTTGGATCTGGAAACCGTTACCCTGGAGAAGGTCATGACGCCACTGGTAGATATTGTCGCCCTTCCTAAAGAGACAAGTCTTGATGATTTTTATAAAATAATTTCCGAGACGGGCTTCTCGAGAATACCTGTCTATGAAGAGCGGGTTGATAACATCGTCGGAGTGGTCAATGTCCTTGATGTCCTCTATTCTGAAAAAACAGTCACCACTATCGCTCCTTTCGTCAGAAGAGACATCCGTCATGAACCCGAATCAAGAAGGGTCTATCCTCTTTTGAGAGAGCTTAAGAGCAGCCAGAACCCTATGGTATTTGTGGTAGACGAGTATGGCGGAATTATTGGATTGGTCACTATTGAGGACTTGATTGAAGAGATTCTCGGTGATATCCGAGATGAGAAAGACAGAGAGGTTGAAGGAGTCATTCATCGGATAAGCGACAGGATTATCGAGTGTGATGGGAAAACAGAGATTCAATCGATCAATAAGTTTTATGGCATGTTGATTCCTGTTGGCGACTACAACACTATTGCCGGCTATGTCATCTCTCTGATGGAGAGAATTCCCAAACGAGGTGAGTTTATTGAGACAGACAGGTTGAAGGTTGTTGTCTTGGACGCTGATTCCAGGAGTATTCGCAGAGTAAGAATTCAAAAGAAACAGGACAGATAGACCTCAGCAATGATAAGGATTAGCTTTTTGCGATAGTCTCCGATTTTTCACCTGACAACATCTTGCGGCAGGCATATCAATGACAAAATAGCGGGTCAATCCTGAAAAAATGAAGGAAATGCCGCTTTTCTGTGAGCGGAGTGTCCGCAAAACCAGCATTTCTTCTTTCTGTCCCTCCTGATTTGACATCATATTTTTTATTTACTATAAAATTAGCAAAAGAAAGGAGGAACCATGAGGAAAAAAGCATTATCCGTTTTTTCTGCTCATTTATTGATTTTCACGCTCATCTTTTTTCAGATCTCCTATGAAATTGTCATGGCTTCACATCAGCCTGCCAGAGAAAAACCCACAGCTTCAGCCGTGTCCAGGACAGGAGACTTCTCACTTGGAGTAGCCTTGTCTCCCGAGGGAGGAGCTGGCAATGAAGTAATGGATATCGATGTAGCGGGCAATGCCCGGAGTCTTGTAGTCGGTCTAGGGGGGGTGTCCCTGGCCCAAAATCCGGACGGGGTCACGCTTCGTGTGTTAGATCCCCAGGGACGGGCGGCTGAATCGGTTGTGAGACCTCTTCAGGTCGACAAAGCGCTGGAATCCCAGATGAACAGCTGGGCGAAAAATGTCATCGGAAAGGAAAAGTTCTCGGCGGACCTTTTGACCGAAGCCAAAGTCAACGAATTGATGACAAAATACCCGCTCAACCCACAGCTAAAGAACAGAGCGCAAGCTGTTGTCAATGCCGTCCAGACAACGCCGAATTTGGGGGTTATCGGACGGGACGAAAAAGGAATGGTCAGGAATGTCGTCATCTTTAATCCCACACCCGGAAAGTGGAAAGTCGAAGTTAATGCAAAGCCAAATGCCAAGCCTTTTCAAGCAATCGCCACCTCTGTCCCCAGAGCCGGAATGCCTCAGAATATCGAGCCTGCAGGACGAGAGATCGTCGACAGGCTGAACAGAGATCTGCCGCGCTTTCAAAGAGAGGCCATTAAATGGGGTTGCAATAAGTGCTGCTGGTGTGAAAACCTGGTCGGGTTCGGCATCTGTTTCGCCATCGCCACATACATCTGTACCGGAGGGTATGTCACCGCCGGCATTCTGCTCTCTGCCGCATTCTGGAAAATGGGGGGAATGGCGATTTCCTATGTGGCTTTATCCTTGTTCCTGGCTTCCAAAGTGCCGACTCCGCCCAACAGTGTGTGGGATGTCATTCAAGGCTGGATCATGGATTCGCTGATAAGATATGCCTGCAAGCTGGCCCGCTGCTGTTGATAATAACTGAGTCAATAACATAAAGCCGATAAAAAATCTCATGGTGAGCGGAGCGCAGTGACCCCTGCTTTGTTACAACGCGTTCGCTGGCGGAGGACTACCGAAGAACAGTTGTGAATAGAACGGATTCATACTCCCGCTTTTTTCTTGGTGTTGTCGGTGTTTCCTTCTTATTATTTTATTTTTTCTCTGTCACCTGCTCCTGGAAACGCTCTGAAAAAAGAGTGACAGAGGGGATTTTTCAGATCAAGCTCAGCATAAAACATGCAACCTCCGGCCAGATCAAGCGGATAAGGGAATGGACTGCGGAGGGCTGGCGTGGTTACTTGGCGCTCGGGTATGAGAACCCTTTAAAAAAGGGAGAAAAAATCGAGATCCAGGTAAAAGGGTCGTTCCTCCTTTCGAACTTTACTGAGATCGGTGAAGATCATTTTTGTATCTATCTTGCTGAGACGATAGGCCGCAATGCGCGGGATGCGGACCGCGAGAAAACACAGATAGCCCATGAACTTTTCCATGTGTTCCAGGCCCGGTTGTTCTGGCCTGAGGACGAGATCCGGACTGAACTCGGCTGGCTTTTTGAAGGGACAGCCCTTTACGAAGCGGCGAAAGTCATGAATTACTTGAAAGTTCTTGAAGACTTCCCCTACCGGAGTGACCAGTCTTTGTTTAGAAATGACTACGGGGCCGCCCGGTTCTGGCTGTTTATTGAGACAGAATACGGAGGTAATACCGTCCGGAAGGTATGGGAAAACCTGGCTGCGGAAAGGCCTCAGACGAGTCCGGATGTCATGGCTTCCGTAAAAAAAACAATTCTTATGTGCACAAATACCTCTTTTGATCGAGTTCTGGAAGATTTTTTAAGAAGCATGAAGCCGGCCGAGGAGGCCCTGCCAGCGAGGTGAAAGAGTAGCTATGGAGTGGGGAAAAGTCGTCCCAAGCATTATGGCATTCCTGACAGCCTTTTTACTCCCTTTTGTTCTTTCCAGAAGAAAAAAGGGAGGTCCCAAGAAGCTTATAAAGTTCCGTCAACATCTTCTAGGAATCGGGATAAAGTTCGTTGAATTGGATAAAGACAGCGAGCAGGCAAAGCTTGGAACCAAATTTTCCAAGGGACAGAAATCTGAAGGTGCTTTTACTTTAGAGGGTAGAAACATTGATCTTATTATTATTACCAGCGTGTCCAGCCAATATGGAGTTAATCATTTCATTGAATATTTAGTAAAAAGCAACCTTAATCTGATAGAAGACTATGTTAGGAAAACGAAGATGGTGAAAAAGAGAAGCTCATTTTTTGGAAGAGAGGTGGTGAATATATCTTGGAAGGGAGATAAACATCTGGCTCAAAGACTCAACCTGGATTACGAAATTAAGTATAAGTTATTGCAGGCTAATAAAGAAAAATTCAAAGGCGGCATCCTGATCATACCTGAGCCTAAACATGGGTATACTCGAATAAAGACAAATTATAATCTTCCTTCTCCAATGATTTTCGATGCAATTGATTCTATTGCGAGATATATCAAATCCGGATGGATAGAGACCGTCGCCTCACTTCCAAACATGTGAAACTACCTGTTTAGATTCATATTCAGAGCTGTCATAAAATCACGGACCGTCTTCTTTCCATGTCCACCCAGATCGATATGCTCTTTCTGTAAGACCCTACAATCAACACGGACTTTTCCATTCATTTCTTTGATCATGATTGACAACCGTGGTGGAGAACTCTCAAAAACACGCATTCCGCTTTCAGCCGAGATAAATCCAGCAGCTTTATCCACACTGTCTATCGTAAAATCAATATCATTGACGGCCTTTAGGGATGCCTCCCATACTTCATCAAAACCATGATTGTCTAAAAAAGTCATGTCCTGATTGATGATTTGCTGGGTACAGGATAAAAATGCCAAAACCAGTGATGCCAACAAAAACTTTTTCATAGTATCCTCCTCTGATTAACTCATAATCTCAATCCATCTTTACCACATAAACTAAAGAGCAAAAAATGTGCCATTTAGAATATCAGGGTTATTTCTAAGTTCTGTGGTTTTTTCTCTGTCCTCTTTGAATTACAGATGAAAAAAATGAGGACATATTTCAGCATCAATTTTTTTGCTTCCTTCTAGGAAATATGACTGAAATTTGATATGCGAAAAGGTTTTGCATAATTAAGTTGAATGAAAGTTTTTACTGGAATGTTTCCTGATCTGTCTCGAATTGGCACAATTTTTGCTCAATAAATCATGAATGCAACATACTCATCTGCATAAAAGGAGAGTATATGAAACATTGCCTCTCTGTTGTCTTGGATTTTTTATCCTTGGATCATATATCGCAGACGATTTATGCTGTAAAGAAAATAGGCGGACACTGCAGAATGAAGCCGGCTTCATAACCACCGAATCCATAACCTTTGATTAAAAAAGTTGTGTTTTATCCTTGTGAGATGGGCAAGATCTTATGAAAGAGAACAAAGGGGAAAATATTGTCGAAGGAAATTATCCAGATGAAAGAAACATCTTCTGGATTTTGAAGATAAGGATTATAATTAATGTAAGAAGGAGGTCATAAATGAGGACAGGGATCTTATTATTGATTACAGCTTTATTTCTGAATTTTTCTGGATGTGCCACTCATAAAGAATCGGTCACATCTCCCCCAGAGTCTTTAGAAAAAGATTACAATTTTTATTTAAACCAAGGGAGTTTGCTCATCAGAAAGGCTGATTACTCCAAGGCGATAGACCAGATTAATAAGGCAATAGCTTTAAAACCTGACGCCTCGCAAGCTTATAATCTTTTAGGAATCGCCTATTTTTTTGAGAGAAAATATAATTTGGCTATGGAAAAGTTTGAAAAGGCATTAGATCTGGATTCTTCCTATGCCCAGGCTTATGGCAATTTAGGAAATGCATACCTCATGAGACAGCAATTTGAAGAAGCAAAAAAAATGTTCAATAAGGCTCTTTCAATCTCTCCTAACCTTGTCTCAGCAAATTATAGTCTAGGAGCCCTTCTCTTAAACCAAGGGAAAATTGAAGAGGGAATGCGCTATATTTCTAGAGGAATTGAGCTGGATCCCAATTTTTTGGAAAGACACAAAGCACTTGTCGCTGAATTTTCTTCTCCTGGATTTAACTCACCAGAAGCCTATTTTGTCTTTGCCAGAGCTTATGCCGCAATAGATGATATAGAAAAGACTGTAGAATATCTGAAAAAGGCGGAAAAAGCAGGCTTTAAGGATTGGTATAGGATCGAGGAAGAAAAGGAGTTTGAAAAAATCAGGCAAGACCCGAGAATAAAGCAGTATATAAAAAAGTAAAACAAAGAAGAAAAAAATCTTCAGCAGTGATCAGAGTTTCCCATCTTATTATTCCTTGAGACGGAGATAATTAGATCACTTAGAATTAAACCAGAAGAAAAAAGAATGAGGATCAATCAATGGCTAAAGGCGTTGGCATTTACACTCGTTTTCCTGAACGTCAGTCTTAGTCATGCTTTTGAAAAACAGGCTGACGGCATCTTACTCTGGCTGAAAAAAGAGAGGAAAACCGAAGCCAGCTTGATGAA
>Ga0315551_10002755_pt1 | contig 12670 bp, 9 predicted proteins | sample SalMarSW160290MG_FD_203678 | JGI IMG/M metagenome (GOLD analysis project Ga0315551, IMG submission 203678) | Salt marsh sediment microbial communities from the Plum Island Ecosystem LTER, Massachusetts, United States - Salt Marsh Sediment SW1602-90 ... | reverse complement strand
TGGGGGTCTGACCGGGGGGGGGGGGGGGGGGGGGGGGGGGTAGTGGGGGTGTTGGTGATCGCGTAAGTGGGAAAGGGAGGCCATGTGGGCAGCGGGGTCGGCGGCGGAATCGTGGGCACCGGCGGCGGTAGCGTCGGCGGCCTAGGCGTTGGCGTCCGTGTGGGCACAGTCTGCCGAGATGGGCTTTGCCCCGGAGCAGCCCACAGGTCAGGGCCGGTTGTCAGTGCTGTCACCATCAGTATTCCTAGAACGATGAGCCAACGTGTGCGCTTCTTGTTCATGGCACTTTCCTGAGATGTAATGTGAATCTCTGATCGTGATTCAATTTCACCTGATAGACGACCCGATCACTCTCTGACGCTGATGGTTGCGGTTCTGCGCTCAGGAGTTCACTCTCCTCCGGCAGCCGGACGCGCACGGTCAATGGATAACTCCGAGTGCCTGGCTGCTTCTGGATCTGCAGTGAGTACACGCCTCGGTCAGTGTCCCATTGTACCACGTCCGCCGGGAGTGTCCAGGTGAAAAAGCGTGTCTGGGTTTCAGATGGTGAAAGCAAGCCCAGCACTGCAAACGTCGTCCACGGGCCCTCCTCGGCGGTTTGGATGTTAACTTGGCCTGACTCCGCTTCCCCGGAGAAGAGGGCTTCGCCGGGTACCGGGATGCGGGTCGCCTCCAGCAGTTGACTCCCCAGTGGAACGTAGATCCGCACATAGTCCCAATAACAACGGTCCATCATCTGCTCGTAGGTAGGATCGTAGCGTGTCTCAGATATGCAGGGATAGTCCGCAGTGCTGGTGTGTGTGTAGATCAGCGTGAGCGTTGCCTGTGGAGGTGATGGACGCAGGTCCACTTCGTAGATGATCTCCTGGTGGACGCGTGCGTTGGCCTTGTTGTACCCCATATTCGTGTCCACCACCATCAGGTAATCCCCTGTCCCGGCCCGTAAGGCCCCGTCCCACCCCTGCTCGGCCAGTAATGCTGCTGCCTCGGGTTGCTCCAAATAGATAAGCACGTGCTTTTCCTCCAGCAGGCGCAGGGAGATCTGCGCAAGGGTGGCCCAATCGTTACCTCCGCTCTTCACTTGTGCCCAGACGGCCTGTGCCAGCGCTCCCATAAAAGCCTTGCGCTGTTTCCACCATTCGCCGTCGAGTTCTTCCCCTTCTCCCGGGGCCCAAGATTGGCGCATGTAGGAAATGACCGTCTCGCCGGTCACCGGCTCTTCTGCTCCCTCTACTTCCAACGGGCCGATGGTATCCACCAGCCTTCGCACGGCCTCTTGATCCACGGCAATCACGCCATCTATAGAGACCGGATAGCCAGGGCGGTAGAGGGCGATGGCCTGCCGGGCTGCCGTGGGAAAGTCCGGCGACCAGTTGCTGTCGCGGAAGACCCATATATCAAGTTTCATGTAGTGTCTCAGGGGATCGGGAGGGGCGGGGTAGGGCTGGCTGAAATCGTCCACCGCGTAACTGTCTTTGAAGGTCATCGTGACGATCTGCCCGGCCTCTACCCGTACCTCGCCAACGCCGCTGATGAAACCACCCCCCGCTCGCAGTTCGTCCTCGTTCAGCGCCAGGATCAGGTAAGTGCGTGGGCCATCTGCCCCCAGGAGATCGGGGGCGACTGTTGCGGCCTTCAGTCCTGTCACCAGGAGTGGCAATCCTTTGTCCAATGGCGATACCTTTCCTGCCAACCACTCAGATAGGCGCTCCTGGTCAACTCTTTCCCAGGCTGCTTGGGCCCGCTCGGCCGCTGCCAGCGCTTGTTCCAGGGAGGGTTGTTTCTCGGCCAGGAGGCGCGTTATCCCCTCCAGTGAGAGGCTTTCGGAAGTTCCCCCAGTTCCTCCAGAGGCCGCCAGCGCCGGCTCCAGCGCATTGCACGTCAGCGTGCCAGCTTCGGTCAAGCCGTTCGCTGTGTCCAGCAAATGGGGAGCTGCCTGCAGGTCTCCGCCAACTCCCGGCAGCCAACCGAACGCAGGGGCCAACCGGACGAGCCACCACACTTCTCGGCGCAGCGCGACGACGTCGCCGCGCAGGTCGCGCACCAGACCGCAGGCCTCCGCCGGGTCCAGGGACTCTGGCGCGTCGGCCAGGGCCTGGGCCTGGGAGAGGTGCTCCTGCAGCGACAGCCCGATTTGCGCCAGCCGTATGCTCCACACGATGAGCAGAATGACTCCCAAGAGAGCCAGGATCAGCCCTGCGCGTTTCACCCAGATCACTATGGCACCTCCTCTAGAGGGCGCCCGCTGCGGCGTGCTACTTCGTCAAATGCAAGGCCACTCTCGTCGGTCTCAAGCCCCAGTATCCCCATCATCATCTCGCGGTATGGCTCGTGCCCCCATAGGTCCCGATCTATCACGGTCACGTCCGGTCGCAGCTCCAACACGTCGTGGGCATACCAGAGCGTGAAGGTGTGATTGTCCTGCCCGGTGAGCAGGATCGCCTGCGGCGGCGCTTGTTGCAGCACTTGTCCTGCCCACGCCATCGCCTCCTCGTCCGCACTCACGTCCATTTGCCCCCAAAAGAGCAGTGCCTGGAGCAGGGGAAGCAAAAGGACGGCCCACGCGCCTCGCCGCACCCGGCGGTTCAGCCAGTTGGCTGCCTCCGCCAGACCCATCGCCAGCCAGAGAGCAGCCAGGGGCAGCGCTGGGACCAGGTAAACGAGCGAGTCAGTCGTGTTGTAGCCGATGGCGTACAGGCTGAAGGCCCCAAAGGCGAGTGCCGATGCAATGGTCAGCGACCGTTCTGCCTGCCACAGCCGGGCTATTCCCAGGCCCGCCAGCACCGCCCCTATCGGCGTGAACTGGCGGGCCAGTAGTCCCGCCCAGGCCAGGAACCGCTGCGGCCAATCATCGGGTGGCAATGCGAAGGGATAGCCGCGGTATAGTTGCCCGCTGACCAGCGCCCACCATCCGGCGAGGGTGCTCACGTCTCCCCAGGGAGAGGGCGCGCCCCCTCGGGCCAGGAGCACCGGGCCGTACACCGCTCCCCAGCCCACGAGTGTTGACAGGAGAACCTCCGCCAGCCGTCGTAGTCGTTCCTCTGGGGCTCTCACCGCTCCCCAGGCCACCAGGGGGGCCAGGAACAGGAGGGTGGGGTGTGCCCCCATGCCAATGCCCCATGCAACCCCCAGCGCCCAGGCTGGGCTGCCTCGGAGTGCGAGCGCTACGACCAGTGCGGAGAAGAAAGCCGCCAGCGCATAGACCTCGGTGATGAGTGCCTGGGACCAGAATAGGGGAGCCAGCCCCAGGGCCAGGCCTGCACAGATTGCGGATTGCAGAGCGCCGAATGCGGACTCTGTCTCTTGCTCCCTGTTCCAAAGCTGGAGGAGCGACCATGCCGCGATGACCGTGAGCGCCGCTGTCCCGGCCGCCATCACCGCTGACATCAGGTTCAGTCGCCAGGCGGGGTTGCCCCACGGCAGGCGGATGAACAGGTCGCCCAGCAGCAGATAGGTAGGGGATCCGGGAGGGTGTGGAATGCTGCCCCGTGCCACGGCAGTCACCAGATCGCCGCCGTCGGCTCCGTTGTGGGCCCAGGTCAGCGAGGGAGGCATCGTGTTCAGATAGATGACTAGGCAGATCAGACTCGCTAATCCAGTATACAGGGTGTCACCTATCCGTTTGCTTAGTAGGCCCCCCGTCCCGAAAGGACGGCCACTACCGTGCGGGCCAAGATGACGAGATCCTTCCATATTGAGTAGTTGTGGATATATGCTAGTTCCAACTGGACCCGTTCGTCCAGGTTGAGGTCTCCGCGCCCACTCACTTGCATGGGACCAGTGATGCCCGGCTTGACCGCCAGGCGCTGGCGATGCCAATCGCTGTAGGTGTGGACGGTGTATGCTTTTTCGGGACGGGGACCTACCAGGCTCATCTCTCCCTTGAGGACGTTCCAGAGCTGCGGCACTCTGTCCAGAGTAGTGCGTCGCAGCAAGCATCCCACTCGCGTATCCTCTTTGCCATCTGCCATCGTCCGCATTCCGATCATCTGAAAGGGACGACCGTTCTCTCCTATCCGCTCTTGAATGAAAAAGACGGGCCCAGGCGAATCTAGTTTAATCGCGATCGCCAGCACCGGCAGTAGGGGAGCTGTGAGAATCAAGCCAACGATGCTGACTACAATGTCGATCGCGCGCTTGAGTATCCGTCCGAGTCCACCGATAGAGGGCTGGTGGGCGGTGGTGTGCCGGGATGTGTGGAGAAAGCCTGCCACGAGCCCTGTGCCCAGGGCCAGTGCTCTCACCACGAGTAGAAAGGGAGAGACTATGGCGATAACTACGTCCCGGCGAGCTACCCGGAGCAGGAAGGGAACGGTCGTGAGAATGAATAGCGCCACGGTGGCCAGAACGAGCCAACGGCCTAGCGTCCAGACTAGTGCCGGCACGACGAGAATCCCCAGGAGCCCCAGCAGTGCAATCTGTAGCTTGAGCATTTGAGGCGTGTGCGAGTCTCGTATCGTCCGTTCCGGGTGCCAGTTGAGGAGGATGGCTTTCCAGTAACCGATCTCGAATTTGCGCCGCCAGTACCGTCCTGCACTGGTCACGTGATGATGGTAAACGATTGCGTCGGGGGCGAACACCATCTGGTATCCCTTGCGCGCCAGGCGAAAGGAAAGTTCCTGGTCTTCGTCAACTTCCACCTGTGGGTCGAAGCCGCCGTTGGCGAGGAGGATGTCCCGTCGGTAGGCGGCCGAGTAGGTATCCACAAAGTCGATGCGATCCTGGCGGGACATCCGAAGATACTTGCCCTCGTATTCCATTTGCACGAAGCGAGCCACCAGTTCCCTCTGTCGCGTCCGGTAGACCCCCTTGGCTGCCGCGATCTCGGGGTCGCGCAGGGGACGTGAGATCTGCTCCGTCCAGTCGGGAGACGGTTCGCAATCTGCGTCGGTGAAGAGGATGATGTCGCCTCTGGCTGCTTCTATGCCGACATTGCGGGCGGCGGAGCGTCCCTGGTGGGGCAGGGTGAGCACCTGGTCGGCACCAGCCTCCCGGGCAACCGCTGCCGTCCCATCGGTGGAACCGTCATCCACGACGATGACCTCATCCGGCGGGTGTGTTTGAGTGGCGAGCGCCCGCAGACAGTGTCCTATGGTTGCCTCGGCATTATAAGCGGGTATGACGACGGAGGTCATAATCGGTACGTTCTATGCGTGATACACGATGACGGCATAGCGACAGAAACGGCGTAACGTAGGCAAGCGATGCAGTATCCATTCGTCGAAGCGCCACAACCAGGCCCACGTTGTTTCAGTGCCCATCGCTCGCCCGATCATCGAGAGAAGATACATCTCGCGGACTTGTGTCCTGCGAAAATGTGCTCCCACGGTGGCAATCATCTTATATGTCATAGGCGCTTCGTTGGGCGAACGAGCCTTGTTGCGATATGGAAGATGGCTGCGCGCCCACTCAAGGAGCGGGTTTTCTCCTAACGGCTCGCAAAAGATCGCGCGCCCTCCTGGCTTCAGTAGTCGCTGCATCTCTGGGGCGATGGCTTGGAGATCCAGGTGATGCAGCGCGCCGAAGCCGGCGATGAGGTCGAAACTCCCGTTGGCGAGGGCTGGCGTCTCGGCGTTCATCTGGCAAAAGTGCACTCGGTCGGCAACGTTATTGGCTTCTGATCGGGCGCGTGTGAGTCTGCCTGCGTGCTTGGATATGTCGATGGCCGTGACACCAGCGCCACGCCGGGCCAGTAGCACTGCCTGGTCGCCACTGCCGCAGCCTAGTTCAAGCACGCGCGCCTTGCTTAAATCGCCCAGCAACATCCACGTATAGGCCAGCAGGTGGCCCAAATCCTGGCGTGCAAGCTCCTCTTCGGATGGCAGGATCAAATCGGCGTATGTCAGTTGCTTGTTCCATAGCGCGTCGTAATATCTCGCGTCGAGTGTCTGTCTCTGCAATCTGCCGCGTGGTAACTCGCTCACAGCGCCTTCCTTCCTACACGCATCCAGGCCGGGAAGGCCAGTAGCAGCAGCGGCAGTACGAGCACCAAGTGAAGGACGATACTCGTTCCTAGTGTCTGGTCGCGAGCGATGCCGAGGGAGGTCAATACCAGGACGCACATGTACTGCACTAGGCCGATTAATCCCGGTGGTGTGGGGAGAAAGTTCCCGAGATTGAGCAAGAGCAATAACATGAGTACTCCCCAGAAAGGGATGGCGACGTGAGTCGCCCGCAGTGTCCAGAATAACGACGCTAACGAAAGAGCCCAGATGGCTGTTGTCCACCCGACGAGCTTGCAGATTGAGGCCGTCGAACGCAGGACGCTAAAGCCCTTCAGCAACTGATCCAGGAAGCATGCGGCGACGGGCCAGCGGCTCAACAGGTTCCAAAGCGGCCTCCGGAAACGCACCGCCAGCGCGATGCCCAGCAGCATACCTGCCGCGAGCAACCACAGTGCTATGGAAAAGATAGGTTGCCCCGTAATCTGCGCGATCAGTGGTGTGACGATGAGGGCGATCAGACCCAGAGCCAGCAGGTCTACCAGTTTCTCCACCACGATAGTTCCACCAATTCGCAGTGCGCTGACTGGAAAACGACGTGTCGCCGATCCGATGCGCAGTATCTCCCCGCCACCACGTATGGGCACGGCGATGTTGACGACCTGGGCCAGGATCAGGATGGAGAGCAGTGACCACCAATCCAGCGTGCGGTGGTCGGGCGTGAACAGATAGTACCAGCGTGTTGCTTTGAGCAGCGCCACTCCCACGACGCCTGCTACGGCCAGAGTCAACCAGCCTGGACGCACTGCCTGCAACGTCGTGGAGACTGTGTCCCAGTTGACGCCACGTAGAGAGAGATAAAGCCCCAATCCTCCTATCACCAGGCCCGCTCCGACGTGAACTGCTTGGTACCAGATCTGGGACGTTCGTCGGCTCAATATGCCCCTTCGCCCTCGATTATCGCTTTTACCGTCATGCACAAAATGCGGAGGTCAAGCCAGAAAGACCAATTGCGGATGTAATACAGGTCGTCCTCTACCCGCAGGCGGTGGTCTGCACGGTCGCTGCGACCGTGCACCTGCCACCAACCGGTTAGGCCCTGCGGTACGGCGAAGCGCTTGCGCTGCCAGGGCTCGTACTGCTCGACCAGCCAGGGCAGTTCCGGACGCGGTCCCACCAGGCTCATCTCGCCTTTGAGCACGTTGAGGAACTGCGGCAGCTCGTCCAGGCTCCAGCGCCGCAGGATGCGTCCCACCCGCGTGATGCGTGGGTCATCGGGCCGTTTCTCGAAGAGCGGAGGGCCCTTGCCCTGTTCGCGGGTCAGTTTTGTTTCCTGTGCTTCAGCTCCAACCACCATGGTGCGGAACTTGACCATCGTAAACGGCTTGCCGTTTTCTCCCACCCGCTGCTGGCGGAAGAATACCGGGCCTGGTGAATCGAGCTTGATGGCCACTGCAATGGCCGCCATCGCTGGTGCGGCCAGCAGCAAAGCGATTCCGCTCACTACGAGGTCGAAGGCGCGTTTGGCCACGAGGCCCAGTTCCTCGATGGCTGGTTCCCGCAGTCCGACGAGCGGAATGCCAGCAAAATCCTCCACAGAGGCACGAATAAAGATCATCGAAAATACGTCGGGCACCAAGCGCACATTGACCGGCAGTGCCTGCAGGCCCAGTACTGTTTGTTCTATCTTCTCCTGCGCCTGAGGGGGCAGGGCTATGATCACTTCTTCTATTCCATGGGTCCTGACTACTTCCGTGGCGATCTCCAAAGGCCCGAGGACAGGATGTCCCAGGCAGCCAGACTGCTGTTTGGCCGGGTCGTCGTCCAGGAAGCCGATCAATTCCAGTCCAGCCCATTGATGTTCCAGGATGGCCCTTCTTATGTCGCAGCCCGCTTGGCCTGCGCCGATGATTAGCACGCGGCTCGGGTGTCCCAGCTTGTGCCCAAAGCGGCGGAGCAGCCCCGGTAAGGCTAGACGCCAGATCGTGAGAAAGAGCAGGTCGAGCAGGTAGAAGTAAAAGAACAGAAAACGGGAGAATTCGCGGAAGAATAGGTAGGTGATGCCGGCGAACACGAGTGCGGACACCGTGACCGCGCTCCACACAGACTGAAGGTCGGTGAGATAGCGTAGCATCCGCGCCGGGTGGTAAACACGCAGAGTGACGAAGATTACCAGCCAAACCAGCGGCACTAGGAGGTAAAACAAGGGAGTGAAGTATAGCGGTTTGTCAAGGTAAACGCCCAATGGGAGCGTCAGTCGCAGTCGCCGCGCCAGGAATAACGCCAAGGCAGTCCCGCCCAGGTCAACCATGGCGATGATTAGACGCAATGAAAAACCAGCTCTCCGAAGCATACCTCTCTCACAACCTTTTGGCTTGCCACGCCCTGCCAGTCCACGTCCCGCCCCAGCAGGCAACAGGATATGCCAGTCACGCTGAGCCCTATTGCCCAGCGTGCCATTCGTACCCACCAAGCCTTGGGCCTAGTCTGAGTCATTGCCCTCGCTTGCATTTGTCTTGCTGCGTCCCGCTAGCCATGCCTGAACCGTCCACGCTGCTGCCAACAGCCCCCACAGCGCCCGTTCCCACCAGGTTCTGGAGGTGGCTGCCAGCCCAGCGCAGAAAAGGACCAATCCCAGGTCGAGGATCCGTCGGATCGGTGGCCGGCGCAGTATAGTACGAAGGCGGGTCTTCTCTGTGCTGGCGACCCAGTGAGCCCAACTGAGCGTTGCCAGAAGGGCGGCCAAGCCCAGTATCCACAGGCTATTGGCTATGACTCCCCAGACGTCGATCAATGCCCTAGTTTTCCCGTTTCTCGTCAGGCTGCCACCATTCCAGGAAAAGGGCACACCCCGCTCCCAGCATCAAACCCACTGCTCCCGCCAGAACAGTGTTGGTTAACCTCCGAGGGCCGGTTGGTCTTGAGGGAGGAGCGGACAGACTGGCCACGCGCACCTCGGTGCTTCCACTCTGGACAGCTATCTGTAGCTCGGTTTCCTTCTTCGCCAACGTCTCGTAAGTGCTCCAGGCAAGATCTCGCTGGCGCTCCAGGTCTTGCAGATGGGCTTCTTCAGCCGCCAGTTCGGCCTCAAGGGCTTGTTTCGTAGCCATTAGTCCCTCGATGCGGTCCTGGATCTCCTCACTTGCCTCTTCGGGCAGCTCGCTTTTGAGGGGATTCAACAGGGTTGCTGTAAGCTCTTTGACCTTGGCCTGGGTTTCCGCTATGCGGGTCTCCAGTGTTTGGATCAAGCTTTCCACGTCGGAGACTGTGATGTTCTCCGCTGCCAGAGGAGTCTGCAGCTCTAGTGAAAAGGGAGTAGATGCGTCTGCAAAAGCGCGACTGCGTAGAAGAATCAGGGCTAATGCATCGCCAAAGGCAGCAGCGGGCGAGCTTCCTCCAAGAGCAAGTTGTTGTTTCAGCGCCTGGGCGTCGTCCAGCAGGAGCTGGAGTGTGATCAGATCCTCATAGTATGCATCGAGTAGTTGCTGCCGATTCTCCAGTTCTCGACTGCTCACCAGTGACTTGGTCTCTTCGAGCACGTTCTGATAGCTATCGATCTGGACTTGCAGCAAGTCAATCTGCTGGTTAAGGCGCGGGATGGGGTTGCTGGCCAAATACGTTTCGAGTTCTTTCTGGGCGTTCAAGTAGTTCTGATAGGTCTGCACGCTTTGCTGCTTGACGTTCTCAACGTCTTGGGCGCGAACGCCAGTGTACAGTTGGTTGATCTGCTGTGCGTAAGCCTGTCCCCAGGCATTGGCTACGTCGGAGGCCAGTTGTGGATCGGAAAGCGAGATGGTGATCACGATCAGGTCGCTGTCCTTGCTCTCTTCGCAACTGACGTGCTCCAGGAAGCGTGCTGGATCGAGCAGCCTCTCGTCGAGTGCCCGCAAACGATCCTCAAACTGGGGCAATACACCCTGAGCGATCTGGGGAGTGACGGCCAGCGTTCGAAAGGCAGATAGGCGGGATGCACGGTCGATCAGAGCTCCGGCGCCGGCCGCTGCCAGTTCTTCTTCGGTGAGGGTCTGGATTTCGGAGCCGAATTCCACTTGTGTTTTTAGCTTGGTGGCAGCGATGTAGACTTTCGCTTCATAGGTTGGCGATTGAATGAACCCCACTATCAACGCCACGATTGCTGCTACGATGGCTGGGATGACTACGATCTTCCAGTGACGAAGAAGCGCCCCAATGGATTTCCTCAGGTCAACTGATTCCACGTGTTTCCTCCAGAACTTGTTTTGAGGGGAGGGAAAAGAATGGAGATGGAAAAAGGGTAGGCCTGTTCAGTCTGCGTTAGCGGCCCGGTTCAATTGGGTGAGGCTGAGAGTGTTGCCGGGTTCAGTGTCTGGTTGTTCGTCCGCCATCTCCAAGCGCCGATAGTCTCTCCCTTCGTGCCTAGCATGCGCCGGGTTATTTTAACCGCAGTCCCTGGTAACGTCAAGTCACTCCCAGCGAAGACGCAGCGCTGGGTCGCCCAGCACGGTGTAGCCCCAGGTCACATTTTGGGAATTCCCTTTCTGCAGGGCCGCCAGCCAGGCGTCGCCCAGCCGTTCTTCCTCTCGCAATGCCGTGTAAAAGGCCATTGTGAAGGGTAGCTGCTCGCTCGTCGTCGTCTCTCCCACCGGCCCCAGGAAGGCCGCTATCCCGCCCTGGGGTGCGCGCATCCACGCCTCGCCTATCGAGGCCTGCTCCGGGTGGATAAAGTGTGCTGCCAGGCACGTCCAGGCGACCATGACCGCTGGCTCGCGCCAGGTTTCGCCGTCCTCCAGCTTCAGCGTGCCCTCGTTGCACAGGATGGTCAGGCTGCCATGGCCGGTATAGTTCACCCACGTCGGGCCTTGCCTCAGCGTCTCCAACGCCTGTGTCCGGCTCCCTTCATCCCCTGCGTCCAGCCGCTGTATCGCCACTCCTTCTGGCAACAGATCGACGATATCCGCCGATATCGATGCGAACCCGGGTTCGTCGTCGCTCAATATCAACGCGGTGGGCGGCGACTCGTTGCTCTCCCACTGGATTGTCTTCTTCACCATGGTGCGCACCTCTCTGGCCGAGGTGGCCGGGAAGCGGCCGACCGCCACGACAGGGCGTCCCTCTCCGTTTGTCCCCAGGAGCACGTCCGCAGGAGTCTCGCCCAGCACCGCCGTCCGGGTCAGTGGAACCACCACGCGCAGCGCGCCGGCCTCGCCGTCGTATCCATCGATCTCCGCCGTTCCGTCTCCCACCACGAGCAGGTAGTGCAGGGTGGGCAGTCGCTGCACCAGAGCGCGCACGGCCTGCGGGTCCGGCTGTCCGGTTCCGAAGGTATCGTAGACGGCCTGGATGTCCACTACCTCTGCCTCGAGTCCCTGGCTGCGGCGGTGCTCCAGCAAGGGCTGCAAGGGGGCGTGGAACTCGAGCGGTGCCACCGCCAGGTAGGCCACATCGGCCAGAACGTCCGTGTCCAGCTTGCGGGCAGCTCTCACGGTGAGCGGCTCAGGGGCCTCTGTGGGGTTCCCCACCCAGTAACGATGGCCCGGCACTGCCTCTGCGGCGCCGTCCGTTGGAATCGCACCCAGATCCCGAGGAGCGAGGGGATCGGTCACGTCCAGCAGGCGTGATCCCTCGCTGGCATCTTCCACTTGTAGAGCCACCCCTTCAGCCTGCCAGATGTTTCCGTCTGCGTTCACTAGCCGCCGGTAAGCGGTGTCCCATCCGTCCACCCAGACCATGGCAACCCTGACGTCGGGGAGTGTCGGCGTCTCTATCTCCAGCGTGTGCTCACCCTCAGGGCGCGCCTCATCCCAGGACGCGGTCAGGCGTTGCATCCCTTGACCGTCCCATTCCCACTCTCCCACTGTCTGCCCATCCCACTTCAGACGCAGGAGATGGTCGGGATTGGCTGGGGAGGCGGTGTGGCTCCACACGTGCAGCGTCACCGTGATCGGGCCGGGTAGAGCGTCGGGGAGCGTCAGCGTGTGGGTGACCGCGTCGGGGGTGTATAGCCGTTCCCAGACCCAGGGGATTCCTGTGTCAGCCTGTGGCAGATAGCGCAGGTCTTCTTCCCAATGCTGAGTGAACAACCCTGCATCGGAGGGCCCTGCTGCGGTCGGGGGTTCTGCTGCTGCCATCGTCTCGCCGGGCTTGCCCACCTCCAGACGGAACGTCGTTCGGCGGGTATAGCGCGTGGAGCGGTCGGCAGCAAAGAAGAATACCCCCCATCCTTCGTCCGTGCGCAGCGGCAGGTGGCCTACCACCTGATCGGACCAAGAGAGGCGCAGCGCAGGGGGCGAATCGGCCTGTGGATCGACGTCTAGCGACCGCAGGATCTCTGGTGGGAGCCAGTACCCACCTTCTCCCGCCACCTCTACGATCCAGACGCCTGGGTTCGTCGCTGGGACTGGGATGTTTGGACAGGCGCCCGCTATGAGGAGCAGGGGCAGCGCTACGACGATTTGCCAGCGCCTCACCGCCTGCCTCGGGTTCGCTTAAGGTACCATACTCCCCAAGCGATCAAGCCGGTTCCCGCCAAGACCAGTAGGAGCAACGATCCACATGGCAGCGCCGTGCCCTCGTTATCCTCCATACCTGGGTTAGTGGAGGGGCGGTGCGTGGGGGCCGGGGTTGGTGAAGGGGATGGCGAGGGGGAGGCAGCCCGGGCGGCGGAGAAGGGTGAGGAGGATTCTGTGGCACTGTGATTGGACGCGGATGGTGTTGTAGAGGGATTCGAGGAAGAGGCAACGTCGGTAGCC
>Ga0315551_10002754_pt1 | contig 12672 bp, 10 predicted proteins | sample SalMarSW160290MG_FD_203678 | JGI IMG/M metagenome (GOLD analysis project Ga0315551, IMG submission 203678) | Salt marsh sediment microbial communities from the Plum Island Ecosystem LTER, Massachusetts, United States - Salt Marsh Sediment SW1602-90 ... | reverse complement strand
GCATTGGCTATGGCTTTGAGGAGCACCGTTTTACCGGCTTTGGGTGGCGATACAATCAAGCCTCGTTGCCCTCGTCCGATGGGGGCAATCAGGTTCATAAGTCGGGTAGACAGATCATCGGGTCTGGTCTCCAGGTCGATTAATTTATCGGGGAAGGTGGGGGTGAGTGAGCCGAAGGGGACGCGCTTCTTGGCTAGCTCGGGGTTCATGTCGTTAATTGTCTCCACCCTGACCAGGCCGAAGTATTTCTCGCCATTTTTTGGTGGTCTGACCTGACCGGCAACCACATCACCGGTGCGCAGACCAAAGCGGCGGATTTGAGACTGGGAGACATAGACATCAGCCGAGCTGGGCAGCAGGCTGTTTTGCCTTAGGAATCCGTAGCCCTCTCCGATAATCTCAAGGATGCCGCCGGCGAAGTTGTAGCCCTGCTGTTCAGCATTTGCCTGGAGCAGGCGCTTGACCAGGTCTTGCTTCTTGAGGTTAGTATAGCTGGAGATGCCCATCTCCTTGGCTAGCTCAATTAGCTCATCTCTGCTTTTGTTTTCTAAGTCGCTGATATTCATAGTATAGCCTCGCCTTCTATGGTTATTTGTCTTATTTCTTTGAGATGCGTTGCCAGTCGCCGAGGAAGCGGGTGACGCCGACATCAGTAAGCGGATGTTGAATCATCTGCATCAGAACCTTATAGGGAACGGTGGCAATGTGAGCCCCTGCCTTAGCCGCCGCCACACAGTGCAGAGGATGACGAATGCTGGCGGCAATCACCTGGGTGGCTAGCTGGTAATGGGCAAAGACATCAACAATGTCTTTTACCACCTCCATACCGTTGTGACCGGCATCATCCAGTCTGCCGACAAAGGGACTGACATAGGTGGCGCCAGCCAGGGCACCGAGGAGGGCTTGATTTACCGAGAAGCAGAGGGTAAAGTTCACCTTTATCTTCTCCCTGGCCAGGGCTGATGTCGCCTCCAGACCTTCAGCAGTGGCTGGGATTTTAACCACTATATTGGGTGCCCAGGAAGAGATGAGCTTTGCCTGCTTAGTCATGGCTTGAGCCCCTTCAACCAGCACCTCCACCGAGATAGGTCCGGGGATAATAGAGCAGATTTCCTTGACCACCGCCTCATAGTCAGCCGTGCCCTCTTTGGACACCAGGCTGGGGTTGGTGGTGACGCCGCTGATGATGCCCAGCTTGGCGGCTTGCCTGATTTGGTCAATATTGGCTGTATCCAGAAAGATTTGCATTTTTAACCTCTAATCACAGTAAATTGGGGTAGTGATGGATCTATTGACAGTAACCATCATACCAATTGAGTTCGTAGCTACCAACATGAAATTATACGTCGCTCCAGGCCCCACCCCCGTTATATTATAAAACGAGTCGTAGTACGGTTCATATATAGTTCCCGAGTCATGCACATTCATCCCATTTACATATAGGACCACGTTGGTGACCGGATAAGGACCCAACATCATGCTGATGTCCTCCGCATAAAAGGTGGAGTAGATGTCGCAGTATGCGCAGTAAATACCCTCACCAACGCACTCGACTTCAACATAGAGCTCGCCGTAGAGTACCTCCTCCTCGGTAGGCTCTTTAACCCAGACCGTTACCGAGTCTTGGTCAGTAACGACATTAGTAGGGTCATAGGCACAGCTAGCACTGCCGAAAAGCACGTTGACGTTTGCCCCCAGATACTCAGCATAGGCATAATATTCAATGATTATGCTTTCTCCCGGCGAAAGTAGGGCTATCTCTTCTAGATACCAAACAAGCCGTACTCCTTCCGCCTCCTGAATAATTCCATCAGGTGGTCTAGGCCCGAGAAACACTCCATCGAGGTAGATAACTGCATCATCGGCAAACTCCAAGCAATATGGCAGTAAGTCTGCCACCTCTATGTAGATGATGTCGCGGCATTCCCCATCGTTTTCAATCTCTAATCTAAACAGAACCAGTTGACCGGGCAGGACCTCAATCTCGTCCACCCACAGTCCCCATGGGTCGTACCATATCCATTTCTCCACGTCTATGCCCGACACACAGGGACACTTGCATTCACACCATTGATTATTATTCCACGGCTGTTGGGTTGTCGGGCGGCTCTGGTGGTAGTTTGCAACTGCCTGCATTGCTGATACATGTGCCTCCACCGGGTCTACGGCACCGTCAAGATTTGTATCAGCGTCCTGGTCTCTCAGGTCTTCATCCAGCCCCGCGGTATAGACGCCGCCTCCGGGATAGGTTAGCCAGCATTCTCTTGTATCGGCGGCTCCGCTTACCGACCTTCCTGCACCGGTTACGCCGGGGACGTTGAAGTTCCCTGCATAACACGATTCGATTACTACACTAACGTGACAACATTTGCCCGGCGTGTTGCAGTCCTCATCCGGGCATGGGGGGATTCTGGCCAAAAGGTCTTCCAGGCCTGTGGGGGTCAACCAATCTTGTACTTTACCAGCGCTATTGGCAATAGCAATACCCCCATCCTCACAGCCGTGTCCACAGATATATATCAGAACATGGTCACCACACTTCACACATTCTACCAACTGGTCAAATACTCCGCTAATGTCTGCTAAAGAATTGTCGCCAGGACTCTTATAACCAAGTATTGTATAACCTTGTTCCTGGGCAAGGTCTGCCATCCTGTCGGCAGAGGCTCGCATGTAAGGTGTTCCTTTGCCTAGATGGTCGTGGCTGTCTCCACAGTTGATGATAATGGCGTAAAATTTTATTTCGTAGCCACAGGGGCCGGTGGGCGGACCCGGCGGTGGCGGCAGTCCAACTTCTTCCTCGTCTCCATCGGGTGGCGGCGGGTTATCGATTAGAAAAACGAAGTGGTCCTCAATTTCACCATAAGCATATTGTCCGCTTCCATCCCAGCCACCTACGTTGGCGAACAGGGCTTCATCAACTTCAGTCCTGGTTAGTGCTACCCTCATCCATACCTCTGAGGGAGGTGCCAGTTTGTTTCCCCAGGAGAACTCTGGAGTGATTATTGTTTCCGAGTCGCCGGGGTCAACATCTACTTCCAGGTTGACCACGACCCACTCCACTCCGCAGGTACCGGTGCTCCAGTGTCCGCTCTGGTCAAAATCAATCAGGGCATTGGCGTATCGGGTTACATCTGGAGCGAACGGGCTGACGGTAACGGTGAAAGCCAGTCTGGCTTTGGTGCCCTCCATGATGGCATACATTCTCTCGTCGCTGTCGGCGTCAACTAAATTGGGCACTCCGTCGGGGTCGTTGGGGTCAATGGCATCCACCTCAGCACTCACGTTTATTCCCAGCGTCTCTTCGCCTACGTAAAGGGTATGTCCTCCCGGGGTACCAAAGTGGCTGTTGGTGGTGTTAAATAGGGTGGGGAAATGACCTTTAATTCCATAGTAAAGCTCCAGCTGCCCATCGGGGGCATCCCCGTAATCACCGCTGGGGGCATCGCTGATGCCGCTGGCAATAGGCGCCGGACTATCCAGGATAGGCCAGACCTCAATGAGATGTCCTCTATTCAGATTCTGTTCATCCCACATAGAGAAACCATTTATCATGGGTGGCCAGGTTTCATTGGCAATATCATAGACGGCGGTTACGGCGTTTATAAAAACATATCGGGTGTTGTGAGCATAACCTGCCTCTGGTGCGTCATCGATGAAGATAAACCAGGTATTGGCGGTTATGGGGTAATCTTCGCCGCTGGCTGAGGTAACAACATCGCCGTTTTGCAGCGGCTCAGACAACATAAATGCCGAAATTCTTTTATATGCAGAGGCGGGGGGTATTATTTGCTTCACTAATATCTCAATAGCATCCCACTTTCCGATTTGTGGAAGCGAGGTCACGGTTATGTTCGTAGTACAGGTATCTGAGGCTCCGCCATCATCGGTAACGGTTAGACTAACGGTATATGTTCCTGAACTGGCAAATGAATGAGAGGGGTTCTCTAGTGTAGATGTATTCCCGTCGTCGAAATCCCAGGCCCAGGAAGCTATAAATCCGTCGTCGGTGGAATTATCGGTAAATGAAATAGTGGCACCGGTGTTGGGAGAGTGTGGTGAGTAGAGGAAATCGGCTGTGGGCGGGGGATTTCCCGGGCATCCAGTTGATGGTGTAGCGATTACGATTAGAGCTATGAGCAAGACAAAGGAGATTATTTTTCCTTTGGAGCTCATCATTTTATGTCTCCTTGTAGGTGGCGGTATTTTATCATAAACCGGGGGAAAGGGGGAGCGATGGTTGTGCCCCTTCCCTTAGTATATCTTTGGCGGCACCGATAAAATCGCGGAACAGGGGGTGGGGGCGGCCGGGGCGGGAGCCAAATTCAGGGTGGAACTGGCAGCTCACCATCCACGGGTGGTTGGCTAGCTCGCAGACCTCTACCAGCCGCTCGTCGGGGGATAGTCCGCTATAGACCATTCCTGCCTTCTCTAGCTGCTCGCGGTATTGATTATTAAATTCGTAGCGATGTCTGTGGCGCTCATAGACCAGATCCTGCCCATAGGCTTGAGCAGCATGGCTGCCTGGAGCCAATTGACAGGGGTAGTTACCCAGGCGCATAGTGCCTCCCTTGGTCTTCTTGTCCTTCTGTTCGGGGAGGAGGTCAATGACCGGATAGCGAGTAGAGGCATCAAACTCGGTGGAGTTGGGCTTGTCTGAGCCCAGAACATGGCGGGCAAACTCAATCACCATCACCTGCATCCCCAGGCACAGTCCGAGGTAGGGGATGTTGTTCTCCCGGGCGTAAGTTGCCGCCTTTACCATGCCTTCTATCCCTCTAACGCCGAAGCCGCCAGGGATGATAATGCCCTGGGCTGAGCGCAATACAGAATAGTCGCCGTCATTTTCCAGTGTCTCCGACGGGACCCAGATAAGCTCAATATCTCTTTCGTGATACAGGACGGCGTGTTGTAGTGCCTCCCGAACCGAAAAGTAGGCATCCCTCAGCTCCACGTATTTCCCCACCAGGGCGATATTAACCGGCTCACGGGGCGTTTTGATAAGGTCGACCAGTTCCTGCCACCGGCTCAAGTCCGGCTGCTGGGACTTTAGTTTTAGCTTGTCCACAATCAGTTGTCCCAGTCCTTCCTCCTCCAGGACGAGCGGCACCTCATAGATAGTAGATACCGTGGGCAGGGGAATGACTGCCTTTTGTTCCACATCGCAGAAGAGGGATATTTTGTCCCTTATCCCTTCCGCGATGGGGTAATCACTGCGGCAGACGATAATATCAGGCTGGATACCGATTCGCCTCAGCTCATTAACGCTGTGCTGAGTGGGCTTGGTCTTTACCTCCTGGGTGGAATTGAGGTAGGGGAGGAGGGTAACATGGACGAAGAGAATATTATCCCGTCCCACATCGTTTCGCATCTGTCTGATGGCTTCCAGGAAGGGCTGTCCTTCAATATCGCCCACGGTGCCCCCGACCTCAATAATAACCACCTCAGCCTTTGATTTCTCAGCCAGTAGGTGGAAGCGCTCCTTCATCTCGGTGGTAACATGGGGCACCACCTGGATGGTTCCTCCCAGGAAATCGCCCCGTCTCTCCTTGGCAATAACGGCGCTATAGATTTGACCTGAGGTAACGCTGGACTCAGCGGTGAGGTTGACGTCAATGAAGCGCTCGTAATTGCCCAAATCAAGGTCAGTCTCAGCTCCATCCTGAGTGACAAAAACCTCACCATGCTGGTAGGGAGACATCGTCCCTGGGTCAACATTGAGATAAGGGTCCAGCTTTTGCACCGACACAGCGATTTGGCGACTCTTTAGAAGGGTGCCGATAGAAGCGACGGTGATGCCTTTGCCAACTGAACTAACCACACCACCAGTAACAAAGATATACTTTGACATCTGGGAAAACCAAACTCTAAGGACTCAATCTAGAAGCAACCTTGCGTTAGGTTTATTGAGGGTGGGGAATAGGTTTTTAAGTATTATAATGAAGCAAAGGTCAATTGTCAAGTCTGTGTTGGCCTGAATTGTTTGTTAACCCCTCCCCCCAAGCCTTTTCCTCCCACCCCACCCCCGTTTTAGACTCTTGTTTTTCTTCCCTACCCACCCACCCTCAAAGGCTTTGCTTTTATTCCCACCTTAGGGAGTGTAAGAGGGGCACCAGCCCCTGTAGGGTGGGATTTGGGTGGGAAGAAAGACCTCAAGTGGGGGTGCGGTCAAGTTGTCTTGTCTGGGGGGTGGTGCTATTATGAGGGCTATGGAGCAGAGGCTTAAGCAAGCCCTTTCCCGGAGACAGAAGCAGCGTATCACTGACGCCGGGCTGGTGCCGTCGGCGGTGCTGGTGCCTATCTACTGCCGACAAGAGCAGTACTGCGTCCTGTTTACCCAGCGGACAGAGCGGGTGAAGGAGCATAAAGGGCAGATATCCTTTCCCGGTGGAGCCCGCCAGGAGGGGGATAAGACGCTGCTGGATACCGCCTTGCGTGAGTCTGCTGAAGAAATAGGCTTAGCTCCTGGTGAGGTTGAGGTATTGGGGGAGCTGGATGATGCCCTCACCGCCACTTCCAATTATGTTGTCTCTCCCTTTGTCGGTCTTATTCCCTGGCCCTATCAGTTCAAGGTGGATGGGTGGGAGACTGAGGAGATTATTGAAGTCCCGATTTTGGCGCTGATGGAAAAGAGCTCTCGGCGTCAGGAGACCGAGGTTATAAGAGGTCGGGAGATTACCTCATACTTCTATCACTATCAGGGGAAGATAATCTGGGGGGCAACTGCCAGGATACTGCACCAGTTCCTGGAGATTTTTGCCCGAGCCATAGAAGGCTAAGAAGCTACTCCGCTCCACCCCTCGGCAGTTCAGAAAATTTTATTAACTTTCCTCGCAAACTATTGACATATTTTATAAAATGGTTTACAATGGTCTGTAGGTGTAGTAAAGATGGCAGGTAAGGATTATTATAGTATATTAGGCGTCAATCGTAATGCCAGCGAGCGTGAGATAAAGCAGGCTTACCGGCGGCTGGCGCGCCAGTATCACCCTGACGTTAATCCCGGCGACAAGTCGGCAGAGGCAAGGTTTAAGCAGATAAACGAGGCTTACGAAGTTCTGTCCGACAAGGAGAAGCGGCAGAAGTATGACCAGTTTGGCGACCAGTGGCAGTATGCTGACCAGTTTGCCCAGGCGGGGTGGCAGCAGGCGCCAGGCTGGAAGTTTAGCCCCGGTGGTGGCACCAGGATTCACTTCAGCCAGGGTGATTTTGACAGCCTGTTTGATGACTTACTTAGCGGTTTTGCTTCTGGTCGTCAGCCTCAGCCAAGGCGGGGTCGGGATATAGAGTTTCCGGTGGAAGTAACCCTGGAAGAAGCCTATCACGGGGCAACCCGCACTATTGTCCTGGCTGATGGCAAGCGTCTTGAGGTCAAGATTCCGCCCGGAGTCAAAAATGGCTCTCGGGTTCGCCTTGCCGGTAAAGGGGTAGAGGGTTATGGTGGGGTGAAGGGAGACCTTTACCTGGTGACCTCGGTTAAGCCACACCGCTTGTTTGAGCGGCGGGGCGATGACCTGCATGTTGGGGTGGCGGTGCCACTGGTGGTAGCCATGCTCGGTGGCGAGGTTCAGGTGCCCACGCTTAAGGGCAAGCTGGCGTTGAAGATTCCGCCCGAGACTCAGAATGGGCGGTCTTTTCGCCTCAAAGGGCAGGGTATGCCCCATCTGGGCAATAAGTCCCGCGGTGACCTGTTGGCTAAGGTGAAGGTGGTACTGCCCACCAACCTGACTCAGCAGGAGAAGGAGCTTTTTAGGCAGCTTGGCGAGCTTCGGCCAGGTTGAAAGGAAGGGTTATTATGAATGTTGATGATACTGAACCGCGTTACGTGATAAGTATCGCTGCCAGAATGGTGGGTGTGCAAACTTACACCTTGCGCTATTATGAAAGGGTTGGCATAATAGAGCCATCCCGCTCCCGGGGCAATATCCGGTTATATTCGGAGAGGGATATTGCTCGCCTGAGACGGGTGAAGACCCTGATGGACGATATGGGGGTCAACCTGGCTGGGGTGGAGGTTATTATCAAGATAATGCAGCAAATGCTGGAACTTCAGAACCAGGTGCAGGAGCTGGAATCGGAGCTGGACAAGTTAAAGCAGGCAGAGGATTAGGCTGCTGCCGGCTGTTGATAATATATTAATTATAGGGATGTAAGTTATGAAACAGGAGAGATTTACTGAACAAGCGCAGGAGGCATTAGCTGCCTCCCAGCAAATAGCTACGCAGTTCAAACATAGCCAATGGGATGTGGAGCATATTCTGCTAGCCCTCCTGGCGCAGGAGGGAGGGCTGGTGGGGGAAATCTTAACCGAACTTGGCGCCAGTGTGGACGCAGTGCGAGGTGAGGTAGAAGCTGCTCTGCAGAAAACGCCCAAGGTTACCTATGAGACGACGCAGATTTATGCCACACCGCGTGTTGCTCAACTGATAAAGACGGCTGGTGACAGGGCAGACGAATTTAAGGATGAGTTCATCAGCACCGAACACCTGCTGCTGGCTATAATTGAAGAAGAAAAGGGTGAAGCCGCCAGAATTCTCAAGGGCTTTGGGGTTGACCGAGAGAAGGTGCTTCAGGCTCTGCAGAAGCTCCGTGGCGGGCACCGCGTTACCGATGCCAGGGCAGAGAGCAAATACCGTTCTCTGGCAAAGTACGGCCGTGACCTGACCGAGATGGCTCGCCAGGGCAAGCTTGACCCGGTTATCGGTCGGGATGATGAGATTAAGCGGGTGATGCAGATACTCACCCGGCGCACCAAGAATAATCCGGTGATTGTTGGCGATGCCGGCGTGGGCAAAACAGCTATTGCCGAGGGACTGGCACAAAAGATTGTGGCTGACGATGTCCCTGATTCTCTCAAAGGGCGCAAAGTAGTGGCTCTGGATATGGGGGCTTTGGTGGCGGGGAGTAAGTTCCGCGGCGAGTTTGAGGAGCGACTTAAGGCGGTGATGGATGAGGTACGGCAGGCGCAAGGCGAAATCATTCTGTTCATTGATGAGATGCATACTGTAGTCGGGGCTGGAGCGGCTGAGGGGGCGATTGATGCCAGTAACATGTTAAAGCCAGCCCTGGCTCACGGCGAGTTGCAGTGCGTGGGCGCCACCACCATGGATGAATACCGCAAGTTCATTGAGAAGGATAGGGCACTGGAGCGGCGCCTTCAGCCGGTGTTCATCAGTGAGCCTAGCATTGAGGCAACGATTGAGATGCTCAAGGGGCTCCGCCCCCGATATGAGGCACACCATAAGATTAAGATTAAGGATGAGGCTCTGGAGGCAGCAGCTAGGCTCAGTCAGCGCTATATTTCAGATAGGTACCTGCCAGATAAGGCGATTGACCTCATTGATGAGGCCGCCTCAAAGCTGCGCATTGATACTGAGAGCGCACCGCCCGAGGTCAAGTCCTTGGAGCAGAAGCTTAAGCAGTTGGTCAATGAGGAGGAGGCAGCCTCACAGCGGCAGGAATATGAGCGTAGTGCCCAGCTCAAAGCGGAGCGGTTGCGCCTGGAAGAGGAGTATAACCAGGCTAAAAGCAAGTGGCTTAAAGAGGAGAAGATTGACGGGGTGGTGGATGAGGAGGATATTGCCCAGCTAATCTCTAAATGGACGGGTATCCCGCTATCCCAGATGCTGGAAGGTGAAGCCGAGAAGCTACTGCATATGGAGGAGAGGATTCACGAACGGCTGGTAAATCAGGATGAAGCGGTTACCGTCATTTCCGAGGCGATTAGGCGGAGCCGGGCCGGGCTTAAAGACCCCAGGCGACCTATTGGCAGCTTTATCTTCCTCGGTCCAACCGGCGTCGGCAAGACCGAGCTGGCTCGGACTCTAGCCCGTTTTTTGTTCGATGATGATAATGCTATGGTGCGCCTGGATATGTCGGAGTATCAGGAGCGGCACACCGTATCCCGCCTTATTGGCGCCCCACCGGGATATATTGGCTATGAGGAAGGGGGACAGCTTACTGAGGCAGTGAGACGGCGCCCCTATCGGGTGATTCTGCTGGACGAGGTGGAAAAGGCGCACCCCGAGGTATTTAACAGTCTCTTACAGATACTTGATGACGGGCGGCTTACCGATGGTCATGGGCGCACGGTGGACTTCAAGAATACGGTGGTCATTATGACCAGTAATGTCGGCGCTGAGCTTATCCGGCGGCAGATGAGCATTGGTTTCGCCACCAAGAAAGAAGGGGCTAAGGGCCAGAGACTGGACTATGAGACCATGAAGGAGAGGATACTGGCCGAGATGAAAAAGACCTTCCGCCCCGAGTTCATCAACCGCATAGATGAGACAATAGTTTTCCACCAGCTAACTGAGGAGCAGTTGAGGCAAATTGTCGATTTGCTGGTGAAGGACCTGCAGGAACGTCTGGCTGACCGTAAGCTGAACATTGAGCTGAGTGATAAGGCGAAAGCATGGTTGGCTGAGGAAGGCTATGACCCGGTATATGGAGCTCGCCCCTTGAGACGAGCCATTGAGCGGTATGTTGAGAATCCTCTGTCAGCCAAGCTACTACAGGGCGAATTCGGCGAGGGTGATACGGTTACGGTTGACCTTGGTGATAAGGGCTTGACCTTTACCGCTAAGGCGGCTAAGGCAGTCAAGCAGCGCTCAAGAGGCTAGTAATTCGGTGTTGCCAGATTGAGGCAGGGAAAGCCCATTTTGTGGTAATGACTTTTGTTGTGATAAAGTATAAAACGACTTAAGGAGGAAGACCAGTGCAGCGGAGCCTGAAAGCGTGAGCCAGGAAGTTAAGCCTTCTCAGCCCGAAGAAGTTAAGACACCTCGGCCCAAAAGAGATATTTATATCGGTGTTACAACAATAGTTGTTACCGTGGCTGTTTGTGTTCTGGCCGTTATTTATCAAGACGAATTGATGAAGATGGCACACATAGCCGGCTATAGTCTGCTTGGTGTCTTCATCGTCGCCTTTATCAGTGGAAGTGTCTTCGCTTTCGTAGCCATACCCGTCCCTTATTGGCTTCTGGTCTTCACCCTATCCAGCGTGTTGGCTCCCGAATGGGGAATATTAGCGCCGGTATTTGTAGGCCTGACCTCAGCCTTAGCCACCACTTTAGGCCACATGCCCACCTTCATGATTGGCTACGGGGGCGGGAAGACTTACCTGGGATTAGCTAGGTTTTTTAGTGCTCGGATTGGTACTAAGCCTGATAGTGCTAAGCCTGGCTTCTATACCCGAGCTATGAACTGGGCAAAGCGCCATGGTTCGTGGGCGGTCTTTCTTATGTCAGCGGCATTCAACCCCCTCCATTTGCCGATGACGATTGCTATGGGGACGCTCCATTTCCCGCCCCTCAAATTCTTTCTTCTCTCCCTGCTCGGTAATATAGTTAAGAGCTTCTTCTTAGCCTTTTGCGGCTATTTTGGACTGACTTCACTATTCCACTTCTTTGGCGGATAAGGAGAGCGATATGGCGCACCTTGCCTTGTTCTTAGGCTTGGGAATATTCGTCGGGGTAGGAGGCTGGCAGCTGGCGGTTTGGGTGGTTGAAACCCGAGACAAAAACAGAAAGTATAAAGCAGCTTGTGCTTATGCTAAAGAGAGAGGCAAGCAACTCCTTGTCGCCGGCGGACCGTGGGGTGTTAGACAAACTCGCCGCCGACTCAACAAACCAGCTCACGGTAGCGGTGATGTTTGTCTTGACATTAACCCGCGTGCCTTCTGGGACCACCCCAAGGGAGTAATTGCCAGTGTTACTCATATTCCGTTCTCGGATAAAAGCTTTGGGGCTGCTTTCGCCAGTCACCTGCTTGAACACCTGCCAACCGTTGATGATGCTAAGCAAGCCCTGGACGAACTCAACAGGGTAGCTGAGGCTGTTTTTATTGTTTCTCCCTCGAGGCAATCTTTTTCCGGCTGGCTTACGCCAGGCCACCACCTCTGGGTCTGGCAGAAGGGTAACATAACCTACCTCAAACAGAGGGGCAAAGCAGCTGGTAAGAAGGTGGAAGCCTGTTATAGTTAAACCATCTTTGCCGAGTGTTAGTTGCCGGGTGAATTCACTTTAGACTTGCGTTTCCCGCCATTTTTTGCTAGATTTGATAGTGTCTTTATGGGGCTGTAGTTCAATTGGGAGAACGTTTGACTGGCAGTCAAAAGGTAGGGGGTTCGAATCCCCCCAGCTCCACCACCCCCATTAAGTTTATTTTTCCCACCCAGCCCGCCCATTGGCGTTTCCCCCCTTGAACTCGCTTTTCCCCACCCCCATTTATTGTGGGGGGCGTAACCCCCCGAAGTTAAGGAGCGGAGCTAATTAGGGTGGGTTGGGTGTGATGAGAAACTTACGCTTGACAGGGAGTGGGTTAGTAAGACCCGAAGCAATCTTCCCCCTAAATGACCACCCTCTTGGGCCAGGCTTCCTTGAGGCAAGCTCCCCAAAGTCTCTCCTGGTAGGCGTGCGTGTATTCCTTCTCGATGAGATGGAAAAGGTAAGCTCCCCGCTCGGTCAAATAGACGGTGTCCCCCTCCTGCTTAATCAACCCCAAAAGACCGAGAAAAGGCAGCAGCCCCCGGAGGGGGGAGGGAAGCCCCCGGCCGAAAAGGCTCTTGAGCTTCCCCGTGTCGATAGCCAAATCGTAGCACCGCCAGAAAAGCCAGTAAGCGAGCTTATCCCTATCATCCAGTTTGGCAGCCAGAGTCGGCTTTAGGCCT
>Ga0315551_10002744_pt1 | contig 12697 bp, 26 predicted proteins | sample SalMarSW160290MG_FD_203678 | JGI IMG/M metagenome (GOLD analysis project Ga0315551, IMG submission 203678) | Salt marsh sediment microbial communities from the Plum Island Ecosystem LTER, Massachusetts, United States - Salt Marsh Sediment SW1602-90 ... | reverse complement strand
GTTGAACTCGATCTCCAAGGCCATCGATGCACTTTCCACCACGGCCATGGAAGGAACGAAATCGATACGGGAGTGCGCCGATCCTCAGTGTCCAACGTGTCACGGCAAGGGCACCCATACCTATATCGGACACGTCGAGACCGGGGAGTCGCGACACTTCAGGGCCACGAGATGGAGGTCTAAGATCACCAAGGTGTGCAGCTGCGTCGACCGCAGCAGGCTGTCGATAGAGGGCCATCACCTCGCGAGCTACTTCTATCCACATCACTCTATCTGCTGAGGTAGACATGAAGTGCAGACATTGCAACAAGCCGGCCAAATACAAGGTGTACGGAACCAGGGGCAAAACAGAGCCTCAGTTCCTATCATTCATACGGGCTCACTCGATTCCGGTTTGCCAGGATCACCTCCGACTCTACCCGAAGAGAAGGAAGGGTTTCACGGAAAGGCTGTTCGACTGATATGCGACGAGTGCGATAGGAGTTAAAGAAATGCCTTACCTCACAAGGATTCTGGTGTGTGCAGCGATGATCCTGTCAATGAGTTGCCGGGGATGCGTAGAGTACAAGCGCGAGAGGGACTGCGTGACGGGCTGCGCTCTTCTTGAGGTGGAGTACCGTGGTGTATGCTACGACCGCTGCATGAAAGGCGTGAGGTAATGGCAGTCTTTTATGATCTGGTTTTCGCGATACCCTGCAAGGATAAGGTCATCGCGGAGCGGAAAGGACGCAATGCGGCCTACGACATCATGCCTGATTCTTGGATGGTTCACTCTGTCAAGTCGGAGCCCATTGCGATGGACGAACGTGCGGGACACTGGAAAGTGACGGTCACGATGATCGAGTGCAAGTGAGACAATGGCGAATACCAGACAGGGACGATCCAATGTGTGACGAGTGCGAATGGGAGGAGTCGCTGGAGAACGCCAACCGGCTGCTTGAGGCCACAGATCGCTTACCCGACAAGTGCCTCGGGTTCCGCGATGGAGTCCAGGAGAGGCTGGAATCCATGCGCTATTGGATCGAGACCAACGAGCATGTCACCGAGCCCATGAAGGACGCCATGGACAACATAGAGGCCGGCATGCGCAAGTGGGGTGCATTTTGAAGGCAATACCGAACCTCCTGGCCATTCTACTGCTCGGCTGCACTACCTCCTTTGACGTGTCGGACGGCATCACGGTGGACACCGAGGTGGATACCACGGAGGACACGAGCGCCCTGGAAACACTGGATGACGGCGAGGATATGGTGGACTGGCTGGACATCGGCACTGATACCCAAGAAGATAGCGAGGAGCCAGATGGGACAGACGGGGACGGAGACGGGGTGAGCGTCGAGGACGGCGACTGCTGCGACTCCAACCCGGCCATCTATCCCGGACAGACCGGCTTCTTCACGTACCCTCACAACTGCTGGGGCACGGAGTCGTGGGACTACGACTGCGACTCGTCCGTCACCATGGAGTACATCCCCGACGACGACCGCGTGCTCGAGTGTCAATACTACCCAATTGGGTGCGACGAACGGGGCTGGCATGGTTCGGCTCCCAGCTGCGGAGACGAGGCTCTATACGTGCGATGTGCAACTATCGGCAGCGGAGGATCGATGCGTTGCGGGACTGCCGAAACCCTGTGGTCGGGCACCATGGGGTGCAGATAGATGGGGAAATACATGCAGCAAATGGAACTGAATGCCATCGGTGAGGCCATTATCGCAGCCAGGAAGGTGCAGACATTTCTCTGGGGAGAGGCTAACGGTGAATGGGGATTCGAGGAGTGGAAGCGGATGTTTCGCAAGAGGGTTGCGAAACTGGATTCTGTGAATGTCGATCATCCCCATGCTGCGGTCGAGGTCAAGAAGAGACTACTCCAGACGGCAGCCTTGGCGATTGCTTTAATCGCTATTATAGATCGGGAAGGTGGATTGCCCGTGGAAAGTGAGAATGCTCCACCGTCCAACCTTCCTGACTTCGTCAAGATCGTCCAGTAAATATTACTGGACAGAGAGGGGTTCTTATGATCGTAACTGAGAAACCAACCTTTATCGCCTTAGCCCCCATGCACAACAGCAAGGGAAAGAAGGACGCGACCGCTGCATTCCAGCCGGAGGCACGGAGGTTCCTCGAATACCACGGGCAGCCGGAGTCGAATCTCTACCTGATCGACAACCACAAGACCAAGGCCAACATGAGAGGGCAGGTTGCCGACGCGATCTCCAGTCATTGCGGGATCCGCTGCATCGGTTTCTTCTGCCATGGCTCGAAGAGGGGGATGCAGTTCGGGTACGACAAGAGAAACGTGCACCTGCTCGCCGGTGACATCGCGGAGTATTCGCGCCCGGAGGTCGACATCCCGTTCTACTCCTGTGACGTTGCGAGGGACGGGGACCGGGAGCGCAAGGACGACCTGGAGGCCTTCGGGGGAGACGGCGGGTTCTGCGACGAGCTACGCGATGCCCTATGCGAGATCTACGAGGGGTTCTGGGGAGACGTGTTCGGGCACACGTCGGTGGGCCACACGTCACTCAACGCCAACTTCAGAGTGTTCCCCGGCATGGGGAGCCCCATCGGTGGCACGGGGGGCTTCTACATCATCCACCGCCTCAAGAAGCAGCACTGGCAGACATGGCTGAAGATGATCAAGACGGACTTCCGTTACGCAGTCCCACTGCTCTCGATGAGGGAGATCCACCTGGACATCCTCGAGCACGAGTAACATCCTGCCACCAACGACCTCTCCGCAGACCACTCGTGGTGATCGACCGTATAGAACCCCATATTCTTGCCGTGGAGGCCGGGTTCCACGGACATGATCCGGGGTTCCGTGAGGGTCGATCAACGGCACCCGCATGGATACTGGCCACGATAGACACCGTGGGTCGGCCGTGACTCGAGCCCGAGACGGGTCCCAGCTGACCCAAGGCCGGTTCGGACCGTGGTATACTATAACGTATCCCTCGGGTGTTAATTATTGCTGATTATCTCACTTGACATGACCCGTGCGATGCGATAATTTCAACGGGCAGCACTGGAGGGAATCATGGACCTGGCGATCAAGCGCATCAACATCGAACTCACGGACCGCGGCTGCAACAGCTACCACGCCACGGCAGGCAGGTTTCAGATAGAGCCCGCCGTGGACGACGACGGGAACATTGTTCCTGGCAAGTGGACAGTGTCGTTCGATCCCCACCACAGCCCGCTGGAGACGACCCTGGATCTCGAGGGAGCGCAGGGGCTCATCGAGCAGCTGTCCAACGTCAAGAGAATGATCTCAGGGATCGAAGACCTCTTCAACGAGCACAAGGGCGAGGTGCAGCCATGAGCGAGGTGACCGGCTTCGAGCAGGACTGGATCACCGTCAACAAGGCAGCCGAAATCACGAGGCTGAGCACCAAGACCATCCTTCATCACGCGAACCTCGGGACATTCGAGGCGCGCAAGGAACGCAGGGGGCCGGTCTATCGCTGGCTCATCGATCTCAGATCGCTGGAGCAGGCCATCTACAAGAATCCGAGGTGGACGAAGAAGTGCGGGCTGATCCCCCCGAATTCAGAACAGGATAACACTGATTCCAGGGACATCGTGGGGCGCTCTCGGTGTGTACACTGCGGGATGCTCTTCGCAAGCAGGAAGGATCTGCTGGAGCACGCGCAGAGATGCGTGGCCGCGCCCCGGGCTCCGCTGAAGGATCAGCGTCACATGGCGTACCTCTACAACAACCCCATGGTCGATGTGCACACGGCCATTGCTGCCATGGTGGGGATTCTCATGGAAGAGAATCGCAACCAGAACGAGATCGAGTCATTCGTCCTTCGCTGGAAGGACATCATGAAGACCGTCGAAAAGACGATGCAGTAGGAGGGAGTCATGTCAAGAGAAGTCAGAATGCTGCCCGGTGTCCCGTGTCCGCACTGCGAGAGCAGGTCCGGGTTGCGTCTCGTGGTCAACGGCAATTCGTGCAAGCTCATCTGCGTGGACTGCCGGGTGACCAACGACCCCGTAACCATGTCGGAGATGGCCACCATGGTCTCCGGCATCATGGAGAGATCCACAGAGGTCCGCTCGATAAGCCGCTCATGGCTGGAGGAGCACATCTTGGAGGCACTGAACTATGAAGACTAAGCAGGCAATCGCGATCATCATTGAGGGCTGGAAGCGCAACATCGTCGGCAACCGCCAGGTTCCGCCGGAGACGGACAGGGACCCGCGCAGCCCCGATCAGCCGACCCCCCACGAGCAGTTCATGGCGTCGCTGACCCCGGACCAGAGGGCCAACATGACGTACCTGGCGTCGCTCGAGAAGAGCCTACCGGCGCTGGCTGACCGCCTCGGGGATGTGGAGCTTCCCCTTCAGGGATAGCCCCATGCCAAAACGTAGACTGACCCATGAGGAGCAGGAGACCCTCCAAGCTCTGAAGAGGGCGACCCGTAGGTTCGCGCAGGGCAAGGTGACATGTTTCGTCTTCGTCTATGCCGACTCCTACAATGAGAAGACCAACGAGGTCGGTATCATGAGGGTCGGCAGCTTCTATCCGGCTGAGGTGGGATACAAGGTGCTGGAAGCCACATCGGGGATTCTCCAGCAGTTTGGCCCCAAGATCAAGGCTGAGGTCGATGCCATGGCCAACAAGAGCACAGACACCGGCGAGGGTTCCAACCGGTGAAGCTCGACCTGGCAGGCTTTGAGGAGTACCTCCAGGACAGGGGATATCGTCCCAACACGATCTCCACCTATCTAAAGGTGCTGCGCAAGGCTTCCAGGCTCGAGGAGCCCACGGCCGTCATGCGAGAGCGCAAGATGAGCCGGAGCCGGTGGAACGTGCTTCTCGCAGCGTTTCGTCACTATGCCGGGTTCGCGGGGGGCGAGGCCGGCGAGGCTATCATGTCCACGCTTCACCAGCTGCCCAAGAGGCGGTTCAGGGACCCCGAGCCCGAGCCCCCCCTCTCGGACGAGGAGTGGCGAGACCTGCTGGAGAGCGTCGAGGACGAGGACGCGCCCATGAGGGACGTGCTGATCCTGCTATGCAGGACAGGGATGCGGGTCGGAGACCTCGGGCAAGGGATCGAGAGGCAGCATGCGGAGACCGCCCTGAAGACCGGGGTGTTGAAGATCAAGGTCAAGGGTGGACGCTATAGGCCGTTTCCCATCTCCGGACCCACCGAGGAGAGCCTGAGCGACCTTGTGGACGTGCGCGGATGGTCCGTTCTCTGGCAGGCCATCTCGAAGAAATCCACCCATGCCTACTACATGGCCGTCTCGAGGGCTCTTCGCAGGGCCGGCGAGAGGGCTGGTATCTCCAAGGCCAGGCTGCATCCACACCTGTTGAGAAAGACGGTGGCCGTGCAAGCCCTAAAGGCCAGCGGAGCGGACATCGTGACGGTCTCCAAGCTCCTGGGGCATCGGGACATCCGTGCCACGCAGCATTATCTGAACCACATCGAGCCCGATGAACTCCTGACACTAATCAACAAAATGGATGAGGAGAGAGAACATGGAAAGTGACCTTGGGTGCAGCTGCACTTTTGATGCATACGACGGAGATCCGGCAGATTGCTACACGGTGTTCGACATGTCGTCGAACCACGACCAGCGATGCTGCGAGTGCGGCGAGACAATCCCAAGGGGTACACCTCACGAGTACGTGAGCGGTAGCTGGGATGGATTCTGGATGCGCTACAGAACGTGTTTAACTTGCCGGAGAATCAGGGATAGTTACTATTGCACGTATCTCTACGGTGGTCTCCGTGAGAGCCTGTGGAACGATCTGGGGCTTGACTACATCACGGGCGATACGGTGAACGACGATGAGGAGGAGTGAGTCATGATGGAAGTGCACTTGGTCGATCAGTATGGACACCTGTTGACGGTGGATGGCGTGATCATCCGCGAGAAAGGCGGCAGGGCTGTTCTGCGGGCAGTCGTGGACGTTCGGCACAACACGGTCTCTCCCAAGCTCCACGACTGCGAGATGGGGCTGCATCGGGGTTTCGTGCTTCCCACTGCCGATGAGAAAGAGATGTTGCGGAGAGGGGCGCGGATTCTCTTTGACAATCCGGACGGCAACGGAATGTGGACGAGGGTGACACCATGATAGCAGCAATAGTCAAGCACGATATGATCCATGTTCTGTTTTTCGATGCATCTGCATTTATGTTTCTGGATGCCGTTGGGTGCAACGTCTACCCGCTCACTCCACCGCATGAGGAGGACTGGATCCCTAAGTGGGCTGCCGGATACGCCAACTTCGTGAAGGCGGACCACGCCATTGATTTCATCGGCACTTATAGCCCGTGGGTCACCGGTGGAATCACCATCGTTTCATCGGACTACGACGCGCCAGTGTTTACGATGGTTCCATACGTGAAGCCGGACCTGGAGCCAGACCCGTTCGAGGAGGCCGTCAACGAGGTCATCATTCAGTGGCGCAACGCCGACAAGGATCTCATCGATCCGCAGGGCTCGATTGGGCGTGCACTGGACGGACTGCTGAAGATCTGGGAGGGTGGAGACGACGAGGACGAGGATCCCGACGATCCGGAGATCACCAACTAAGAGGAGGAACGACATGTCAGGCAGTCAGAGCGACAAGCCGGTAGCCGAACTCACAGAACGGGCAAAGGAACTGATCGACAAGATCAAGCCAATTCTGAAAGACGACGAGTTCTGCGCCGTCATGACCAACGATTTCAACACCTTCGTCATGATGCCCGACGATGTGCAGAAGCGCATCGAGAACAGCACCACGAGTCCGGCCGACACCATGGCCAGCCTGATCCTCATGTGGCGCTTCACGGGGATCCTGCTCCAATACCACGGCATCAGCGTCGAGAACTACATCCACCACATGGTCAAGACCCAAGGGCTGACCATCGTGGGAGCGGACGGGCTGCCCATCGAGCCCGGCAACTGAGAGGTGGTGGGCCATGCGGGATGAGAGACCGGGATGTGGTGACCTTGTTCTGGCTGCGCTGATCGTCCTCATCGTCGCCGTGTGCATGATGGACTCATGCCCGGCGCACGCTCAGAAGCGCACCGAGATGGAGGAGAAGGCCCACGATGTGCTCAACGGCAAGCCGGACCCGGTGGAGCCCGAGCCCGTGGTGTGGTCCCTCGAGGACCCCGAGCCAGCCGAGGAGCACCAAGACGACGAGGGGGGCAGCCCGCTGTGGCTGCTGGCTGTACCACTACCGCTGATCGCGATCATCGTGCTTGCCATCGGGGCGGCCAGGAGGCTGGACAGTCGCAAGAAGAAGAAGTTGACGCGGACACCGACCCCGAAGTGCCCAGCTTGCGACAAGGCCTATGACGGCCACACTCTCCCGCTGCCCCGTCTCGTCATCCCTCGAAAGGTCTTCAACCTCGGGCGCATTCAGATCAGCTGGCCAGAGACCGAGGAGGATCAGCACGTCGAGGTGTGTCCTGCCTGCTACGAGGTGGGGCTCATGCTGGCTCGGGTCGAGAGAGAGCGAATGCATGAGCGTCGCGCCAAGGACCGGACCACGGAGATGGTGCACCTGATGAGCTTCCAGCAGGGATTGATGGTGGAAATCAAGAAGATCCGCTATCCGGACGAGAAGAATGGCAGCGCTTGAACACCTCCGGACCACGAAGATGCCGCCAGGGCTCTTCGTGGTCATCGATCACAAGATCTACGTCTGGGAATCCATCTGGTGGAACTGGAGACGGTGCTCTGACTGCATCGGGATCCTGGTTCGTCGCGAAGAGCACCGGACCCTGCATGCGACCATAGATTTTTTCAAGGATTCCACGGCTATCGAGCAATCTTGACCTGTTCTGCATGTCCTGATACCGTGGCGGTAGTACCAGTGCGGGAGGGTCGGGCGTGAAATACGTGAATCTGACCGTCAAGGTCAGGCCGGACGTGGCAGCCGACATAGAGGCATTCGCCCGTCAGATGTTTCCTATTCCATGCCCGAAATGCAAGGGGTCCGGAGTCGTGCGCACGGGGCAATGCCCGAACTGTGACGGAGCCGGCGCAGTGGGACAGAAAAGCGATGCAATGCGCTACCTGTTCCAGTTTGCCCTTGGTCAGCAGGCCACCCCGGAGGCGCGCGCCATGGCTGCAATTTATGCCAACACAGCGCCGAAGCTCATCGCCGGGCTCAGTGCTGCAACCCACCGCGTCGAGCGTGAACTCTACGGGCTGATTCACGAGGTGATCGAGCAGAGCCTCGATGATGGCCCTATACCGGACACTCCGTAGAAAAAGAGACGTGATTTCAAGGGGTCCTGCAATCCTTGACACGGGGACACGGTGCCGGTATACCTGATCTCTGAGGTGTGGTGATCGTGGTGGCCAGTCGGGCGTGGCCGTAGGAGGCAGGGGCACCTCGCACGATCCGGCGTTGTCGCCCCTTCGTCGGATCGGCCTGGACATCGGGTCCCCAGCACCATCCCGCGAGTCGGGCAATTCGGTCCGGCACCTTTTTCCGAAGACTCGAAACGTCATGGGTCATCTCAGCGGGATGGAGCGCTCAGCGCCCCTGAGACGGCCGTGGAGACCCTGGAATGTCCCTGCCCGGCCCGTGGCCGGGGAATCGACTGTGGCTGACGTGGGGGCTCGAGACGGGGGGATTTAGGGAGGGGTTATGCCTGCCGACCGGTAGACCTCAGCGGGCACTCAGTGACCGCAGATCCGGGCAGCCCGGCGAACCATCCTCTTGTGGTATTTGCGGACCAGATCCCGCACCATGGCGCTGTAACTCTCGTGGTCTCCCATGGCCAGGGCTTGCTCCCAGATCTTGCGATCCTCCGGGGGCAGGTAGATCATCATGCGGCTCGCGTCCGTGGGTTTTTTGCGCCTCATGATGACCTCACAGCCGGATCGGCATGACAATGCCGATCATGGGGTTGCCGGGCTCGGAGATCACGGCCGCGTCCAGCTGGTTGCCGAGAGAGACAACGGGGTGGCCGAAAGCCTGCATGATGTCGCGCATGTACAGCGCATTGAACCCGTAGGCCTCCGGGATGGTCTCCTCGATGCGGTCCACCTCGCCGGCGACGTAGGCCTCGAGGCTGGCCCCGGTCTCCGAGGAGCCATAGGTCAGGTGGAATCCCTGCCCGTTTGGCTTGAACATCGCGGCCTGATGCCGGTCCGACGCGATGGCCCCGATCTCGTTGACGGTGGCCTCGAAGGCCGCCCCGTCCGGCTTCCAGGTCAGATGAGCGCTGCGGGGGATGATCGCCGTGTAGGTCGGAGGTTCACCGTCCAGCCGGATCATCCTCTTGTGGTCCTCGAACTCCACCTCCATCCATCCGTCGTATTCACTCCCGAGGTTCGGATCCTTGCCCACGTAAATCTCGAGATTCCCCGTGGCCGCCTTGCGCCTGCACTCCTGCACAAGACGCTTCGACGCGTACCCGTCGATGATCCCCTTGAACGTCTTGTCGAGGTTTCCACCGATGTGCTTCAGATTCAACCGGAGCATCCGGTGTCCGTCCGTGGTGGTGAAATGATTGTTGTCGATCCCGATGCCGTTGAGGTACGTCCGGGTCTCGTCGTCGCTCATGCTCGTGAGCAGCGACGGTCCGTAGATCCTCAGCACGTCCACGGCCAGCGTGCCGAGCTTGCGCCACTTGATCCCGTCCTTGTTGGCCCGGTCACGGATGATCGGGTACTCGTCGGCATTAAGGCTCAGCAGCCTCAGTGACCGGCCGTGGCGGATGAAATGGACCCGTCCGATCTCGTCGTCCTGGAGAATTTGCACCGGCACGTCGTAGGGCTTGGTGGCCCGCAGCCACTTCAGCAGCTTCCGTGGGTCCTCGACGCACAGCTCCGCGTCTCCGGTGGTCTCGGCCAGCAAAGCAAACTTCGACTGACTGGAGATCCGGCTGGCCGTGAGCACGATCCCCCCGTCACGGATCCTGATGTGCAGCGAGGTCAGGATCTTCATGGTGGAGCGGTGATCGATGTCCGGGATCACCCGGGCCACCCTGTCGAGCAGGTCGGCCCCGTTGACTGTTGCGAGATAATCCATAACTCCCTCCTTCTAGGTGCGGTCAATGAACCGTGCAAGTGAATGGGCGATGTCGTCGGGCACGGCCCGCAGACATCGAAAGTAGTCGAGCCCCGGGACGGGGATCGGTTTCTTGGTGTAGATGAACGGCCCGGCGACGTGCCGGGCCTCGGTGCAAGGCTGCTCGTATGAGACCGCGTAGAATCCCTCCTCCTCACGATACCCGCAGCGACGCCGGCCCGCGTCATCGCTGTAGAGACATGACTTTCTCTCGACCGAGACCCGGATCACCCGGGCCAGGGGTGGATCGTGCATCACAAGCCTCTGGATGTCCTCGGGCACCTCGGCATTGTCCGGAAGTATGTACTCGAGCATTTCGATGTTGAAGTAGCCGAATATGCTCTTGGCGTTCTCCAGTGCCGCATCGAACTCCCGGGCCTGGATCAGTGCGTCCGAGCCCACGGGGGCCAGCTGCGAGAATACGCTATCGCGGTGCATGAGCCTCTTGATATCGTCGGACCACTGCATGAACAGATCCAGCGGCCCGCCCTTTCCGGCCTTGAAGGCCTTGCGGATGTCCTTGTCCGTCCACCCGGCTTCCCGCACGGCCCGACCCACCTTGCGCAAGCTCTTGATCCGTGACACTTTCGGGACCGCGTGGCCCATGATCTCCGCGTCGGACTCCAGAAATTCGGCAGCGGCTTCATAGAGCCCCGAGTGCGCCACGAACATCCGAGACCTGCCCGGCACGAGAAACGGGGTCCGCATGTTCAAGCGCTTGGAGACCCCCATGCGCTCGGCCTCCTCGATGAAATGCTGCTGGGTCGGGTAGTAGTTCGCACCCACCCAGAGCATGTAATCGCGGTGCTCACCGGGTTTCTTACGATCCGGTTTCGTGCACTTGTTGGCCATTTGGTGTTTGATCATGTCGGGCAGGTGAACCCGTCCATAGATCAGCCCTTTGTACTCGTCTGTCCCTGTCATGTCTCCCTCCGTTTATCAGCAGCCGACCGTGGCCGGCTGGATGTCCAGTTCATCCATCCAGTCGAACAGCTGGACGATCTTGCGAAACCTCCGGTATGCAGCGCTCCGGCTCAGCCAGCGGACCACCACATAATCGATACCCGCGTCCGTGGCCGGTCCATAGTTGCCGAACCTGGCCACCCCGTCCGGGTTCCATCGAATATCGAAGACGTGGATCCGGTGACGGTCGAAGCGGACCACGGCATAGCGTCCGGACCGCTCGACAATTGAGATCCCGACCCCCCGGTCATCGGTGCGCACAATCCTGGTTTTCATGACTCCCTCCTGTATGTCCCCGATAGCTAGGCTCCGGCCCGATCCAGCCAGATCGCGGCCTGCTCTTTGTCCAGTTCGATTCCCTCGGAGATCTCCGCGGCCCGATCCAGGTTTCCATCCAGGATCGCCTCGTGACACTTCTTCTTGAGGTAGGGGATCCGGCCGTGCAGATACTCCCTGGCAGCTGCCCGGCACCACGGCTCCGGCTCCTCGACCACGTTGTATCCCCGGACGCGCTGACACTGGATCGTGTAGCTCCGGCCGTCGAGAGTGACGGTGTAGAGCCATTCGATATCGCCGTGCATATCCGTGGTGTGCTCGAATCCTTTACGGGTCGTTTCGTCCGTCTCCTCGGGATACATGTCATCCTCCCCCCCGCTGAGCCAAATGAATTGGCTCGCGGTAGGGTCGAGACCACGGATCCCGAGCCGCTGCATGTAGGCCATATAGTGTTCGATGGTCGGCCCCATGTTGGACGGATAGCCGTCCCAATGGTGATACAGCCAGCGGACCTTTTCCTTTCCCCGGATCTTTCCGACGAGCTTGACATTGCTTCGCGTGCTCATGACTCCCTCCCTGTGTTTCAATCCACGGCCGTGATAGCGGCCACCTCGATCATGTCCCCTCCGTGCACGGTGCCGCACCTCTCACACTCACCCACCTCCGATGAGATCTCGATCCAGCCGCGCTGCCGGTATTCCGCGCAGAATTCATCGAATTCCGGATCGTCGGCCGACCCGTCGATCTCTAGATTCCGGCAGTAATCACAGCCGGCCGTCACGGTCTCCCCACCGTCGACGAAATGATACAACATGACTCCCTCCTATTCCTTGATCCCGATCTGCTTTTTCGCCTCGGAGAGCTTGCACGGCTGAAACCAGCAATCCCTTTCGATCATGGGCAGCTGGCCGGCCATCCGTGACAGGGTTCCGAGTTCGAGGATATCGCAGTAACCGAGTTCACCGGTCACCCCGTCGAGGGTTGCGAAACCGAACGCGATCCGGTCCCCGTCGTATTCCGTGAGCAGCCAGGTTGCCTGGCTGTAGGGGCAAAACAGCTTGACATGGACGACGGGGTCCTCCTCGTTTTCCTGGCTGTAAAGTGCGGGCAGCGCTCGCACGTCGGCCTTTCTCAGCAGCTTGTGTTTCCGAGCCCGATCCAGCCGATCCATTGTGTACCTGAGTGCGGCCTCAGCTGGCATTGTGAGCGGTGCGGTCATGACTCCCTCCTAGTGTTTGATCCAGTGCGTCCGGGGGGAATCGAACCCCCCGTGTAACCGTTGACGCTCAGCCGTCGCGGAGGTGCCGCAGATCCGTGTCTCCGGCAGCATTCCGACCCTTGACCGTGATAGCTCCGGCACGGTTCAAATGCTTGCTCCTGATCAGGCTGGCCCGGGCCGCCTCCCACCGATCCGGAG
>Ga0315551_10002742_pt1 | contig 12699 bp, 12 predicted proteins | sample SalMarSW160290MG_FD_203678 | JGI IMG/M metagenome (GOLD analysis project Ga0315551, IMG submission 203678) | Salt marsh sediment microbial communities from the Plum Island Ecosystem LTER, Massachusetts, United States - Salt Marsh Sediment SW1602-90 ... | reverse complement strand
GTATCATTGTCCTTTTCTTCATCCCCTGGATAATCAATAAGAGAAGACTGCGCCGCAAGATTACCTCCAAGCTTTTCCGTAAGAACTACTTTGAAATGGAAATGAGGGTGGCATTCGCCCTGATATTTCTGCTGGGGGCGGTTTCTCTTCAGCTTGGTTTTCACTCAATCGTTGGCGCCTTTATCGCCGGGCTGCTGATTTCCGAAATTCTGCCCAGGGCGACGCTGGAGAGTGAGAAATTACAGAGTTTTGGCTATGGCTTTTTTGTTCCCTTGTTTTTTATCTTTACCGGCGCTAAAGTGAACCTGCTGACGGTCTTTACCGACATGGATAACGTCACCATGCTGTTGGTGATAATTGCCGTGGGTATGCTGGCTAAGGTGGTTAGCGTAACCGTTGCCAGCCGGTTGAGCGGGGTGAATTTTAGAAGAAGTGTAGCCTTTGGGCTGTTTCATACCGCTATGTTAAGTCTGGTATTGGCGGTTGCTGACATATCTATCCGGCTGGGCTTAATCGGCGAGCGCCTGTTCAGTATTTTTGTTATCCTGGCTCTGGTGACCTCCACGGTGGCGCCGGCACTGGGTAAGTTCATCCTTAGGGAGAAAGCGGCAAAGGCTAAGTAAACGGGCATGATGAAAAGAGTAATAATGCTGATAATTATCGGGCTGTGCCTCCAGCTTGGCTGGTATAGCCCGGCACAGTCAGCTGCGGAAGAGGCGGTTAAGGTCAAGGAGCTGAATTTCGTTTTTCTGCACGGTGCCGGTGGTAATGTCTGCAGTATGCAGCTTCTGGCGGATTCTATTACCGAGCAGATACCGGCTTATATCGCCGAATACGAGCGGGCTAACTCTGACACCGAGATTCGGGTTAATATTCTGCTGAGGTGTTACCCCAACGATGTCGATATCGAGACCTGGGCTGATAATATCGCCCAAAGCGTCGATAAGTATCTGCCCGATAAGCAGAACCTGATTTTTATCGGGCACAGCATGGGTGGCAAGACAGCCCTTTACGCCGTAGCCAACGATGTGGGCGGCTTGGCCGACAGGACGGCCATGGTAGTGACAATTAACAGCCCTATCAGGAGTCTGCGGCAGTACTATTTCACCGGCGGCGCTTCGCTATTGGATTATTATCAGACCCTGGGGCTGATTTCCGACCGCGGTGTTTCCGGTTCCATAGTCTACTACGATAGTGCTGAGGATGGGAGGTGGGTGGCGGCGGTCAAACACTGGCTGGCTTTCATATCGGGTGAATCGGCGCCGCTTAGCCAGCAGTTTAATGTTGGCGGCGTCGACGCCATGCCCAGAAACATGGATGACAATATTATCCCGATTTCAGCCCAGTATACCGATAGGGCTGACGTGGTCTATTACGGAGAGCACAGCCATAACGATTTTGCCAACCTGGATGAGGTGGCAGGGTCTATGGCGGAGCAAATCCTGAGCTATATCTTCGGTGGGGATATAGAATGCTCCTTGCTAATCAGGGGCGGCAATATGGAGCATGCCGCTGGCTGGCTGCCGGGAACGGATTACTGGGAGGATGTAGTGGGCGAAGTCCTGGTCAGCAGTGGTAGCCTGCAGCACACCAACGAGTCCTTTTTCCGCTGGCGGGATTGGGAGGACGTGGTCGGGGAATGCCCGCTGGGAAGTACACGCAGTAGTTACCGGGTTAGTATAGACAGGTATTTCCCTTTCGTTAACAGCATTGAGGAAGTGCGCTGGCTAAGCCCCGATGATTCCGGGGATTGTCAGCTTTACCTGAAGACCAGAGCCGCCCCCCGCAATCATGTGCAGGTGGAGTGGAGTATATATCGGCGTGGATTGTTACCGGAGGGTGTCGAGCGTGACCATTATGAGGTTGAGATAGTCACCGGTACCCCCCTCACCACCGTCCGGCATGTGTCATGGCTGAGTGATGACCCCGGTGACCTGAGATTAATAGTGAGCTCGGAGGCGGAAAGACCCTTCCGCTGGTTTAAAGCGGAGTGGCGGGTTTATTCTAAAGAGAGCCGGTACCGGCAGGTTATTGACGAAATGGCGGAACAGGCGGCTACCCCGCTGAGCCAAGAAGATATCACCGCGGTTACTAATTAGATACCGGCTACATGCCCAGCTCTACCCGGGTCTTTTTCAAGCGATTTAGGTTATCCTGAGAGATAACACCGATTACCTTGTCGTTTTCCAGCACCGGCATACGCTTAATTCCCAGCTCGTCCATCAACTCCAGCAGGCTGGCGGCTGATTGCTGGGCGTCGGCTGTCTTGAGCCGGCGGGCCGGGGTCATAACCCGGCTTATTTTGGTGGAGTTCCAGCGCTTTTTGGGCACCTTCTTTATATCGCGGGTGGTTACTACTCCCCGCAGCTTGCCCTCCTCGGCTACTACGAAGTAGCGCTGGCCGGTAACCAGAATGCAATCGCGGACCAGCTGGCCGACGGTGAACTGGGGGGTAATAATAATAGGGCTTTCCCCGCTTATCATATCCCGGGCGGCGATATGCTGTAGGGCTTCCCGTAGCGCTGTCTGACGCCGGCTTTGTACAGCGGCAAGGTATAAAACCCAGCCCACAAATATCAAAGTTAGTCCGTTAAACCATTGCTGTGACAGCACCAGCAGCAGAATGCCGTAAGCGATGAGCAGTAAGCCCAACCCCTGCCCCGCCCAGCTGGCAATGTTGGTCGACCGGTCATAATCACCGGTTAATTTCCACAAAAGGGTGCGCAGGAGCCTGCCCCCATCCAGAGGAAAAACGGGAATAAAGTGGAATAAAGCCAGCAGGAAATATAGGTAGGCTGTCCACAGGATTATGCCGTCAATTATAACGTGGGTCGTGTTTACCAGTGCCGAATGAATGGAATAGAATATGCCGGCTATTATCAGGTTTAACAGAAGTCCGGCGGTAACCATGAGCAGTTCGAGAAGGGGTCGGGTGTCTCCTTTAGGTATTTGAGGTAGTCCGCCAATAGCGAAAAGGGTAACCCTCTGCACCTTGATGCCTCTATTGAGCGCCAGGAAGTTGAGGATAACTTCGCGGGAACCCACGGCAATAAAGAAGAGCAGGCTGGCGGCTACCCCCAAAATTATTCTCTGCCAGAGGGGATAAGCTTCCGGGAACTGGGTGACCATCATGGCTATTATCAGGATAAAGGCACCCGCCCAGGTGGGGTGTAGCCGCAGGCGAACGCCTAGCATCCGGTTCAGAGGATGGACAAACGCCACTTTCCAGTCCCAATTTTCAAAGAGTGGAGCCACTAAAGGTTCACCTCAACGCGTTACTGGCATTTTGGGCGGCTGGCTTGTTTTTGTCAAGCTGGCTGGAGTCGCTGGCTATCTGGCTTGAAAGCATCTGGGGAAGAGTGTAATATGTTTTTAAAGCGCGGACGTTCTGAATAGCTAGTGTGCCCCTGTAGCTCAGATGGATAGAGCAACGGTTTCCTAAACCGTGTGTCGCGCGTTCGAGTCGCGCCAGGGGTACCAGTTAATTTTTGCTGGATTTTATGCTAATATAGTCTGTGTTTTAGGAGTGTAGCTCAGCTGGAAGAGCAGCGGTCTCCAAAACCGCAGGTCGCGGGTTCGAATCCTGCCACTCCTGCCACTTTTTTCCGGTTGGCTACTTCCCTTTTAGTTTTTTAATTTCCTCCGGCGAATATTGCTCGCGAGGGTGCGTGGGGTGAATCGAAGAGTCACCTTTTGCCATATCGTATTTAGGCTGAAATAGAACGTGCATCCACTGAAAAGGTTTATCCACTTTCCTAACGATAATCGGCGCGTGTATTAACCCCTTGGGGATGTAGACGATTGATGTTGAGTCGACTATATGCTTTTCGCCTTCTTCGCCAAAAGATATCTCGATTTCGGCGCCGAAATCGTAGTAATTATTGGGGTCACTGCCGAAGATGAAAAAGAGCTCGTCGGCATCGTGGGCGTGAGCCTTCTGAGGAAATTCGAATGGTTCGGTGACGCAAAGTAGTTGAACTTCAACCGGAAAGTTGGGAAACTTGGCGCCATGACAACCTTCTTCAGCGCATATGTGCAGCATCGGCGCCACTCCCTTTTCTAAGGGGTCTCTGATGATGTACTTCCCATATTTAGTTTCGGCCATTTTTATCCTGTCCTCCTTATTTCGTTTCCATTTGGTGGGTGGATAAATATAATATAAAGAAAAATGCCGGGTATGGCAATAGGCAGTCTGTTGAATTAAGTTCAAAAATTGGCGGTAGACTATTGACATTACCGCAGGAACAGTATATCCTTCAAAGCAAAAAGGGAGGTAAGTAAATGCAAGCCTATTGTATGAAGTGCCGAACAAAGAGGGAAATGAAGGACGCCAAGAGAATAACCATGAAGAATGGTAAGCCGGCGACTCAGGGCGTGTGCCCGGTATGCGGGACTAAGATGTTCAGGATTGGGAAGGCTTAAGACCGGTAGTAAGAGCAGTATGATTGGGGAGGCTGGGTTTCTTTAATTTAAGGATGCCCAGCCTTTCTGCTTTATTATCAGTTCAACCTCTGGGTAACCTCAGGCCGCGTATAGCAATTATGTTTTTCTGAATCTCCGATGTGCCGGCGGCAATGGTGGCGCCGAAGGAAACCAGGTACATGTGTTCAATCCAGCCCCTTAAGGGAGCTATAGCCGCCTTCTTGTCAAGCTGACCGTGTAACCCTATTAAATGCATGGCAGCCTTGGCGGCACGTTTGAAGAGTTCGGTGCTATATAGTTTGGCCATGGAGGCGTGCAGGTCGGTAGCCAGCCCCTGGTCGTTCTGCAAGGCAACTCGATAGTTAATTAAACGCCCAATCTCAGCTTCGGTGGCTAGTCTGGCTAAAGAGTCCCTGGCCGATACCAGCTCCAGTTGGGGATTGGACTTTAAATATTTTATTGTTTCCTCAATCAGGCTCTGCACCATAGCTACGAATTCAATTGAAGTTCGTTCGTGGGCCAGCAGCGCCTGGGCTACCGGCCAGCCTTCGTTCTCTTTGCCCACCAGATTTTCTTGGGGTACTTTAGCATCTTCAAAGAATATCTCGCAGAAAGGCTGCTCACCGGCCAGGTTCTTTATAGGGCTGACGGTAATTCCCGGGGTGGACAGGTCTACCAGCAAGAAGCTGAGACCTTTGTACCCTTTGGTGTTGGGGTCTGACCGTGCCAGCAGGAAGCACCAGCTGGAGTGGTTGGCAAAGGTGCTCCAGGTCTTCTGCCCGTTGATGATAAAGTGACCACCGTCTTTTACCGCCTTGGTCTGGAGGGCACCGAGGTCGGAGCCGGCCTCCGTTTCGCTTAAGCCCTCACACCAGAACTCCTCTCCCCGGGCCATGGGTGGTAGAAAGCGCTCCTTCTGTTGCTCGGTGCCGTATTCAATAAGGGTGGGCGCCAGCATCTTCATGGCAAGAGGGTTATAGCCCGGTGAGCCGCGGCGGGCTACCTCCTCGGCGAATATGAGGTAGTCTACGTAGGAGCGAGCCTGCCCGCCGTATTCTTTGGGCCAGCACAGGGATAGCCACCCTTTCTTACCCAGTTTGCCGGCTATGTCTTTGAATACCTGCCAGCCTTCACTGCTTTCAACGACGTGGTCGCCGGTGGTACCCCCCAGATAGCCGACCCAGTCTGGTGGCAGCTCTCTATTCAGGAAAGCGCGGACTTCCTGGCGGAATTTCTCTTGTTCGGCGGTAAATCTAAAATCCAATCTTCTTTGCCTTTCCGGGTCTATATAGTAAAAATATCAGTGGGTTATCGTGTTTGTCAAGAAAAACGGCTGGCCGGGGTGCAGAAGCAAGCCCTGTCTTGACGCTGTGCGAGAACGGATGGTATGCTATTTTTGCGGGATTTATGCCGAGGTGGTGGAATAGGTAGACACGCCATCTTGAGGGGGTGGTGAGCGAAAGCTCGTCGGAGTTCAAATCTCCGCCTCGGCACCATGTTAAAAACGGGTTCCCACGAAAATCCCTGATTTTCGCGGGTGTTAGAGCGGAAGTGGCTCAGCGGTAGAGCATCTCCTTGCCAAGGAGAGGGTCGCGAGTTCGAATCTCGTCTTCCGCTCCATTAAGATATCAAGAGGCGACGTGGCCAAGTGGTTAAGGCGGGGGTCTGCAAAACCCCTATTCACCGGTTCGAATCCGGTCGTCGCCTCCAAGCCTTTTCTAGCCTCAGTAAATTCCTCCATGACCTTTTTCCCAGTACTATTTACTACTTGATTTAGCCCATTTGGGTGATTACTTAGGCAAGTTGAGTGTGCTAGGATTATAGCGATTCGCCAAATGGAGAAAAGTATGACCCGGGTGAATCTTTTTAGTTAGCCATTTAATACTAAGTGTAGCTTAAAGAAATAGGGATGCGTTGAACCGGAGCCTGTATCTGGTCACCTGGGCTCTGGGGAGCAAGTGGTGAAACCGGCCCTAAAGGGGGCCGGTTTTTCTTTAGCTGTCCCCCGCTAGTAGGGAGGGCTTATTTTGATGAGTAAACTAAACGGATTTCGGCAAATTCTGGAACTGGCGATTAGCAAGGGGGCTACTGATTTGCACGTTAAGGTGCCCAGCCCGCCGGTGCTTCGTATCGATGGGCAGCTTGTGCCTCAAGAGGAATGTCCGTCTTTTACCGCCAAGGATATCGAGGGTATATTTGAGGAAATCACTACCGAGGAACAGAAGGCGGCTTTTAATAGGGAACAGGAGCTGGACTTTGCCTATAGTGTGCCCAAGATGGCCCGTTTCCGGGTAAATGTACTAAGGCAGAGGGGCACTATTAGCCTTGCCTTCCGCCGGGTGCCTTCCAAGGTGCCTTCGGTTGATAATCTGGGGCTGCCCCAGGTTTGCAAAGAACTCATTCTCAAGCCAAGAGGAATGGTTCTGGTCACCGGTCCCGCCGGGAGTGGCAAGTCAACCACCCTGGCGGCAATGATTAATCACCTCAATGAGAATGTGACTCGAAGCGTGATTACCATCGAAGACCCTATTGAATATCTTTTCCAGGATAAAAAATGCCTCATCCGGCAAAGAGACCTGAGAGATGACACTAAGTCTTTCTCCGCTGCCTTAATCCACGCCCTCCGCCATGACCCGGATGTAATTGTTATCGGGGAGATGCGTGACATAGATACGATAAGCACCGCTATCACCGCCGCCGAGACCGGGCATCTGGTGCTGGCAACGCTGCATACTCTTGATGCCGCCCAGTCCATCGACCGCATAATTGATGTATTTCCCCCTGCCCAGCAGCGACAGATGAGGCTGCAGCTATCACAGGTGATAGAAGCCGTCCTCTCGCAGACCCTGCTGCCCCGTATCGGGGGAGGGCGCGTAGCTGCCTTTGAGATTATGTTGGCTAACAGCGTTATCAGAAGGCTTATCCGCGAAGAGAAAATCCACGAAATATCAGCCAGCCTGGAGATGGGTAAACTGGAGGGGATGCACACCCTGGATCAGTCACTGGCTGAAATGGTCAAGAGTGGCATTGTCTCTAAAGAAGAAGCCATGATGAAAGCCAGCAGCGCGGTGAAGTTGACCAAATTACTGCGGGAAGACCAGGATAACCTGATGCCCCCCGTAGTTATCGAACCGGTTCTGAATGTTGCCCAGTTGTAGTCAGGTTTTATTCCAGGATACCGTAAGCGCCGGTAAGGCTCTCCCTGAATATGGGCAAATGCGGTGGGTAGAAGGTAAATACGCCCATAGCTACCGCCAGCAGAATTACCATTATCAGCCCCACTTTATCTAACCACGGTGGCAGTCGTTCCATTTTTAGCAGCTTGTAGCTGGTCAGCTGTCCCAGAGCCACGGCGACGACGAAAATCAGGATATCAACAATGAGGATGTCCCCGCCGATAATCGCCGTATAAGAGTAGAAAAGCACCACGATGGCAACGGGCATGGCGTAGATACCGGCTGCCTTGGCAATGACGAAGTTTTGGGCAGAGCCTCTGAAGAAGGGGTATTCGAAGAGGGCGTAAAACAGGGCTGGCCAGAAGGCTATTTTAAGGTGTTCCCAGACGCTCTCATTGACGGCGGCAATTACGCCCATGGGGGGCCAGCTGCCCGACCATTCGAAGGCAAAGTGCAGTACCGAGCCCAGTATGGCTATTACGGCTATGCCGATTAGTTCCCACCTTAAGATTGACCGTTTCATAGCTGTTTCTTGAACGTTTATATTAACGCAACCTTCTCTTTAGGCAGAAGGCTAGTTCTATTCCACTATTATCTCTTTCTCAACCGGCTCCGCTGCAAAACCTTTGCATAATTTGTAGAAAACGATATTATAGCTACCTGCTGTTGGCGGCGTTTTAATATCTATCACATTTGAATATGACAATCCCTTCAGGACTTTTGGTATTTCCCATTCAGTTACTAAGTAATTTGGATAGTCATGGTCTGAATCAAGGGTGTAGGTCTTTCGTTTGGGGAAATTGAAACCTGGAGGTAGACCAATATGAATATCAATCTCTTCAGCAAAGCCTCCCTTACTTACAGATAGGGACAAGTGTAAGGGCACTTCAGAGTTAGCCTTTGCATGAAACGGAAAATTTTTGTCTTTAAGCGTTATTGCTAGTTCTGGTCCTGGTCCTCTCTCATCCTCAAGCTCCTTTTGAGCCATTTTATATGCCTCTACTGTTTTTTTCAGTGCTGCCTCCTCAGAAGTTATAGCGACGCTCTCAATGACCTTGAGAGAACAATAAATCCTGAAAATACTATAGAGTACGGCTACTAAACTAGCAATCCAAAAAACCGCCGGATCTATCCAGATAAAAATATCCATAGTATATAAATACCAAAAATACCCAGCTATACCACTGAGGATTATAGCCACCAATAATGAGATTCCAGGAGGAATTATCCCACCTTTTACTGTGAGTAATTTTGGGGCTCTTCTTATTTTGGCTAATTCCTTGCCGAATTTTTTATCTATTTTCTCCAGTTTCTTTAGTTTCCGTATCAATCCTTTGGGTATTTGCCCGCTATCCTCTGCTTCTTCTATCTCTTTCTTTATGCTTGCCATTTCTTTTGCGTTATTCTTTTTTCTTTCAGCCAGCTTTTCATTTTCACTCCTGACAGCAGCTTCCATGGCTCTACCCAGCAAAGATACAGCAAAAACGTATACAGTTATCACTATGGCAAGTAGCCCTAGGGCTAGGAAGAAAGTCATTTGATATATAACTTCCACTGCCATTCCCTCCTGTGTTATGTTTAGTTACATTATAGCACTACTTTGTATTATAACGAAGGGTTTTTTTATCGGCTTGACGCTTATACTGCCAGCACTTACAATAATTTCGGCGCCGGGGTGGCGGAATCGGCAGACGCAGCGGACTTAAAATCCGCCGGACCTAGTCCTTGTGGGTTCGAGTCCCACCCCCGGCACCATTGAGAGAATAAAAATGCCCTGGCTGATAGTAATCTTGGGTTACCTGCTCGGCTCCATCCCCACCGGCTATATCGCCGGACGTATTTTTAAGAAGGTTGATATCCGCCGGGTGGGGGACGGCAATATGGGCGCCCAGAACGCCTTCCGGCAGCTGGGAGCCGGAGTGGGGATAGCCGTGGGTCTTATCGACGCCGGCAAGGGGGCGCTGGCGATTCTTATCGCTCAAGCGGTTAACCTGCCCCAGGTAGGCGTGCTGCTGGCCGGGGCGGCCGCCGTTATCGGGCATAACTGGCCGGTGTTTCTCCGCTTCCGGGGAGGGCGGGGGGAGGCGACTACTATCGGGGTGCTGCTGGTCACCATCACTCAGCCAATGCTTATCCTGGCGGCACCGGCGATAGCGACCCTGGTTATCTGGCGCAACGTTACTTTAGCCAGCGCCGTTCTTTTTGTGCCGCTGCCGTTTGTCTGCTGGTGGCTGGGAGTTCCCGGGGTGCTTATTGCCTACGGGGTGGCTCTGCCCTGCCTGGTGGGTCTTACCCATTTCATGCGGACGAGGCAGGCTGTAACCCGCCAGATTTAGCCGCTAATTCAAGACCCATATCGATATGTTTAAGGCTGAGGCAAAGCTTACCCACAGTATATAGGGCAGGAGCAGGGCGCCGGCGGTGGTGGACAGCCGGAAGAATTTGATTATGGTCAGCAGTATGGCTACCCACAGGAGCAGGATTACCACCATGCCGTAGAGCGGGGATGTGAGCCCGAAGAAGACCACCGACCACAGGGCGTTGAGCACCAGCTGCACCAGGAATATAACCAGCGCTGTTTTTACCCCTTCTTCTCCCAGCCCCTTGCGCCAGATGAGAAAGGCGGCTATGGCCATCAGCAGGTAGAGGGTAATCCAGGCCGGGGCGAACAGCCAGCTGGGTGGGGTAAAGAAGGGTTTTTCTAGAGTATCGTACCAGGTGGGGATGTTGGGGGTGGTGGCTAGCGAGCCGATAGCCCCGGCTGCCTGGCAGGCGACAATGCTTACCACCAGCTTGACGATGTTTCTGGCTCCCATAATACACCTCCCGACAGTTATTTTGTCTTGGAGACTAAAGAGAGCGTTTAGGTTACTTCCTTTTTATAGCTGACTTTACCGCCTTTTCAATGTCCCTGGCAGTTAAGCCGTATCTTTCCAGAAGCTCGGCCGGTTTGCCCGATTTGGCGTAGGTGTCTTTAAGCGCTACCAGCTCCATGGGCACCGGCCGGTTTTGGGCAACCACCCGGGCCACCATACTGCCCAGGCCCCCGTGTTCCAGGTGTTCTTCGGCGGTGACGATGGCGCCGGTCTCAGCCGCCTTGATGATGGCTGCCTGGTCGAGGGGTTTGAGGGTGGGCATATTGAGCACCCGGCAGTCTATGCCCTCCCGTTTCAGATTTTGGGCTGCTTCCAGAGCCGCCTTGACCATCAGCCCGACGGCGATGATGGCGGCATCCTTGCCTTGTTTCAGGGTTACCGCCTTGCCCAGCCGGAAGCGGTAGTCGCTGTCGTAGATAAGCCGGGACTTGGGGCGGCACAGCCTGATGTAGAACGGCCCGTGGGTGGCGACCGCCGTCTCTACCGCCCGGGCGGTTTCAATGGCATCGGCGGGGACGATGACGTTAAAGCCGGGCAGGGAGCAAATAAGGGCTAAATCTTCGATAGCCTGGTGCGAGGTGCCGTCCTCGCCGACGGTAATACCGCTGTGGGTAGCCACAATCTTAACGTTGCGCTGGGGCTGGGCGATGGACATGCGAATCTGGTCAAAGCAGCGCCCGGGGGCGAAGACGGCGAAGGTGCTGGCAAAGGGTATCTTGCCCGAAGCAGCCAGGCCGGCGGCGATACTAATCATGTTCTGCTCGGCGATGCCGCATTCAAAGAAGCGCTCCGGCAGCTCCTTGGCAAAAAAGTGCGTCATCGTCGAGCGGGACAGGTCGGCATCCAGCACCACGATATCCTGGTTTTCCATGCCCAGTTCCAGCAGGGTTTTGCCGTAGGTTTCCCGCAGTGAAACTTCCGCTTTCACTTTACTCCAGCTCCTTCAGGGCTAAGTCCAGTTCGATAGCGTTGGGCGCCGCGCCGTGAAAATCGGGGTTATTCTCCATAAAGCTGACCCCCTTGCCCTTCACGGTGTGGGCAATTATGACCGTCGGCTTGCCTTTAGTCTGTTTGGCTTTCTTAAAAGCCTGAATCAGCTGGGGGATACTGTGCCCGTCGACCTCGATGACCTGCCAGCCGAAGGCCTGCCACTTGTCCGGGAAGGGTTCCAGGTTCATGACATCGCGGTTCCAGCCGTCTATCTGCTGGCCATTGTTATCTACTATAGCCACCAGCTTATCCGCCTTGAAGTGCGCTGAGGCCATGGCCGCTTCCCATACCTGTCCTTCGTCGCACTCCCCGTCGCCGAGTAACGCATATACGCGGTAGTCCTGCTTGTTAAGCCGGCCGGCTAAAGCTACGCCGAGGGCAAAGGATAGTCCCTGACCCAGGGCGCCGGCAGACATCTCCACGCCGGGGGTGGTGGTGCAGTCGGTATGGCCCTGGAGGAAGCTGTCCATCTGCCGCAGGGTAAGCAGCTCAGAAACCGGTATGTAGCCGCATTCGGCCAGGGTGGCGTAGAGGAGGGGGGCGGCGTGCCCCTTGCTCAGGATAAAGCGGTCTCTATCCGGCCACTGGGGGTCGCGGGGCTTATGGCGCATCATCTTAAAATAAAGGGTGGTTACAATCTCTACTGCGGAGAGGGAGCCGCCGGGGTGACCGCTGCCGGCTTTACCGGTCATGGTGACGATGTGACGGCGTATCTTTTTGGCAGCCGTCTTCAGTTCCGCCGGTGATGCCGATAACGAAAAAACCTCGGCTTCTGCGCTATCCGCCGAGGTTGAAGGTAGTTTATACTCTTTTGGTGAAGACATTGGCACCCCCTGCGCTTAATAATTATACTATAACCGGGGAGGGCAGGTCTAGGTCTTGAGCGGGGGTGTTTTTCTTCCCACCCTCCCACCCAAAGAGGTTAGACCTCTATTAACTCCTTATTCACGGGGGTAGGGTAAAAGGGCTTTAGCCCTTCATTAAGGGCGGTGGGTGGGAAAAGATATAAAACGGGGGCGGGGGTTAAAGAGGCTGGTTTGATTTTTATCGCTATCTCTGCTTTAATTAGCAGGTTAGAGGAGCCAGTAGATGACTGATTTGAATATAAAAGCCAGTAAAAGAGAGGTGTTGGGTAAAAAGACCCGGTTTATGCGCCGTGAGGGCACTACCCCGGCTCATCTCTTTGGCCATGGCATTGATTCGCTGTCCCTGCAGTGCGATACGGCTAAACTGCG
>Ga0315551_10002741_pt1 | contig 12703 bp, 10 predicted proteins | sample SalMarSW160290MG_FD_203678 | JGI IMG/M metagenome (GOLD analysis project Ga0315551, IMG submission 203678) | Salt marsh sediment microbial communities from the Plum Island Ecosystem LTER, Massachusetts, United States - Salt Marsh Sediment SW1602-90 ... | reverse complement strand
GCCCGGTTATATCCCCTGTATATTCCGGCGTATCAAAAGAGACCCTGACATGGGATTGCGCCCCCAGGTGATAGATCTCATCGGGCTTTGTGTTGTAGATGAGGTTTACAAGCTGACCGGAATCTGCGAGGTCTCCATGGTGGAGAAAGAGTTTTGCATCGGGATCATGTGGATCTTTGTAGATATGGTCAATTCTGTGGGTATTGAAGCTGCTCGATCTTCGGATAAGGCCATGGACTGCATACCCCTTTGAGAGCAAGAGCTCTGCCAGGTATGACCCATCCTGGCCGGTAATACCGGTAATAAGAGCTTTTTTCATTTCTTCAATCCCTTATTATGTATGAGATAATTTTTATCAACCTTGGCTCCATCCTCAATCTCCTTGATAGAGAAAGATGATACTTTGGATTTTCGCCGGCACTCCATGGCGTAACGATATTTGTGGGTATCACTCTGTCATGTCACCTACGGTTTAGCCGATGGATTACTTAAAAAATATTTTTAGGGTGTTTAAAATTGTATATGCCCCTAACCCTAACGTTAAGACCGCAATGCCTAATGTTAATTTTCTATCGCTTATGAGCTTTACACTTTTTGCCGAAAAAGGAACCGAAAGCACGGCCCCGATAATAATATACGGAGCCAATGTCAAGTCAACCGGATTCTTAACAATAAAGATATAGGCAATAACGCCTACCAGGCAGGTAAGGCCTTCGGCTAAAGAAGTAATCCCTACGGCGCTTTTACCTTCCACACCCGATAAAATTTGACCGCTGGTTACTACCGGCCCATACCCGCCGCCGCTCATGCCCTTATTGAATGAAGCAATCAGCCCCAGCGCGGTAATTTTCCGCCACGAAAGACGAAAAGCTTTATTGCGGCACATAAGGATAATAACTCCCATCGCAAACACCAAAATACCGATATAAAGCTTCAGCCAGAATCGGGGGATATTAACGGCGACAAATACCGCAAAAATAGTGCCGATAATACTGCACAGCGCTAAGAGTATCGCTATCCTTAAATGGATGGGAATACCCTTTCTGTACCCTTCCCTGTATCCCACAGTTTTAAGTTTGCTTAAGATCAAAGAAATATTCATCGTTTTAGGCTTAAGGTTTACATTGCCTTCACGGTGATGAAAAATAGCGGCTAAAATTCCGGTTATCAATTCAGACAGTAACACCACCGGCACGATCTGCAGAGGGGCAAAGCCGAAAATCAAAAGTACGGGAGTCAGGGTTGTTCCGTAACCCATCCCTAATGTTGAATCAATATATTCACAAAAGAGGGCCAAAAAGATAAGGACAATAATAATCGATAAAGAAAGTTCCATAATGTTCTTCCTTGTTGTTTTATTCAATGTTGAATACTACTCAGTGACTATTGTGTAAAAAATATAAAGCTCCGCCCCTAAGGTTATTTGAAACCTCTTGAAAATAAAACGTTTTTTGATGATCAAACCGATCTATCTAATCCGCTCCACCAACGTCTCTGGTAGATTAACACTCACCTGAGAGCCGACCACCTGTAGCAACACCCGAATCCTATCTCTTGCAGACATCTTTCTCTCAAATATCCCGATGAAGTCCTTTAACGGACCGGACTTTATCCTCACCTGTTCACCGGGTTTCACGTCCAATTCCGTCTTCACCCTGCCCCCCTCATCCATGCGGCTGCGGATAGTCTCCACTATCTCGTCGGCGATGGAGGCGGGGATATCCCCCCACCCCACAAACCGGGCTAGCCCCTTGGTCCATTTGGCCTGGTAGTAGTGGCGAGCAAGTATTAATTTGACAAAAAGGTAATTTGGGAAGAGCGGCTTTTCTATCTGAACAGATCGGCCATTGACAGTCCGGGAATCGAGCATCTTGGGAAAGAAACATTGATATCCTCGACCACAAAGGTTCCGGCAAGCCTCAATCTCTTTCTTCGGCTTGGTCTGGATCACATACCACGCTGCTGTTGAGGATAACTCAAAAGACATAACCACCTTTCCCCTCTCAGAGTGGTTTTCCACTCTCCATCAAAAAGGTCAGCCCTTGAGGAACCGATCACCCCTTAGCATGCTTTTTGGTGATGATTATGTTTCTCTGTAAGGAAACCCCATATTCTTTGCCGTAAAGGTTTAAAGGTTTAAAAAAGTGTATTTTTAACAAAAACTGCCCAAAGTTACAATAAGGGATTTCCGCTAAAATAACAAGGGATTTCCGCTAATGCAATAAGAAGTTTCCCTATTTTTGTTCTAAAAAATTACCTTTAAACCAAGAAAATATTATGTAAAGGGAAGAAGGAAGCAAGGCACCATAAACTTGCGACCGACTGTAGTACATAAGACATGCGCAGAAACAAAATGTCCCCCTCTTTTATGATGCAGAGTCTTCCATATGTACCGCAATAGCTCTATTACTTTTCTCCTATTTTACTTCACAGAGATTATCTCCACGGCGCCCACGAACAGGTTTCTATCCTCCCTGACCTCTTTCCCATCTACTTTTTTTACCAAATAGAGATCATTGGTGAAATAGACCCAGAGTATATACTCGCCTGTCTCAACATCCGTGGTGAAGGTGTAGGGTCTCCATTCTCTGCTCGTTACATCGGCTTCTCCGATGACCTCTTTGCCCAGCTTGACCACCATGTGGGGCCATATCCCTTGGGCCGGGATGCCCCGGGCGCGGATCTGGAACTTTACCCTGCCCTTATACAACTTTATCCGTGCTTGGCATCCACCCTTCCAGTAGAGGTTCCCACCAGCCCTGCCTCGCCAGTCTGATCGGAGGATACGATGGGTGACGACCTCTCTTAATATAATATCCCGATACTTTTGGGCCAGATCCGTCTTTCCCTGTTTTTCATATATATCGGCCAGATAAGACAGTGCGTAGAGGTGCCGGGGGACCTTGGCGAGGGTCTTTTGAAAGACTGCAGCGGCCTCCTTATACTTTCCGCGGGCGAGATATATCTTGCCCAGACCGAAGTTGACCCGGGGGTCATCAGGCCGCATCTGCCAGGCTTCTTGATAGGCATGAAAGGCCTCTTCCTGTCTGTCTTCCGCCTCCAGGGCCTGCGCAATGACAAAGATCTCAGGAAACCGCAGGGGGGGGAATACGATCGCCAACTGTTCCCACGAGACTGAGGGGTTGCGCCTTATGGCCCTTTGAAAGGTTTCTTTCGCCTCCCCCGTTTCCCCCTCCCGGACGAGGAGCCTTGCCAGATCAATAGAGGCCGTGACATCATCGAGGTCTTCCCGCAATGCCTTTTTGTACCCTTGCCGGGCACCATCCAGATCACCCAATGACAGCTTCAGGTCCCCTATCCGGCCATAGGCTGCCGCCCTGATCGAACCGAAGGAGGGCACTTTGTTCCGCTCCAGCAAGGCCTCCCATTGCCCTATCAACTCTGCAGCCTTTTCTTTTGACGGGGAAAGGCTGAGGAGCGCCCGATACTCAGTTATGGTTCCGTAGAGGGGTACAAGGCTCATGACGAGCACACAGAGCAACACCCCTGTCAGCGCACAAAAGAGGGGAGATTGAATAGTCTCATTATAAGTCTGTAATACCAAGGATCCTATGAGATACTGCAAGGGAATATTTACCAGGACGACGATAAAAGAAAAATCCGCCTGGGTCTTAAACTGGGGGGAGATAGCAGAAAGATTGAAGAGAAAGATCGCCGATAATATAAGAGACAGGGCGATAAGATGAGCCTGCCACCGTACCTCGATAAGGGCATTCCATACCCCTTGACCTTGTATGCCTTTGAGCCCCCGGCATGATATTATAACAGCTCCCGCCCAGGTGGCCACGGTGATCCAGGCGGCGGGGTCCTTAAGCCACCACGGTATGTTCCCGGGATGGAAATTGGCGATCAACGGTTTGTTCAGCAGGTATATAAAAAGTCCCAGCAGGAGATATCTTCTCAACCCCCTGCTCCAGGGGATAAAAAGCAAGATAAAGAGCACGGCAAACAGAATTACTTCTTTCCAATTGAGAAGAACGGCGGTCACGTATACTCCTTTAACGTCTCGGCATTGCCTAGCAAATAGTTTTTAAATCCCCCTATTCCCCTTTGCTAAAGGGGTGATTATCGATTTTTCCCGTCCCGCCAAAGGAGGGACGGGATTCATGGGTGACGCTCCCTCATGCCGAAGGTGGCTCTTTAGCCAATGGATTACCTTAGAAATTCCCTGCGAGCATATCACGATACGTTGAGAGTGTTCAAGACCATTTCGTGCGGTGGATTATGTGCGGGGATTGATAATGAGGTCTAAGAGGATGTTACGAGACGATATCAGCGGGCCTTGGCGAAATCTTCGTAAATGAGCTCCGTCAAGAGTTCACCAGGGCTCTTTTCATCCTCGGTAATGAGTGCAACGTCATCAGCCAGAGATTTTGCCATCAACTCCTCAAAGGTCTCGATCTTTTCGCCTGTATCCTCTTTAATCATAAAAGAATTTTTAATATTAACAGGCCGACTTGCTGAAGAAACCCCTCCAGAGTGTCATAATCAGAATCCTCAGATCAAAACCAATTGACCAATGCTGAACGTAATAGAGATCATGTTCTATCCGCTTCTCCAGAGAGGTGTTTCCCCTCCAGCCGTTGACCTGGGCCCAACCTGTCATTCCGGCCTTGATCTTATGCCGAAGCATGTACAGGGGGACTTGATTTTTAAATTCCTCAATAAAATGAGGACGCTCCGGCCGAGGCCCAACCAGACTCATGTCTCCTTTGAGGACGTTGAATAGTTGGGGAAGTTCATCAAGGCTTGTTTTCCTTAAAAAGGCGCCAACCGTGGTCCTTCTTGAATCGTTTTCTTTCGCCCAGACAGGGCCGGTTTCTTTTTCCGCATCCATGTTCATCGTCCTGAATTTCAACATCTGGAATGGACGAGCATCCATCCCGATGCGCTCCTGCCGATAGAGGGTCTTCCCTTGAGATGTTGCCTTGACCAAGACGCCGATCACTACCATAAACGGTGACACAATAACCAGTATCAGACCACCCACTATGAGATCGAATGACCTCTTTAAGATCTTGTTCCAGCCGTATAACGGTGAACTCTGAAGGCTCACCAGCGGAAGATCATCCAACTCATCAACGCCCCCGCGCAACGTGATGAATTCATAGGCCCCGGGGACGACTTTAATATCCAATGGATGTCTCTGGAGGTTTTTGATGACCTTTGATAAATACTTATATTCATCAATGGGGAGGGCCACGAAAACGATATCGATTCTATTGTTGTTAAGAATTTTATTAATCTCTTCGTATACCCCGACGATTGGAATATCTCTGACCTTCTTTCCTATCTCTTCCCTCTTACTGGTCAGAAAGCCTACCATCCGAATCCCTAATTCCGGGAAGGCCTCGATCTTTTGGAGGATTTGCTTTCCCAGCCCCCCCGTGCCCGCAATAAGTGCATGGCGCAGATTATACCCTCGGGCACGAAGGGCATTGAGCGCTTTTCGCATGGTAAATCGGCCCGCCATGAGAAACAACAATCCTATGACCCAGAAGTAAAAGAATGCCAAGCGGGAAAACTCGAATTTTTTAAAAAGGTAGATGCTTGCGATGAGAATAAATAAGGTTATGGTCAGGCTTTTTGCAATATCAAATAATTCTCTAAAAAAATGCTCCATCCGTCGAGGATGATATAACGCGAGGCTGTTTGTTACCAGACCCCATATCAACCAAAGGGGGACTAAGAATTCAACGTAAAGCCAAAAAAAATGAATGACTAACACAGGATTGGTGGAGGTTATATAAAATCTCAAAAAGTAAGATAGAATCCATGCGATCGAAAGGACGAGAATATCCGACAGAATGAATAAAGATTTAAAAAATTGAGCGTGTTTTTTCAGCACTTTGCCCCAATCTTTTCAAATATGCTTTTTTTAATTTTCTTCTTAAAAATTTTACGGTCCCACTGCTGTGCATGTTTCCTGATTGCTGATGGATTGAACGCTTTTTCTATTTTATTGAATTGTTTGGCAGCCTCAACCAGTGAGGACACAGTTTGTTCATAAAAGAAGATGCCTGTTGGAGTTTTTCCTCTTTTATTTTTCTGGCTATACGGAACGATCGTTTCCAACGCCCCTCCTTTACCATACGCAATCACAGGTCTGCCGGAAGCCATTGCTTCTAAAGGGACAATGCCAAAATCTTCTTCGCCTGGGAAGATCAATGCCCTGCATTTCGAATAATAATCGGCAACAGCTTCATCTGGTTGCCATCCCAAGAACTCCGCATTTGACGGGGCTATTGATTTCAGTCTTTTTTCTTCAGGCCCCGAACCAATGATTTTTAAAGGATATCCAAGTTGACCGAAAGCCTTTATAGCTAAATCTATCTTTTTATAAGACACTAAGGAGGAAACAACAAGAAAAAAATCTCTTGTTTTGTTCCGTACTCTAAATCGGTTAGCATCCACAGGAGGATGAATCACCTCCGCCTCTCTTCTATAGTACTTCTTTATTCGATTGGCCACATGATCTGATATGCATAAAAAATTATCCACTCGCTGACTCGATGTGACATCCCACATTCTTAAATAATGAATGAAAAAAGGTATAATTTTTTTCTTGTTTTCGCCGAAATATTCTCCGTACATATCCCATGCATATCGCATGGGTGTCAGCATATAGGAGATATGGAGTGCATCGGGCGGGGGGATAATCCCTTTGGCGACACAGTGACTGCAGCTCAAGATAAGATCATATCCCTTTAGGTTGAAACGCTCGATTGCCATAGGGAATAACGGGAGGTACTTTCGATAACCTTTTTTTGAAAATGGGAGATTTTGAATAAAGGAGGTTTTGATGGCCATCTTTTCGATAAGTGGTGAAACCGATCCCGGAATATGTAGAAGGGTATAAAGATGAGCTTGAGGGAAGAGCTCACAGAAGACCTCAAGACATCGTTCGCCACCCCTCATGCCGGTGAGCCAGTCATGGATAAGAGCTACCTTCATCCCCTTAATTCTTTTTCGATTCTTTTAATGTCTGCTTCTACCATAATGCCTGCTAGGTCTTGGAATTTCGTTCTCGGCTGCCAGCCAAGCTTTTCTTGCGCCTTAGAATAATCACCCTGCAGGATATCCACCTCTGCCGGCCGGAAAAATTCCGGGGATATCTCAATTAAGGTCTTGCCCGTTTTTTTGTCTATGCCCTTTTCCTCCATGTCTTTGCCTTTCCATACGATATCAAAACCTGCATATCTGAAGGCGTGCTCAACAAACTCCCTGATGGAATGGGTTTCCCCAGTCGCCACCACGTAATCATCAGGATCTGTATGCTGCAGCATGAGCCACATGGCCTCCACATATTCTGGGGCATATCCCCAGTCGCGCTTTGAATCGAGGTTGCCAAGTTTTAATTCGCTCTTGAGTCCGAGTTTGATACGGGCAACTGAATAGGTTATTTTTCTTGTAACAAATTCGAGTCCTCGTAATGGAGACTCATGGTTAAAAAGAATCCCGGAGCAGGCGAATATCCCGTAGGACTCCCTATAATTGACCGTGATCCAATGGCCAAAGAGCTTCGATGCCGCATAAGGACTCCTGGGATAAAAAGGAGTTTTCTCGTTCTGGGGTATGGCTTGCGCCTTACCAAACATTTCGCTCGAAGAGGCTTGATAAAATTTAATTTTGGGGTTTAGAGCCCTGATTGCTTCAAGGACCCGCAAGGGCCCTAAAGCGGTAACGTCAGCGGTAAAGAGAGGTTCTTCAAACGACAGTGCGACGAAGCTCTGTGAACCGAGGTTATAGATCTCATCAGGTTGAATCTTTTCTATGGCCCTATAAATATTTGTAAACTCAAGAAGTTCTAAGGGAAGATACTTCACCTTATCTTCCACGCCTAAATATTTTAGTCCATTTAAGTTTAAGCCAGAAGTCCTCCTGAATGCGCCATAAACCTCATAGTCTTGATCAAGAAGGAATTTCGTTAGATATGCGCCATCTTGGCCGGTAATGCCCGTTATGAGTGCTTTCTTCATTTTGGGGCCTCCTACTTGGATCGATTCTGCCTTACTTGCATCGTTCTAATGTTCATGTAAAGGAGAGCTCTCCAACCCTCTCTTCTATTTACTCTCAAAAAAATCGAAGTTCTTCGCATTTACCAAACATTGAAGGAAGGCATAAAATTTTCTTGCTCGCATTTCAAGACGCGGGAATTTTCTCAAAAATTTTTTGTATCTTTTGCCAAATTTGATCATTCTATCGATGTTTCTATGTCTCATGGGAAAAATTTTTGCATAATATTTACCATAAGCATTTTTTTTACCTGTTGCAAAAGGATCACCAAATTTTTTTGCCTTATCTCCAAGCGACCAATAAACTCTCCGCGCTCGATCTGGTATTTTACGGCCATTATCAAAAAAATTATAAGAATAGGGCCAGTTGCAAATCGTATTATACCCATTTCCCAACAAAAGTCTTTTATATAATTCAAATAACGTTCTTAGCTCAGGAAAATGAACAAGCCTATACCGAGTCTGATATTTCGATATGACTTCAATATCATTAGGATCAAAGCCACTGAAATGAAAGAATTTCAGCAGCTCGCTATTAACAAGAATTTTTTCTCCGGAAACAGAAAATTTCCGCTCATGTAAATTCCAGTGTGCGACGTTGTATCCGGGATTCCTCAGGATATAAACCTTATCAAATAGACTTGGCACCAAGTCTATCCATTTTTGATCCACAAACATTCCTTCAGCAACGCTCGATATTCCAAAAAGCCATAACCGATTTTTCCACCAGGAAAGAAAATTAAGGGTTTCTTGCATATTAGAAATACCAATAAAACCTGTGTTGAATGCTCCTGCCTTTAAAAAAGTTAATTCATCAGGTTGAAAACCATCCGAAGGTAACTGTGTTGTTATATGAGGAGTTAAAATAATTGAAGACTCTTCGAGCAAGTTATTAAGTTCGTCCATGTTCGTTGTTACATAAATATCTGAATCCAAGTATACTAATTTTCTCATATTATAAGTTTTGAATAAGTGTTCGCAGAAATAGGGCTTTAAAGCGGTCGCCGCTTCAAATGCATTATATTTAAAAAAAAGCTCTGTGAAATTAGGCACATTTTTAAGTGTAGACGTTTTGATTAATTCTATATTTTTCTTCAAGGACAGTTGATCAAGAAAATTTTCTATGCTGTCAACTAGGAGGCAGAAAATCTGTGCTCCGGGATGATAAGTTGATAAAGATTCCGCTAAAACATTTACATGCGCCAAGCGGGCCTTTGATGATACCGTACAAAAACAAAGATCTTCCATGGCAGAGACCTCTTATCAATATTATTTATATTGCGCGAGCATAAATTCAATTAGCCACTTCTTCAAAAATCTTAATATGTTCTCTAGCCGACTTTTCCCAGCTGAAAAGCCTTGCCCTTGCAAGACCTTTCTCTATCAGATTCTGTCTCAGATCATCATCCGTAAGCACCTTATGCATCCCCTCTGCTATGCTTTCCACTTTATGAGAGTCAGCATAGTAGGCTGTATCCCCACAACTAGAATCTGGACCGGCCTGAACGTTTGCGCTCTTAATGTCTTAAAGAGCCGTCCTAGGTGTTTTCCCCCATTCCGTGTAGGAATGATAACCGAAACCTTCATCCCTCCCCCTGCCTATAGGCTTCTGGAGTCTTCGGTCTTAGAGCGTCTTTATCACTGTCGAATCCGATGTCGAGTCTACGCATGTAAAAACTTTTTTATCTTTGTTAGCAGGAAATCTTTTTTCCATAGTGGAGTCATAATGTTCAACAAATATCTATAGCTTACTTTTCTGTTTTTCATTATCACGGCTCTTTTTTTTAACATCCTAGGCAGCATTTTTATTGCGTCACTCTTTGCCTTAATATATAATTTAAAATGTTTGTGCTTTATAACAAAATAGAAAAATTCCGCCAAAGTCCAGATAATAAATTCGGGGAAAAATCTTATGAAAATAGCCAACGGGACAGTTTTCATTCTCACTAATTCGCAATTTCTCAGGGTATAATAAACAGCCATGTCACTCATGGGTACAATTGAAGATCTGACTCTGTGATGTACAATTGCTTCTGGAACGTAAAGCACCTTCCAGCCACGCAGTTGCGCTCGAAAATTTAGATCAATATCTTCATGGATCAAGAAGAAATCCTCATCAAAAAATCCGATTTCTGCGATCATCTTTCTTCTGTAGAGAGCTGCTCCCCCGCAGGCCCCAAAGATATACCTTCTTTTATTGTATGCACAACTTTTCCGCCCCTCCTCAGATCCAAAACCTTTGAGAGCAGTAGAAAACACGACCCCGGCGCTATCCATGATATCAGTTCCATGAACAATCATCTTGGAGGCGCATATACCGATCGCCGCCTCTGAGTCCATTGCTCTCCCCAACTCCTCAAGCCATTTTTCATCCGGTTCGGCATCGTTGTTGAGCAGGGCAATATATTCACCCTGCGCATACTTTAGCCCCTCTATGTTACCGCCAGCAAAACCTAGGTTCCTCTCATAGGGAATCAGCTTTATATTAGAGGCTAAGGGGCTTTCTTCTAAGAACCTACGGATTTCATATAAGGATCCATCTGAGGAAGCGTTGTCTACAACTACAGCCTCAAAGCCCCCTAAACTCTGCCTTTCCAGAGCTTTTAAACAAGCTCTGATTAAACCCTTCCCGTTATAATTGACAATAATTACGCTTACCTTCGGTATCATATCTTTATGGAGAAATCTTCTCTTTCGAGAGTGAGGTTGGGGTTGTAATAAGGATCCCCATTAGCCAACACATGGTGCCATTTTCTCTGAAAGTACGCCATCTCTTTTTTGAACTCCACCTGCTTTTCTGGAGCATCATCATGATCTCGATCAAGAGATCCGTGATAGTAAAGTTCTGCATATGGAGTATATACTATGAGATATCCCATTTCCCTGATTTTGAGACAAAAATCAACGTCACCAAAGGCCCGCCGGTAACGTTCATCAAAACCATTAGTCTCTTGAAAAACCCCTTTTTTAGTCGCCAAACAGGCCCCAGTAACGGCGCTTAGATTTTGGACAATCCTTGCCCTGTTCATGTAATTATAGGCATATATTGGAAAACGTCTATGAGAGTATCCAACGGCGCCGCCTATCCCCAGTATCATTCCTGCATGATGAATAGTATTGTTTGGATAGTAAAGCAAGACTCCTACAGCACCAACATCTTTCCTTTGAAGATATTCCAGTATAGCAGTAAGCCATTGTTGCGAAATAATTTCCGTGAAATAGTCGAGAAAGATGATGTATTCAGAATCTACTAGCGATACAGCATAGTTATTGATTCTTGCACAATTAAAAAGTCCACCAACTTTCGCAATATCCACTTTTGGATTTGCTGCTATCTCTTTATAATATTTAAACATTTGTGGTTCTCTGCTCTGATTATCAACAATGAGAATCTTGTACTTATCATACGGAGTTTTATCAAGTACCGATTGAACGCATCTTCGTAAAGACTCCGCTTTGTCCTTCGCAGCGATTATTATCGAAACCGTTGGATTGCTAATGAGCTTATACTTGACCCTATAAAATCCGGCCGTTATTCCATAATCCACTTCTGCTTCAACCTTTCTTCTCGTTAAGCTGTCTTGTATCGCCTTTTTCGCAGCTACGTAAGCATAGGGTTTCGCATGCTGTGAGGAGGCTGCAGATTGGGGAGTCATTCTCCAATGATAGAGAATCGCCGGCACATGAGCGATTTTAGAGGTGATCTCCGTTACCCTGAGAAACAGGTCATAATCTTGAGAGCCGTCGTAGCCCTCTCTAAAACCACCTATTTCATCTATGACCTTTTTCCTGATCACGGCAAAATGAGTGATATAATTGTGACTCATCAGCATGTCCGGCGACCAATCAGGCTTAAAGTGGGGATCGAGCCTCGTGCCGGCAGTGGAGATTTTATCCTCATCAGTGTAAATGAAATCTATATCTTTCTTTTCATTAAGTTTTTTTACCACCTCGTATAATGCACCAGGAGCCAGCTCATCATCATGGTCAAGAAATCCTATAAATTCTCCCGACGCCAATGCTAAGGCTTCATTAGAATTCCCTACTATTCCTTGGTTCTCAGATAAGAATTTAACCTTTATTCTGTTATCTTGTTTTGCGTACTTCTCAAGTACTTTTCTTATGTAGGGCTTTGTAGAAAAACCATCAACAATACAGAGCTCCCAATTATCATACACCTGCTTCAGTACCGATTCTATACAAAGCCTTAGCCACTTCTCATGAGTATTATAAACTGGAACAATAATGCTAAACATCGGCCTGTATCGAAGGGCCCTTACTTTGGTCTTTTTTGTCTTTTCACTGTCTCCTAAGCTTTTTTGAATAAGGAGATACTGCTCATATTGATACCTGAGGTTTAGTCTGTTTGCTGCGGTGGCAAATAATCCTCGCGGCCCTTGTTTCAACAGAATCCTGAGAGCCTTGATTATAAGGGTTGGAGATAAAATTACATTAAAAACATTACTGAAAAAGAATCTTATCTTTGGCATTACTGAAAGGATTTTGCCTCCCTCTAACGCAATAGTAGAAATTTATAGCCGAGGTAATTGTAACTGCGGATCAAAGCTTTGCCATCTTTATGCCCTTTTACTATTTGATAGATCAAGATCCTTTTGGCAAACTTTATTTTCTTTCTTCCTAATTACTATGGTAAAACCATTTCCAAC
>Ga0315551_10002740_pt1 | contig 12704 bp, 7 predicted proteins | sample SalMarSW160290MG_FD_203678 | JGI IMG/M metagenome (GOLD analysis project Ga0315551, IMG submission 203678) | Salt marsh sediment microbial communities from the Plum Island Ecosystem LTER, Massachusetts, United States - Salt Marsh Sediment SW1602-90 ... | reverse complement strand
TGACCTCGCGTTTCGGCTATCGTATTGACCCTTTTACCGGATTGCGGCAGTTGCATGAGGGGATTGATATCGCGAACAAGATCGGTTCCCCTATTATCGCCCCTGCCGATGGGGTGATTATCCGTGTTTTCAATAACTTTGGATTCGGATTAATGGTGGAGCTTAACCACGGATATGGCATCGTCACCCGCTATGGTCATCTCTCCAAGTCATATGTAAAGGTGGGTCAACGGGTCAAACGGGGTGAACGGATTGCTGCCATCGGTAATACAGGGAGGGCTACCGGCCCCCACCTGCACTACGAAGTGAGGTTGAATGGTGTCCCCCTCAATCCGCAGAATTACATTTTGAATTAAGGCTGATTTAAGGTCCTTCCTTTTTCTCTCGGTAACTATTATAATAATATTCTTAGAATATTCCGTCCTGAGGAGAAATCCTCCCCTCACGGACAGTTGTATGGAGGATGGTCGAAATGCTTGGAGATGTTGTCAAAAAAGTCGTCGGAAGCAAAAACGAACGTGATCTCAGGAGGATTCAACCCCTTGTTGAAAGGATAGGCGCTCTCGAACCCCAGATCTACCCCCTCAGCGACCAACGCCTGGCCGCCAAGACAGGTGAGTTTAAAGAACGGGTAGAAAAAGGGGAGTCCCTCGATGACCTCTTGCCCGAGGCCTTTGGCGTGGTGAGGGAAGTTGGGCGACGCACCCTGGGGGAACGCCACTTTGATGTCCAACTCATTGGGGGGGTCGTGCTGCACGAGGGGAAGATAGCAGAGATGGCTACCGGCGAAGGGAAGACCCTCGTATCCACCCTGCCGGCCTACCTCAATGCCCTGTCGGGGAAGGGGGTGCATATCGTCACCGTCAATGACTATCTGGCCAAGCGCGACAGCGAGTGGATGGGGGCCATCTATCGTTTTTTAGGGCTTTCGGTGGGTGTGATCCTGCATGATATGGACGATTCAGCCAGGCGAGAGGCTTACGGGGCCGCTATCACCTACGGCACCAATAATGAGTTTGGGTTCGATTACCTGCGGGACAATATGAAGTTCAGCCTTGATGACTATGTTCAACGGGAGCTTCACTACGCCATCGTGGACGAAGTAGACAGTATCCTCATTGATGAGGCCAGGACCCCCTTGATCATCTCCGGACCTGCGGAGGAGTCCACGGACAAATATTATAAGATCAACCGGATCATTCCCCAAATCAAAAAAGAGCGGGATTATACCCTCGATGAGAAGAGCAATACGGCGGCCCTTTCCGAGGATGGGGTGGCCCGGGTGGAGAAGCTCCTGAATGTAGAGAACCTCTACGATCCCCTGGAGATCGATACCCTCCATCACGTCAACCAAGCGTTACGGGCCCACACCCTCTTCAAGCGAGATGTGGACTACGTGCTGAAGGACGGCCAGGTGATCATCGTCGATGAGTTTACCGGCAGGCTTATGCCCGGCCGGCGCTGGAGCGACGGCCTCCATCAGGCCGTGGAGGCCAAGGAAGGGGTCAGGATAGAGAGCGAGAACCAAACCTTGGCCACCATCACCTTCCAGAACTACTTCAGGATGTACGACAAATTGGCGGGGATGACGGGAACGGCCGATACCGAGGCCGCGGAATTCAAGAAGATATATAACCTCGACGTGATGGTGATCCCCACCAACCGTCCCCTGATCCGGACCAACTATTCGGATGTGATCTATAAGAGCGAGCGTGAGAAGTTCAATGCCGTGGGGAGGGAGATAGCGGAGCTCTACGAGATGGGGCGTCCTGTCCTGGTGGGGACCGTATCCATCGACACGTCGGAGCGGTTGAGCAAGTTGTTAAAGAAGCGGGGGATCCCCCATCACGTGCTTAATGCCAAACACCACGAGAGAGAGGCGGAGATCATTGCCCAGGCGGGTCGTTTTCAAGGTGTTACCATATCCACCAACATGGCCGGGCGTGGAACGGACATCCTCTTGGGGGGGAACCCCAAGCTGATCGCCCTCCAAAAAGAGGGGAAAGAGGCGGACGAAGCTGACCTCGAGGCCGCCTATCAAAAGGCATTGGCCGTTACCTCCGAGGAGAAAGAGAAGGTGATCGAGCGGGGGGGGTTGCACGTCATCGGGACTGAGCGACATGAAAGCCGCCGCATCGACAATCAATTACGGGGAAGGTCCGGACGCCAGGGGGATCCGGGATCATCTCGCTTCTATTTGTCCCTGGAGGACAACCTCATGCGGATCTTCGGCTCCGAAAGGATAGCGGGGATCATGGATAGGCTGGGCGTGGAGGAAGATCAGCCCATCGAACATGCTCTTGTCACCAAGGCTATTGAGAACGCTCAGAGGAGGGTGGAGGGGCACAACTTTGAGATCAGGAAGCACCTGTTGGAATTCGACGACGTGATGAATCAACAGCGAGAGGTGGTATATTCCCAGCGCAAGGAGATCTTGCAGGGGGAGCGGCTCAAGGAGATGGTCCCCGATATAATAGAGGAGGTAGGGGAGGGGATCGTCACCGAATACACCGATGAGAAGCGATACCCTGAAGAGTGGGATATGGATGGGCTCAAGGAGGCCTTTCACCAGAGTTTCTCATTTCCCCTGGAGCTTAAAAAGGAGACCATAGAGGGGATGAAACAAGAGGATTTGAAGGCTTCCCTCCTGGAAAAAGTCCGGACCTTTTATGAGGAAAAGGGAAAGACCTTTGGTGAGGATGTCATGAGAGAATTGGAGCGCTTCATCCTCTTGCGGGACCTCGATAGCCACTGGAAAGATCACCTCTTGAACATCGATCACATAAAAGAGGGGATAGGCCTGCGGGCCTATGCCCAGAAAAACCCCCTCTTGGAGTACAAAAGGGAGGGGTATGAGCTGTTCATCAATATGCTTGCCAGTGTGAGAGAAAATGCCGTGCGCAAGCTCTTTGCGGTGCAACTTGCCGAGGAGGGAGAGGTACCGACGCTGCAAGATCCCCGGGAGTCGCGGCTGTTCCTGGTCAGGGGTGGTCTCGAAGCTCCACCAGCACCCCCTGTGCCCTCACCGACAGCACCCCCTCAAGAGATTGCCATGCGGGCCGAGGCTGAGCCGCCGCACACCATGCCCGTACGTCGTGAGGGGAAAAAGGTCGGTCGTAATGACCCCTGCCCCTGTGGCAGCGGGAAGAAATACAAAAAGTGCTGTGGGGCTTAGCAGGGTGGGACTAAAAGGTTTTCAGGCAGCGGGTATCGCCTGCGGGATAAAGGCTGCAGCGGGGGCCAAGGATCTGGCCCTCATCTATTCAGCGGTGCCGGCGCAGGTGGCCGGCCTCTTTACCAAAAACAGGGTTAAGGCCGCACCCGTCCTCGCCACCCGGAAGAGGGTGCGCAGGGGCCTCTGTCAGGCCTTGATCGTCAACAGCGGCAACGCCAACGCCTGCACCGGCGAGCGGGGTCTGCGAGACGCCGAGGCCATGGCGCAATTGACCGCCCGTGCCCTTCACATCCCCCATCAGCATGTCCTGGTTTCCTCTACTGGCGTGATCGGTCGCCCCCTCCCTCTGGAGCGGATCGAGGGGGGTATCTCATCCCTGGTTGGCCAGCTTTCTCCTGAGGGTTTTCCCGATGCCGCCGAGGCCATTATGACCACCGACACCCGTCCAAAGATGGTCATCGAGCAGGTGGCGTTTGCTGGTGGGGAAGTCACCATCCTCGGGATGGCCAAGGGGGCGGGGATGATTCATCCACAGCTTGCCACCATGTTGGCCTTTATCATGACCGATGCGCAGGTAGAGGCAGCTGCCTTGTCCGCCCTTCTGCACGAGGGGGTGCAGTCAACGTTTCACCGGATCACCGTCGATGGTGATACCAGTACCAACGACATGGTCCTCCTGATGGCCAATGGAGCGGCAGCTCATGGCGCCCTTCACCCGGGCGATGGCGGGTTTCGCCCCTTCAAAGAGGCCCTGTTCACGGTCATGGACCAGCTGGCTCAGGCAATTGTCAGGGACGGGGAAGGGCGGACGAAGGTGGTAACAATCGTCGTACGAGGGGCCAAGAATACCCGTGAGGCCGAGCGAGTAGCCTTCAGGGTGGCCCATTCACCCTTGGTGAAGACGGCCTTTTTCGGCCAGGATCCCAACTGGGGGAGGATCATGGCGGCTGTGGGAGATGCAGGGGTCTCCTTTGATCCGGGGGAGGTATCTATCTTTTTTGATGATGTCTTGGTTGTAGAGCATGGGGTCTCTGCCCCCGGCGGGGGTGAAGAGAAGCAGCGGCGGGTGTTACAACAGGAGGAGTTGACGGTTACGATTGATCTTCATGCGGGTAGCTCACAGGCCTCTGTCCTGACAACGGATCTCTCATACGATTATGTCAAGATAAACGCATCATACCATACCTAAAAAAGGGTTCAAGGAGCCGAGGGCTCTAGGGTTCAAGTGTTTGAGAATTTATTGGTTTGATCGCATAGTCACTTGACCCCTTGAATCCTCGAATCCTTTTATGTTTTTCCTTCCCCTCTCAGGATCCTCTCGTCACCCACCCGGACAGTCACCTTGATCGCGTCGAAGTACTCTGCCAAAGGTATGGTGTACTTCCTGGAAACGCCGGTGAGGGCCTTGAAGTCCTGGGTGGTTATCTTACCGTTCTCTTTCAGATAAGCAACCAATCCCTCTCTGAGTTCATGCAAGGGGTCTTGATGAAAGTGTACCCCCCCTTTCAGTTTGACCAGTGAGCCCCCATTGGCGAGCAGTGCAAGGATTTCCTCTACCTCTTTTTCGCCGGCCTTGAGTTGTTCGGATAATTCCTTCACTGAAGGGGGGCTGAGTCCGCTTCGACGCATGATCCCCACAATCTGTTCCTCCAGTTCCTGCTGTTTCCCTTCAAGGGCGATGTGATGTCCCGACAGCCGTACCTTGTCCTTCTCCTGGGCAACGGCTTTATCTGCCATGAGGTCTGCCACAAGGGAGTTGAAGAGTTTTCCGTCCACCCCCGGGGGGAGTTTGGATTTGAGTTCCTCTTTAGGCATCCCCTGCTTGAGGGGGTTTGCGGTGTGGTATGTCTCCAGGGCCTTCATTATCTCATCTTTGAGCTGGGCGTAGAGCCCTCCGTCGATGACCCGTTCTGCCTCCCGGTCAAACTTGATGACCTCTTTTCTGGTGAGGAGCTCTTGCAGGGCCTTTGACAAGGTGCTCGGGGGGATATTGGCGCAACCGGCGAGCTTATGCACCTCTAGGCCCCGAACCCCTCCCTCCCTGATGTGGAAACCGAGGGCAAATGAAGGGTTGCCCGCCTTCAATTGTTCCAAGGGGGTAATGACGTCGCCTTTGAACCGCCTGTGGCGCTGGGGGTGGGCGTCGAGGATGATCCCCCCGCCAATGGTCTGGATGAGGGATGAGCCGCGCAGCACAAAACGATCATGCGGGAGGGCCACGACACGATCTTTGAGGCGTATCTGGGCGTATCCCCGCTCCCCCGGTTTCAACTCATCCCCCCCCAACAAGAGTACCTTGGCCATGTGGAGGGAGGTGCCGGTATGGAAGCGGAGCATAACGCCATTGTGCAGCGGCCGCGGGGAATGAGCGAGGTGGATGATTTCTACATCAAGTAGGTGTGTGGGCTCCACGGTATTCGGATGGAGGATCACGGTCCCCCGCTCTACCGCGGCCTTCTCCACCCCCTGCAGATTGACGGCGGTCCTTTGCCCTGCCACTGCTTGGTCCGCCTTTTCGTTGTGCACCTGCAGCCCCCTGACCTTTGCCTGAATCCCTGTGGGGAGTATCTCAACTGCCTCCCCTGTTGCCACCGTCCCCGATACAATAGTGCCGGTAGCCACCGTTCCGAATCCGCGCATGGTAAAGACCCGATCAATGGGGAGCCGGAAGAGCCCATCAGTAGCCCGTTCCTCGACCTGGTCGACCAATTGGTCCAGAGCCGTGGTGAGTTCCTCGATCCCCTCGCCGGTTATGGCCGAGACGGGGATGATGGGGGCCCCTTCAAGGAAGGTCCCCTTTGCAAAGTCCTTGATATCCTCTCCGGCAAGTTCGCGGAGTTCTTTATCCACGAGGTCGATCTTGGTCAGGACCACCAAGCCCCGGGTGACCCCGAGGAGTGTGCAGATGTCCAGGTGCTCCCGGGTCTGCGGCATGACCCCTTCGTCGGCGGCGATAATCAAGGCCACGATATCTATCCCCCCCGCGCCGGCCACCATGTGCTTCACGAATCGCTCATGTCCCGGCACATCCACGATCCCGATCCTTCTTTCACTCGGCAGATCGAGGTAGGCGAAGCCCAACTCAATGGTGATGCCGCGCGCCTTTTCTTCTTTGAGCCTATCGGTGTCTATGCCGGTGAGGGCCTGTACCAAGGCGGTCTTGCCGTGATCGATATGTCCGGCTGTTCCCAAGATGATTTGTTTCATCGTATACTCCTACTTCGTTTTCCGCTTGAGCACGATCCACTCAGCCGTGCCCCGCTCCATGTCATGGCAAAACGTGCGGTAGCCGGGATATGCCTCCAGGGGGACGGTGGTGCTTTTCAGTATCAGTTCACCGTGATAGGAGATACTGTTTTCCTCGTGGTGATAGGCGCCCCGGAACTCGTACGAGGGGATTGTGAGCTCCATCGCTGTGGGGAGATAATAGACCTCATATCCCTCGGGAAGGATGATCTGTGCTTCGTCTCTCAGGAAAGAGACGGAGGGAAACTCGAGGGAATACCTGCGTCTTTCTGGGGGGGGGGTAAGGCATTCATACGACATGCCGGGCAACGGGAACATCAACAGATCCCCTGCGCGCTTGCAATACCGTTCGGCGGTGTATCGGTAGGTCCTGGTAAAGGGTATCTCAAAATCAAAGGGGTCAGAGATTAGATACGCGGTCAGCTTTCCCCTGGGATCTAAGGAAGTGACGGTCCGCTCAAAGTGCTCACGCAGCTCGGTCGGGCCGTAATCCATATACGTCGCCCGGTCTGTTGCACCGTAATCGCCAAAGGTGGAAACCTTTCGTACAATCGCTATGGAACCATCCGAACGGATAGTAATGATTTGTTGTTGCAAAGCCCCATTGTCAAGGGGTCGCGCCAGAGGGGTGTGGGCAAAAACCCCCTTTGTTCCTTTTAGAATAAGGCAATCCCGATCTTGATTCGTGCTCGGCAGGTAACCGAAGGGGTAAGTTTCTGTTGCGGGATCGAGGAAGTGATACCCTTTTTCCCTTTCGATGGCGACGATGCAGTGGTTGAACTGAAAGGGGTAGGGAAAGTCCTCGGTCATGCTCTCTCTGTCGCGGGTAGGGATCAGTACATAATAGGCGGGGATCCCGGCCGCCTCGAGCATGCTGATCAAGAGGGTGCTCTTGTCCTTGCAATCCCCGTACTGGTTCTCGAACACCCCTGGGGCCGTAGCCGGTTCATACGCGGATTGCCCCAAATTGATGGAGACATACCTGATTTCCCCCTCGACATAGGAGAAGAGGACCGCTGCTTTTTCTTCGGGGATACTGAGCCCCGCAGTCAACGCTGCTACTTTTTTCCGTATGGCATCATTGGCCTCGGTCTTGCGATCTTTCAGCTCGTTCCACCAGGTGATGAATTCCTTCCAGGAGCTCAGCGTCGTCACGCGAATGTTGCAAGCGATTTTCGCAAGAGGAGGCATGTTATATTCGGGTATGATCTGAGGGATGTCCCTGTATTCCCAGAGAGAGATCTTTTTCCCGTCCTTGCGGGAGACCTGGGGGGATGGTTTCATTTCTGTGAGCGGGTTTCTGACGGAGTATTCCAGATCCATATCCTCCGGGGTGATCACCAGGAATCTGGAGATGATGGTCGGCTCGTACCCCTGGAAGTAGAACGTGCTCGCATACGCCCCCGCCATAGCAGGACTCAGTTCCTCGACCACTACCTTGTAGTCGATGATTGAACCGATCGCCACGCCGTGCAGTGAGAAGGTCAAAACCCTGTAGTCGCTGTACGAAGGGTAATTGCCGTACGGTGTCGACACCCTGACGGCAATATCGCTCAGCGGGATAACCTTACCCCAGGGGGTAATAGACCTGGCGTATTCAATAGAGACCTTCTCACGATGCGCATTATACCCGATCTCTACAGCGGCATATCCCTTGCCCTCTTCTGTGATAACCTTGAAGACCTCGTGGAGGGTAGAGCGGCGGGTGCCGTCTGCCTGAACTTCATCCACCTTTTCGTCAAGGACCACGATGACGGAGGCATCGGGGAAGGCTTCATCCGGGGGGAGGGTTTCCAGGAGGTAAATGACCTCGTCGTCAATGGTCCCTGTGAGCTGGGAGGGATTGAGGGCGAGCGAGGAGAGGGGGAGGACGGTCAGCACGCAGAAGAGTACAAAGCAAGAGACTATGTTTCCTGTCTTTTTCATGGAAAGGTCCTTGGGATACTATAGTGTTATAAAAATTGAAGAAAATTGCAAATGATTTTTCACTATGGCTCCCCAAGGGGCGATGTGAAAGCTCGGCGGAATAGCCATATTCCGGGGGGGTGTCTATGGCACAATCAGGGTAAGGGGTGTTTGGATGTCAAGGGGAAAGACCTCACCTATCTTATCATTGACATGATTATCGCTTATTGTCATACTTAATACTGTTAAAACCGACGAATTATTCCGTGCATAAGTGTATAGTTTCATGCTGTTGTGAGCATTTTACAAGCTACAAGGCATAAAGGGAGTAAAAATGAACGGCTATTGTGGGAAGATGCTTTTTGTGAACTTGACACAGGGGAGCGTTGAAGAACGCACCCTCACCGAGGAGATGGCCAAGCAGTTCATCGGCGGCTACGGCATCGGCGCTCAGGTATTGTTCGACATGATGAAACCGGGTGCAGACGCGTTGGGACCGGACAACATCGTGGGATTTATCACCGGACCACTCACCGGCACCGGTGCGTATTTCAGCGGACGTTATACCGTGGTCTGCAAATCGCCGGTCACCGGCGGTTGGAACGATGCCAACTCCGGGGGCTTTTTTGGACCCGAGCTGAAAAAGGCCGGATTCGATGCCGTTTTTGTGCAAGGGGCGTCGGACAAGCCGGTTTATATCTGGATCAAGAACGGCACGGTGGAAATCAAGGATGCCGCCTATCTGTGGGGCAAAGATGTGGTGGCGACCGAGGAGGCTCTGAAAGCCGAGTTGGGTGATAAGAAAATCAGGGCCGCCATGATCGGACCGGCCGGCGAAAAGCTGTCCCTTCTTGCTGCGGTGATAAACGACGGCCATCGGGCGGCTGGTCGCGGTGGCAGCGGGGCCGTCATGGGCTCCAAAAAGCTGAAGGCCGTGGTCGTCCGAGGGACCGGCAGCGTGCCGGTAGCCCATCCCGATCAGTTAAAGGCCGCCAACCAAGAAATCTTAGATACCATGAAACATGGACCGGAAGCTCAACTGGCCGAAGGGTTTTCAAAGTTCGGTACCACCATGATGACGGCGACTGCGGCAGTGAGTGGCGATTCTCCGGTGAAAAACTGGGACGGCGTCGGTGTTGTCGACTATGGTGAAGAGGGCGCCAAAAAGTTTGAAGGCTCGTCCATGGACCCCAAATACCGTGTAAAAAAATACGCCTGCGCCAACTGCCCTATGGGCTGCGGCGCCATATATGAGGTGAAAGGGGGCAAGTGGCCCGTGGGTGAAACCAGCCGTCCGGAATACGAGACGTCTGCAGCTTTCGGTTCTTTGATCCTCAATAAGGATGAAGAAGCGCTTCTGAAATGCAATCACCTCTGCAATATCTACGGGCTTGACACCATTTCCGCCGGAGCTACGGTGGCCTGGGCCATTGAATGTTATGAGCAAGGCGTTTTGACCAAAGAGGATACTGGCGGCATAGAACTCACATGGGGGAATGCCGGTGCTGTTGTCCAGGCCACACAGGAAATGGCCGATCAAAGCACGGCCTTCGGCCAATTGCTGGCCCTTGGCTCGGCGCGGGCGGCCGAAAAGATCGGCAAAGGGGCCGAATACCTGGTGGCCGTGAAAGGCGTCGAACTTCCCATGCACGATCCCAAACTCGGTCCGGGATTTGCGAGAACCTATGCCGTTGATCCCACGCCGGGCCGCCATGTCAAGGGAGGGTTGGGGATAATGCACATGAAGTCACCCGACCCTTCAAAATATAACCCCGAAGGCAGCGGAGAACCGGATCTCCATGCGACCGTGGTACAGGAAGTCCTCAATGCGGCTGGTGTGTGCTTGTTCAAAGACTTTACCGGCGTGCAGGATATTTCCTTGAAATTGATTCCGCCTGTCACCGGATGGACGTTCGGCGCCGAGGAAGAGAGACGTGCCGGGCTCAGAATCTTCACGATGCGACATGCCTTTAACCTCCGCGAAGGGATGAAGCCGGCCGATTTCCAACTCCCCGCGCGGTGCGTGGGCGAACCCCCTCAGACGCAGGGTCCCCACGAGGGGGTGACCGTAGACCACAAGGCCTTTATCCGTAACTTCTTTCAGGAGATCGGATGGGACGAGGCCACCGGGAAACCAAGCCGCAGTTCCCTGGGAAAGCTGGGTGGTATGGAAGATGTGATCGATGCGCTTGATTTGTGATGCATCGAGAGCATACGAAGAGTAAATGAAGGACGTGGCTACACGGTTAGCAGGTCGCTATGCGGATCACGATAAGGTTTGCAAGTCTGTTTAAGGCCCTTTCACATGTAGACCAGGACAGGGTGGAGGTGGCCGAGGGTACGAGCATCGACCAGCTGTGCCGGACCTTGGGTCAGAAATATAAAGGTCTTCCCTTTGAGAGCGAGCAAACCTATTTTGTGGTCAACGATAAGGTCTCCAAACGGGACCGGGTGCTTCAAGAAAACGATGAGGTTCGAATCTTCCAGATGATCCCAGGCGGATAAGACGATTATAGGGTCTTGTCTTTGATGAATGACCCTTCAATCTCGTTTTATCGTTTCAATACTGTGAAGTTATGATCAATCAAAGGTTTGATCCCTTGACCCCTTTGGGAGAGGGGTGTGCCGTTATTCGTGCGAACAACAACACGATACCTCCACTCAGTAACAGTACAAACCCTGGAATAAAGAAAAAGTATGGAAGGGCGAACATCAAGCCCCCCGGAGGTAAACAAGCTAAACCCAGAAGAACGAGCAAAAACCCTACCACCAAGAGGAGCCAGCCGAATACCATCAAAAATTTTCGCACTACGTTGCTCCTAGTAAGATAACGTTGAGTTCAGCAACGGGGCTGGGCCTTGGTTGTTGTTTGACTCTTCGCCTTCTCCACTGAAAAACGCAAGGTATTGTTTGTCCTGTCCGATTGCAGCGCGTGGTGGGGCATCAGCTCGCGACAAGGAGAATAAAAACGGCCGGAATAGCAAGGATAAGCGCGCTTGCTATCCACAAAAACGAATGTGAGTCCCTTCGCACTTTACCTATGAGCGCCTTCACTGCTGCAACGATACCGAGTATTCCGGAAGCAATGGCGAGCAGAGCTGCAATGAGCCCGCGATTACGGCACCCGAGAAGCTCAACAGGAAGCGATGCTATGACGAAAAAGAGAGCCGGTAGGATCAGAGGAATTAGTATGTGTTTAGTGATCTTTGTCATATAAGCGGTATAAGGGACGTTGTCCAAAATTTATAATTTATGCGACAGTTTTACCTGTAAGGTAAATTGTCCTCAGTCAAGGCCTGACCCCGATTTCTTTTTATATTAGTTCAGCAAGTTGAAACACTTTTATGTTATCAAACAATAAACTATCTACATTCTGTGTATAGTTTTCTGGGTTCATAACAAGACATCTGAATTCAATGGCAGATTGCCCGTCATAGTCAAACTTCACGACGAAATTTTTATATTTCCCATCGATTAAGTCTTTGCCTTTTAATTCTTTTTCAATAAGGGGGAGTCCTAATATCCTAAAATTTCCCTGTGCATCTCTTTCACCATGGGCTATATCTAAAACTACAAGAGGTTTACTGTGATTTTTTATGCCAATGGCTTTAATCCTGAATCTTGCTTTGTATTTTCCTCGGTAAGGTATCTCTTTAGTATAAGGACCATAGCAGGTTGCATATCCATCATTTAGCTTTGTGGACATATGTTCCCATGCTTTGCCGTTTGAAGCATCTTCATCTTGTACGGGGGCACCAAAAGAATGGTGAATTCTTCTTCGACCTTTATCAGTTCCATCGTCATCAAACTGATATGTTAATATTGGACGATATTTTGAAATTATTTTTCCCAATTTTGGAAGGTAATATACCGCAAGACCTCCAATAATTCCAGCAATAATGGGTTGGCTAAGAACGATTTGATAAAGTTTTTGCATTTTCTCTCCTTATTTAACATAGCTATTAAGCTAACACTACGGCTCACTTGCCGTGCTATTCACGGTCGGGTTAAGCTGGTGGTTAGCGAGGTTCTGTTAATGGTTTGGAATCTTAGCTAATGCTTAACTTCCTTTTAATATTATTAGCCATTCTATTTAAGAGCGACCACCAATGCGGCTATAGCCCCTATCAATGTTGCAATAGCAATTAATGTTTTGTACCAATTATTTATAAGGAAATGACCAATCAGTGATAAAAATTCTTTGTGAGACATGTGAAGATAATAGTGACGAATATATTTTGGTTGAGTATACAGAGAACCAAAATATTCATCTTCTTTAAGTTCAAGGCCAGTAAATGTTTTAACGAGCGGAGTCCTTAGCCGCAGGAGAAATTTATAAAGAGGATAGCAAAATGATCTTTTTAATAATTCATGGTTT
>Ga0315551_10002739_pt1 | contig 12705 bp, 19 predicted proteins | sample SalMarSW160290MG_FD_203678 | JGI IMG/M metagenome (GOLD analysis project Ga0315551, IMG submission 203678) | Salt marsh sediment microbial communities from the Plum Island Ecosystem LTER, Massachusetts, United States - Salt Marsh Sediment SW1602-90 ... | reverse complement strand
GTCACGATGTGGCTCGGTTGCTCTAGCCGCAGTCACCGCCTTAGTGCGCAACCAGGAGTACACGCGCTGGTTCCAAACTGGTACCTTAGCCTTCAGCTTCGCTGCTTAATCTTAACCGCACAGGTCGAAAAGTACCGGATTTCAAGGTACTAAAGTGCTTTCACGTGCACCAGGTGCGACCAATCTTGAAGGCAGGGAGCTTCCCACTACGGCTTGCTACTGAGCTGGCTGGCGTGGAAGGGATGAACCGCTCCCTCCCGAACGTCTTCTCACCGTACCTGTGAAGGTACTCGTCGGCGTACAGCAGGATACCGATTACCTCTGCCTTGCATTTCAGGTTGTCCACCACCTTGCGGCCCAGCTCCCAGTCGTTGCAGGCCGCATCAGTGAGACAGAGCATGAACCGGATGACCTCTTTTCGGCTCAGGAGCTCCTGCGCGTGGGCTTCCATGGTCTTCCTCATATCCTCGTAGCTGGTCAGCGCGGGGACGATGCCCGCGATCAAAGCCAGCTTGGCCTCTCCCCCGCTCCTGCCGGCGGTCAGGATGTCGCCAGGCGCGGCCGAAACCTCGTGAGGGATCCCCAGTTCCAGGCTCACCAGATACAGGAGCATCGCCGCCTCCGCTACCTTGTCCTTCCGCGTTTTCGCAACCTCAACCGCTTTGGTTCATGCTCGTTGAGTGGTCGAATAAGGGTGTGCCAGGTGAGGGTAGGAGGTACTTTCCGTTCTCTCCTTCCACACTCCAACATGATGCGCTGCTTGCAGAATGGTCAACTGCCTGTTGCCACCTCACATCTTCTGAAAACATCCTGAAAACACCGCGAAACCTACATTCGGCTTGACGGCGCGGCGCTCGTTCCCCGCGTTCCCCGCCGTTTCCCCGCGTCCGTCCCCCGCGTTCGCGCCGCCCGCCGGCCGCCGCGCGCCCCCCGCCGCCGCGCCGCCGTCCCGCGTTGCCGCCGCTTTCCGGTCGTCGCTCGACCCCGCCGCGCGGTTTTGCAGCGAGCCGTCGTCGCCTTCGGGACGTTCCCAAACTGTCTCTTCGCCCAGCCCGCCCAGCCTTTTTTTCTCCACCCACGCCGCGGCCTTTTCGCGTCGTTTTCGCGCCTTCGTAGCGTACGGTGAGAGACCAGTCAGCGTTCTCGTGGCGGCTTTTGCGACCCGGCGGAGCGGCCAGGCAGCGTGCACGGCGCACGCCCGGCACGTCACCTTGCGTCGATCAGCTCGGCACTGGCTGGCCAGGGGCGCAGGTCACCAGTGCAACGCGACATTGCCGGGCCACGCCCCTCGGCTTCCGAAACCAGCGCGAGGATCGTCGCCGGAGCGTTTCCTCTGTACGCGCCCCCCCCCGCGGGCCCCCACGGCCAGGCGCCGCTGGGGAGCGCGGGCGACTGGCGGTGGCTCGTGTGGGGATCAAAACAGTCAGGGCACGCGATTGCGTGGGTGTCGCAGGGATGCAGGAAAGAACGTGAGCCTGGAGAGCAGCGGCGCCAGGTTCACGTTCTCCCTGTTGTGCGGACGCCCGTCCGCACGGATCGCCTCGCCGCAAGCGGCGGCTGGCCAGCATCTGGCCGCCCAGCTCGTGTGGCTCGTCGTGGGACGAGTGATCACTGCTCTCTGCTTCGCTTGGGGATTGGGTGTGACTTCCACGACAGCGGTGGCGCAGGATCGCCTGGCCGGCTGTCACTGCGGGAGCTGGTTCGTCTCCTCGTGGTGGAGGAGTGGGACGTGCTCGCAGCGGCACCGGGCGTCCAATCCACTCTCTCGGCCAAGGCCCTGCCTGCTTCCTGCAGGGCCTTTAACGCAGCTCTCTCCTGAGCCGCTTCCCCACAGCGATTCCCCAACAAGTTTCTCCTCCGTTCGCCTGGGTGCGGTGCGGACCGTCCCTCTCCTGGTTGCTGTGTTCCCTTGCTGTTTCCTCAGGCCGGCACCGATGGGGCGGAGGCATCCCTTTGTGTTTCCACCCCGCCTCTTATCCTTCGCGTCTGTCCCTTGGCCACGGTGATCCCCTCGACGATGAGCTGCCGAGTTCTGTCTCCCTCTCGGCTCAGCTCTCCTTGACACACTCGGCGCCGGCCTGCTCTGCTCCTTCGCGTTCCGCTCAGTCCGAAACTCGTCAGAAGCGCGTGAGACGCTGGTTTCGCCCGCGCCCGCTCGGTGATCAACGAGCGCGGTTCAGCGTCGCGTCTTTGCTTGCGGTTCGGTTTGTGACGCGGGGCGCGGGGAACGGCCGTGCTCCTCGTTCGCCCGCACCTCCACACCACCACGGTCAAATGCCCCTCTCCAGACAGGCTACGGCGAACTATGCCACGATGCGTAGTAGGGTCGTAGCGCAGATTGTACGTACCACCTGGCCGCACCTTTCGGGGCAGACGGAGCGCAGAGAAACCTCCCGCCTTCTCCATCCGACGCACGCTTACACTTTCGTCTCATCGGGTGCGGACGAAACGTTCCTGGCCCTGCTTTGCCGTTACGTGTCTTCGTTGGCGCGACGGCTCATTCCGCCTCAGCATCAACGCTCTGCTCGGCGTCATCCTGTGATCCATGCGGAATGTTTGAAGTGCCAGGGTTACGTCACGCGCCGTGGACGTCAGCGCCTGAAGAATTTGCGTTGTCCACGCTCTCCTTCTTGCTCTTGCCTTGCCTTCGGTAAAGGGGTGTACGTCCCTGTCAACACGACGGCCGGCCCCGCCCAAAAGATGATCCTCGGGTCCTCGTCACACACCGCGTACGCCCACTTTCAGGGAGGCTGCACCATCCACACTTCTTTGCCTGTTCTCGCCTTGCCTGCGGTAAAGGGGCGTACATCCCTGTCAGCACGATGGCTGACCTTGCCGGCACCACCTGTTCCTCGTAGCCGGCGCGCCCCGCTATGCTTTCCTCACCGTCATCTCCTGAACGATGGACACTGACACAGCTGAGCCAGGTTGACCAAAAGAGACAGTCATCCACGCGGGGGGATCAACCCATCCCTTCTTCCCCCCCTCTCCGATTTGCGGCGATGATCCTGACTCCTCCGCTTCAGGCCAGGCCGGGCGGGATGGGAAAATCGCTTCCTCTCTACGTCCCCTGCCCCTACCTGGTGGCTTCGGTAAGCCATCGAGGGCGGCCTCCTGGCTGGTCGGACGGACCCACCCCTCGTTTATTCCGTCCACGACGGTAGCTGTGGTAACACAGTGCTGGAAGTCTTTCTTCCCCCGCCGCTTTTGGTGGGACGTCTTGTTTTGGGCCCTGGTGAGCTGGTGTCTGAGGGCGTGCATACCTGGCCGCTCTTGCCAACGAGCTGGTGTCTGAGAGCGTGCGCGCCTGGCCGCTCTTGTCGCCGGCCTGAAAACAGGAAGCGGCGGCCTGACGAATAAGCCGGCCTCGAAAGCGCGATGGCCAGATATGATGGTTCAAAACAGTTAGACCATGACGACAAGGTTTCATCCCCCTTACCTCCCCTGTTCCAAGCGCATCAAGCTGCGGTGCGCAGGCTTCACTCTCTTCATGGCTACGAGGCCGAAGGGGATGCCGCCCTTACATTGCGAGGTGAGACGGATAAGTAAGTTGAACAAAATTGCAGGAGCTCTTAGTTCCGCTAACGCGGCATCCCCTTCGGACAAGACACTATGCCTTCCTAATGCATCGTCACATGACTTTTAAAGGAAGCGGTTGAGGGTGTGGACGGGGGCGAAAAAGCAGAGGCCGCCCCCATCCGCACCCGCAACCGCTTAATAACCTGGTCGCCGAAGCTCTAGTTATGGGGACGGTTTCCATGAGCGAAGCTGCGTGAAAACTTGGAGGGGTGGCGAAAAAGCAGAAGCCGCCACCCCTCCAAATTTTCATAAAGTGCTCCTCAAGGAGAAACCGTCCCCATGCACCAGGCATCGGCGACCAGCAGAGGGGGGGATGTGCCCCCGCCCCTCTGGACTCCCCCCCAGCTTTTTCACCTCCACATTATACCACGCACCCCAAAACGTCAAGAGTGGGAAGTGAATGGCGACCGAACCTTAAAATTTTTGTCGGGCCAGCCGATTGGGAGAGGAACGGGCGATTCTGGCGAGCTTCAGGAACGGCCTGACAGTAGAAAAAACCCATTTTATTTTCTTTTGAATTTTTTCTACTGGCAGGCCGGACATTACATTCTCGCCAATCACCCGTTCCAATTTTAGATTCGGCCGGTCCCGCCACCAGCTCCGCTTAAAATTTTAAGGTTCGTAAGATGCCATTCACTTCCCTTGACATCGACCAGCCGATAGCATAGGAACGGCCTGACAGTAGAAAAAAACCATCTTATCTTTTCGAATTTTTTCTACTGGCAGGCCGGACATCATGGTGTCGGCTGGATCTTGCTCTTGACATTTTGGGGGCCCCGCGTAGTGCGTGGAGGGTGCGAAAAAAAATGAAAGGAGATATCGCAAATGATTACCATCACAGCTTTCGGGAACTTACCATTAGTAAAGTTTCGACGCGGGCAGGTGTACTCTATTGCATTGAGTCATCCAGGCAACGTGGGAGTGCACGCAACGGTGAGCTGTCTGACACCAACCTGGGATATGGTGAAGGACTACAAGGCAAGGAGGATCAGTGAAGCGGAGTACACTGCCAAGTATCGCAAATTGATGGTGCAGCGGTGGCCGGCAGTGAAGAGGTGGCTGGATTCGCTAGGTGACCAGGACGCGTATCTCTGCTGTTGGGAGAAGACGGGTTTTTGCCATCGCTACTTGGTTGCAAAGTTGATCAAGAAATTTAGACCAGAATTGGAGGTGAGGGTATCATGAAATTGTGCCCTGGGAACATTTGGAGCGGGAGTAAGCGCTTGGCGGTGTTTACTAATCCCACGGTATTAGCGAGACGTAAAGGTAATTTGAAGCATGATTACCCTGTAACGTTTCGTAATAAGCGGTATGCGGACGCTGAAGCTGCATATCAGAGCGTGAAGCGCAGCGGCCCTTGGTTGAGCTTTGCTGAGAGGGAGTGCCTGATGGTAGAGGTGATCATAGCTAAGCTTGAGCAGTATCCTATCTTAGCGGAGACCATAGCAGATAGTGGTGGTCTTACTTGGTTGGAACGCTGCAGCCATACCATAGGCGGACGCAGCCGTTGGGAGGGCGTAGGCCGTAATAGTGCTTTTATCCGATGTTTACTGCGAGCGTATAAGGAGGTACTGTAATGCGAATCGTATCAGCCTATTGGACGCCTCAAATCAACGTGCTTCGTATTAGGTGTGAGTGTGGTCATGTCTTGGATCATCGTGCAGATCGGTGGACGGTGCGTTGTCCCAGTTGCTCGCAGCGCGCAGATCTTGGCAAGTTGCGCGACCGTTATGTGAAAGAGGGTGTTGCCATGACGCAGCTGCTACTCATCACCGGTAGCCGTGACATCACTGAGGCAGGTCTCGCCTACGCACGTAGAGCTGTACAGCGAGCACACCAGCTCGACTACGAGGTCATCGTAGGCGATGCTTCAGGTGTTGACGAAGCAGTCATGCAGGAGTGCCATCGCCTGGGTGTGACCTGCACAGTCGTTGGAGCGTACAATCGGCTGCGGCGGCGGACACCGAGTTGCAAGGTGATCCAGCGCCAAGGCTCATACATCCAGCGTGATCGGTACATGGCCGAGCAGTGCAGCATGTGCCTGGCTGTTTGGAACGGCGAGAGCCGGGGCACGAAGGCCACGTATGACTTTGCAGTTGAGCTAGGCAAGACAGCGTGGCTGAAGACGTTCCAGTGCGAAGACTCGCGGGGAGAGAGGCCCGCAAACTCATTGGAGGTTAAGAACATGAGGACGGTACAGATCTGGACAGATGGTAGCGGCGACGGTGGGCGCGGCCCTGGTGGCTGGGCTTGCATCCTCCGCTGCGGCAGTTGGGAGCGCGAGATTCGCGGCCACGAACTAGACACGACTAGCCAACGTATGGAGATCATGGCCACGATACGCGGCTTAGAAGCGCTGAAGGAGCCGTGCGCAGTCACAGTGTACACCGATAGCCAGTACGTCATCGGTATCATGAATGGCTGGAAGCGCAAGCGGAACTTAGCTCTCCTTCAGCAACTGGACGTTTTGTGCAAGACCCACGACGTTCGGTTCGTAAAAGTACGTGCACACTCAGGCGACAAGTTGAACGAGCGCGTAGACCAGCTTGCGCGGTGGTCGCTCTCCGACGCCCGAAACCTGACGAATGGCATCTGCCACGGGTGTGGATCTCCTCTGGATTACTGCACCTGCGAGTACGATCCCGATAAGCCCACGTTACCCAGGTTCATCAGTCTCTGCGAGCAAAACGAGATGACGTACGAGGAAGCCATCATGCTCCGAGCCGAGCAGTAGAAGGCTATCCTGCATTGTTTGATCTGCGAAGACTCGCGGGGAGAGAGGCCCGCACCTGAAAGGTTTTGAAATGACAGTCTTACTCGCACCCAAGCATCACTTACTCGATGGTCCGTTCGACTGTAAAGTACCGTTCCGCAATTCGATCCTCCAGTCGTTGTATCCCGACGTCAGGATAGAAGTGCTTGCAGTCAGCAGGGACATCGCCGACCGCGAGGACATGGAGACCAGGTTGGCCCAGGGGCACAACGGGTTGCAACTCGACTTCGCTACCGGGGCCAAGAAGCAAGGGGAGTTCATTGCTACTGACCGCCAGGTGGCCCACCGCTTCTGGCAGACGCCGGAGCAAACGATGGCCTACGGCCCCAACCTGCTCTCCGACTGCGTCAAGCCGCCCAAGCACCTGGGGCTGCGCGTGCTCGTGGTAGAGGACGGCGAGTACGGCACGGGCGATTGTCACGCCAAGCTCGACGCCGCCACCGCCGAGGTGTGCTTCGGTTGCGCTGACCGAGCGGCTCAGTTCCGCCTGGTGGCCGATCAGTACCTGGCCAAGGGGACGATGATCACCTACGCGCCCTGGGCTGCCTCGATGAACGCCGACCTCATCATTCCTCAGTCGGCTTTCAAGTCCGCCGAGAAGCCAGCTCGTGGGATGCACTACTGGCACAACGCCGTACTGGGCACCGCAGCCTGGTCGAAGAAGCTCCAGGTGAAGGTGTCCTACACAGTCTTGCAATGGTTCAGCAAGCGTGCCATTGAGCATGACGTGATGCCCCACGTAGAGAAGGGCATCGCTCAATTGCTTATGGCCGGTCGGTCGGTGCAGGCAGCCGTAGAGCTGCTGCGCCTCGACAAAGCCAAGACAGACGCCGCGATGATCCACATCCTGACCGCAGACGTCCACGACCGCTTGAACTCTCACCCCTGGGTCGTGCGAGGGATCACCCAGATGCTGCGGCGGCACTGGCTGCACCTGGCACTGGGAGGCGGGTTGAAGGCCACTGGCTTGCAGGGATTGCCCGACGATTCGCTTCCCACGGGTTGCATCAGCACGCCCGACCTGCCATACGGTCCCATGATCGCCTTCCGCTACCCCGTTCGGTCATGGGCCGACGTCCGCTTGTGGCGCAACGTCCGCAAGCGAGAACACCGCGCTCACCACGGCGTGGTCTGGATGAGCCAGGCCACGGCTAAGCTGGTGGCCGGCGACTTCGACGGGGACTACTTCGACTTTTTGCCCGCCAACCAGTTCCCGGCCATGACCGCCGAGATCCGCCATTGGCGCAAGACCCGTCAGGCACCGAAGGTAGACGTGGTCAAGGCCCGCCGTGCATCCACCTGGGACAGGCTACCCCAGGTAGCGATGGACAACGTGGACAACATGGTGGGCCTGATCACCCACTTCATCACTCAGGCCAACGCCATGGGACGGCTGGACCTGGTAGACCAACTGGCGCTGGAGCTCCAGGTCGCGGTAGACAAGTTCAAGTACGACCTTCACCACGACCTGGACAAGATCGAGGCCGTCAGTAAGCAGTTGAGACCCGTTGCCTGGCTGGCCGACCGCAGGAGCCGCGAGGCTTTCTCGGACCGACCTATCGAAGTAGACGGGGAGGCCACCGACACCATCTCCTACCTGGCCAGACGGGTGGCACGCGCCTGGGAGCCTCCGGCCCACAGAGCTGCACCCATCGAGACATTCGCGTCGCTCTTCCCACCCGAAGACGCTCACACGGAAATGGCACGGGAGCTGAACCGCCGCTATGCTCGACTGGTAGCCGAGGCGATCGACTCCGACGCCCCCGATGGCCTCACACCCATTCTCGATACGCTGAAGGAATGGGCCAACAACTGCCAAGACCCGGCGGAATGGGCGGCCGCTATCTGGCACGCCGTTCACCGCAAGAGCAGTCAGGGTGTGGGCAGCCTGGCTTTCCACGCTTTTCCGGGGCAGGTGATCGCCCGGTTGCAGGAACCGCCGCGACCACCCGACAAGGTCTCTATCATTGGCCTGCAGTACCATCAGTACGCCGATGAACTGGCATCGTTCAGCGGGCAGGTATACACGGTGATCATCACCACCACCACGCTCAACGACCAGGTACGCCAGTTGGCCCTGGTAGGCGACCGCACGCTGGGGCTGATCAGCACAGAGACCCCGATTCCAACCGGGCGTTACGACCTGTGCCTCACCTGGAACGGACACAAAGTCGTGTACGGTACTCCATAGAACGCAGATACAAACAGAAAGCCCCAAGTCCTCTAGCCCAGGACTTGGGGCTTTTTTTTGTCATTCCAACCAGGTGAACGTGGAAAGCCTGACTGCCTATCGGCAGTGGAAAATGGGGAAATCCCCAGATTACATAACAACTAAGAAAGGAGGTGACACAAATGGCTTTAGTAGGATTCTGCGGATCACGTTACGTGCATTGGAGTTGGGGCAAGCTCATCACCCACGTCGTGCACACTGTGGCGCACGCTGGCCGAGACGTCGCAGTCACGGGCGCGACGGACGCAAGCTGGGCAGCGTTACGCGCCTGCTTCACCATGGGATGGGGCTTTCGTGTGCCGGCACTCCAGGTCTTCACCACCTTCGACCGTCAGGGCCACGGCAAGTGGGAGCACTCAGCTAAAGATTTACTCCAGAATGTAGCCAGGGCTGCGGAAGCGCCTGGGAACGCCAACGTTGCGCATCACATCAAGATCAACTGGCTGGCCGGCGGCGCCCCCGAGTTGCCGTTGGAACGTCGGCTAAAGACGCGCTCGGCAGCAATGGTGGCTACGGTACAGGCCTCGGGTGAAGGTCGGGGCCTGGTGGCTTTCGTCACCGACACCTCAGACAAATCGTCGGAGGCATGGTACGCCGTGAAGCTTGCTCACCAAAGTGGTATCCCCGTCGTCGTCTTCGGCCTCGGTTGCACGGTGGGCGACTTCCCGTCGCTGGGCCAGGGCCGCTGGGTGGTGGCTGGCGCCGGCGTGTGGGCCTCCGCCTGGCGGTGGGTGGAAGGAGCTACCAGCCCCACCGAGAAGGAATCTCGGCGCACATTCGTATCACCGTCGCAGTGGCAGGAGAAAACCACCAAACCCGACGAGGAAGAACCTAACCCCATCTTCCGCCTGCTGGGGTGGAAACCACTACGACCGTCCAGGAAACGAGTGAAACTCGATTTTCCGTTCATGTTCAACTTGAGACGCTGGTTGTATCAGTGAGACCAGGAAGTTCAATCAAAGACTCGAGGAGGTTCTACATGCCCAGTTTCAACGATCGTGAATGGTGGAGATGGCTGAGCTGTCTTAGCGTAGCCAGCCGGTGTGCGGTGGTCGAAGCCCTCTACCTGGGTGGCCGCATCACCGACTGGCAACTGTGGGACGTGCTCAGTCACCACCAGTCACCGATCCCCTATGCCCAGGCACGCCAGGTCTACCAGGACCTGGGATTCAAGCCCCACGTGGGCTACCCATTACATAAGGAGGTTCAATCATGTACAAGCTAAGCAGTGACTACTTCATCAAGCGGAGGATCCGCCGCCAGAGGATGTTCGTCTACATCTGCCTGCTGCTGGCAGTCAGCACGGCCACGACGGTCCTCTGCGCAGTAGCATCGGACACGCAGGCAACAAAACAGTCAGTAATACCCTCAGTCAAGGGCGACGAGGTAATCTACACCATAGCCCAGACCCAGTGCTTCTATTCCACCGACTGGTGCTGTGAGTGGGCCTTCGAGATGTTCGAGAACTCCGACGACCTGGTCAGAGACATGCACACGCTGGTGCAGTCCCGATGCTTCGAGCCTACCGATGGGTGTCTAGAGTGGGCCTTCGAGCTCGTCAAGGGCGCCGGTGAAAGGCAGTAAAGCGGGAAGAGAGGGGGAGTGTACGAGTGGGGGAAGGGAAAACAGCGGCGCGCTTGCAGCGTGCTGTTGCTACCTTCGTTCCCTTCAGAGCCAAAAATCTGGGGGCGCTGTTCACCGGCTTGCGGTGCCGGTGCGGCTTGCTCCCTTGTGCTCCAGCCACGTCGAGACCGCCGCCGGTGCCCCCCAGCGCACTCGTCTACAGCGCCTCCGTCGCTTCCAGGGGGGCACCATCCCAACTCAGGAGCAGCCCTTGAGTGTCACTTTCGCCAGCCCAGCGAGACCCTAGAGAGGCACCGGCAGGGCTATCGCCCGGCAGCAACGGGCAGGGCAAGGGAGCCTCCTTCCTGCCAACTATTATGTCAAAGAAAGAGAGATAATACACATGTACACAGAACAGACGTACCAGGTCACGTTACTCTTTCCATCGTTCCAGGCCTTTCGGCTGTGGTGCAGGGCGATGGACATTTCCTACAATCAGCACAACAACCAGGCTCTGCACCGCAATGGAGAACCGCTTGGCCGTTACCAGCCGGTGCCAGATAGCATGGCTGGCATCCTGGCCGAGATTGCCATAGAGCCCCAGGGAGGAAAACAGCATGAAAATGCAACTGTATAGCATCCTCAACGACCGCGCCAGGAGGTGGTGGTATCACCGTCACCTCAGAAAAGCAGGCCGCAGGGAAGAGGCCCGCAGGCGGGAGCGTACTCAGATCCGCGACGACGTTAGAAGACTACGGGCAGCCCTCGAATGTGGCGGCTTCCTGATCAACGCCTGGGGTGGCTGGACCCTGCATTACGGCGAACGCAAACGGCTGCAGAGCCAGCGGCCCGGCCTCGATGACGCCATTCCCCAGGCTTGCCTACTCCTCGGTATCCCTGTCATTGACCTCACCACCATCCCCGAAGACCGCATCAAAGAGGTATTCAAGCTCCCCAGCCCCGACCTCCTCTACGATCCTGAGCCCGAAGGAGGCTACCGTTCCTACCAACATGCCCCCTTCGAGTACGTAGCTCAGCGTTACGTCGCACTCGGCGCGACGCTCTATACCGCTGAGAGGAGAGACGATTCTCATGGGTAAGCGCGTTGCAACAGGCAAGTTCGTGATGACCATCATCGGTGCCCACATGACCGGGCGCATTCCCCGCTGGGTGGATACCGCCGAGGTCACCTGCCGCACCCTGCGTGAGGTGCTGGACGTAGAGCACTACGCTCGTGTCGCCGAGCTCACTATCGAGTGGGGGTATGAGAACAATCTTTCTATAGCGACGATAAGCTTCTAATCAAAAGAGATGAAAGGAGAAGTACCCATGAACCTGACCCAGGCTAAAGTTCTCCTCGCAGACATGACTTGCCCCACCGCGTCTACCATCTGCGACCAGTGTAACACGCCGACGACGACCCTCTTCAACTGGCGTATGGTTGAGTCTCTCTGTGCCAGTTGTTTCGTCGAGGCCCTCTATCGCTACCACGACGACTTCCCACGTTATCTCCAACGAGTAAGCACTCGGGAGGACCTACTTGCTCTATGCCAGGAATACCAATTCGAGGGTCTCTATTTTCCCGCCGGGCCTGATGACTTCCTGCCCGGCTGGGATGATGACCCTGAAGAATCTACCTACCAAATAGAAGGAGGTGCAACCATGAACGTTACACAGCAAAGCTTCATCCAGGCCGAAGCGCTTGAGGATCCCGACCAGAGGCCGGTTATGATCAGGGAACTCCCTGAAAGCGAGCGGCCGGTCAGCCGACTCAACCGCTATGGCGCGGGGTCGGCCTCCAACGTAGAACTGATCGCAGCCATCATCCAGACGCCCGTAGCCCTGCACACAGCCGGTCGTCTGCTGGCCAAATATCACGGACTGATCGGCCTGGCCAGAGCCAACGCCTACGAGCTACAGGAGACGCCAGGGCTGGGGCCGGCTAAGTCGGCTCAGATCAAGGCGGCTATGGAGCTGGGGCGACGGCTGTTGATCGCGTCCCCAGAGGGTCGCATGCAGGTCAAGTCACCAGCCGATGCGGCCAACCTGATGATGATAGAGATGAGCACCTTGGAACAAGAGCACATGCGCCTCATCCTCCTGGATGCCAAGAACTACGTCATAGCCATGCCCACCATGTACGTCGGCAGCTTGAATACATCTGTTATCCGTGTCGGCGAGCTGTTTCGGGAGGCCATCAGGCAGAACTGCGCTGCCGTGATCGTCGTCCACAACCATCCCAGCGGCGATCCCACTCCCTCACCCGAGGACGTGTCTACGACCGAGCTCATCGTCCAGGCCGGCCAGCTCCTGGATATTGACGTACTGGATCACCTGATTATCGGCCAGCAGCGATATGTTAGTTTGAAAGAAAGGGGGTTAGGGTTCAAGTAACCACAAATCACACCAAGGAGGTGGTACAAACATGGATGAGATTCGTCTTCTCAGCCGCAAGTACATGTACGAGTCCCCACTGGAGACCAACATCTCCACCGACTACGTGGATGGCACTTCTTCTACCTGGGGCGTGTGGGAACTGGTCCGCGAGTGTGTGCAGAAC
>Ga0315551_10002723_pt1 | contig 12762 bp, 14 predicted proteins | sample SalMarSW160290MG_FD_203678 | JGI IMG/M metagenome (GOLD analysis project Ga0315551, IMG submission 203678) | Salt marsh sediment microbial communities from the Plum Island Ecosystem LTER, Massachusetts, United States - Salt Marsh Sediment SW1602-90 ... | reverse complement strand
CTATCCCCCTAACCCCCTTCCCTTTAGGATATTTGTGAAGGGAAGGGGGAAATATATAGAAAGAGGGGCTTCGCCCCTCTTATACGCCCCTTATATAATATTCGCCCCCTATCGCTGCGGACTCCCCGTTTCATAATATGGAGGTTATATCTCTTTGGACTAAGCCGTAGATGATGCGAGGGCGGCGCGGGTGAGAAAAGATATCAAACGAGTGGGTGGGAGTGGTGGCCATACGAACACTGGATTCCCGCTTTCGCGGGAATGACAATAAGGCTAGTACAGCACCCGGTCATCGCCGACGCGGCGGGTTATTTTTTCTCTGTCCAGGTATTCAAGCAAGGCCTGGGCGTACTTGCGGCTGGCCCCGAACATGTCCCGTGTTTCCCCCAGAGTTATCTTGCCCTTGCCTTTAATGCTATCCTTGATTTTAGCCAGCATTTCATCGTAAGTAGTTCTTGAAAAGACGACGCTATCGCTGACCTTTACCACCCCGCCCTGCTCGATGAGCATGTTGAGGAGGTCGGGTTCCGGTATCAGCTCGCTGGGGGGAGAGTAAGGGTTATCCGCCAGCGATTTTAAGAAAGCATCGATTTTCGACTGCTGGGCGGGAGTCAGCCGGACGCTGTGTGAAGGCAGGCGAAGATAGCCGCCGTCCTCGACGAGGTCGCCCCGACTGACGAGATTTGCCAATGCCGCCGAAACATAGTTGCCCAGCTTAAGACGGCTTGTCAGCTCCACTTTAGGCATGCCGGAGCGCGCCGGGTACCTGCGGTGATAGTCCTCGAGGGCCGCCACCGCCTTACCGGCGAGTCGCTCCCAGCCGGCTGATGTGAGAAGCAGCTTTTGCCTGCCTTCGCCCAAGGCGACCAGCCGTCCTTCCTGAATAAGCGACTCTACGGTGGAACCGGCTTCACCGGCGGGGAGATTGCTCTGGGCTACTATGGCGGCAAGCTCCAGCGGCTGCTTCGTCTCGAGCAGCGCCAGAATCACCTCTTCGGACGTGCCCCCCTCCCTGGCCATCAAATTGTTAATGACCTCGGGTCGGAAGCGGCGCAGTCGCCTGGCCTGCGCGTCGACAATACCGCCGCCTCCCAGGGTCTCCATGGGCGAGCGTATAATATAGCGGTCGCCTTTGACGGCGGCCACCGGCCTGTCCAGCGCGAGCTGCGCCCAGGTAGAATCTCCCGGCTTTAAATCGTCACTTTCCAGGAGGCGGACTTTAGCCAGCGTTTCCACCGACCCGGTATGAAAGCTGACCGTGGTGCCGTGCCGGATGGGACGCTGCAAGTAAGAAATGAGCTTGAGCTTGACCGTGACCATGCGGGTTGACTTCAGCCAGCCGGGGCGTGTTACGACGTCGCCGCGCTGCAACCGGGAGGTGTTGACCCCGACCAGGTTCGCCGCCACGCGACTTCCCGGGGTGGCGGTATCGATTTTCGATTTATGCGTCTGCAGTCCGCGCAATCGCGACTTTAGCCCGGAGGGGGCAATTTCCACCTCCTGCCCCACCGAAAGCGATCCGTCAATCAGGGTGCCGGTGACCACCGTTCCGGAACCGGACATGGTGAAAACCCTGTCTATGGAAAGTCGGGGGCGCCCAAAATCCTGCCTGGGCTCGGTTGTATCCAGCAGCTTATCGATGGCGGCCACCAGTTCCGGCAGCCTCTCGCCCGTCAACGCCGAGACGGCCATAATTTCCGCCCCGGCGATGGACGTTTGGCCGATTATCTCCTCGACTTCCATCCTGACCAGGCTTAAAAACTCATCGTCCACCAGGTCTTTCTTGGTAATAACGACGATGCCGCGACTCACGCCGATTAAGTCCAGGATGGCAAGGTGCTCCCTGGTCTGGGGCATGACGCCTTCGTTGGCGGCGACGATGAGCAGGGCAAGGTCGATGCCGCCGACTCCCGCCAGCATGTTCTTGACAAAGCGCTCGTGGCCGGGGACATCGACGATGCCCACCTCGCGTCCGCTGGGGAGCTTGAGCCACGCAAAACCGAGCTCGATGGTCATGCCCCGCTCCTTCTCCTCGCGGAGGCGGTCGGGGTCTATCCCGGTGAGGGCTTTGACTAAAACCGATTTGCCGTGGTCGATGTGACCGGCCGTACCAAGTACGTACATGATGAACCGCTATCCATATTACTTTTGTTTATTTGCGATATCTTTGAGCGATTTAATTACAATATCGTCTTCTTCCGGGAGGACGGTGCGCGGGTCGAGGAGGAGCACATCTTTATCGATACGCCCGATGACCGGCACTTCCAGAAGGCGGAGTCGCTCGCCGATTACCTTAACCGTGTTCCGACCGCTCCCGCTGACAGCTAAAAGCCGTGTCGGCAGACTACCGCCGGGCAGGCTGCCGCCACCCACCATGGTCTCCCCCTGCACCACTCTGGCCGTTCCGCCGAGGGCTTTCTCCCAGAGCGCGGCCCGCCGTTCGATGTCTTTAAGCGGGGCGGCAATCATGCGCCACACGGGTATTTTCTCGGTGGCTTCTTCCTTAAGATAGTGAAGGAGGGTGACCGCCAGTCCGGCAAGTCGTGTCTTATCGATCCGCACGGCGCGAGCCAGCGGGTGTTTTCTCAACTTGTCCACGTATTCCTTAGCACCGACGATAATGCCCGCCTGCGGTCCGCTCACCAGCTTATCGCCGGAGAAAAAGGTAAGGGCGGCGCCGGCGCGCACGCTCTGCTGCACCATCGGCTCCGGGGCAAGACCGTACGCGGTCGTGTCCAGAAAGCAGCCGCTGCCAAGGTCGTCCAGGATGAGGAGGCTGTTCTTTTTGCCGATTTCCACCAGCTCCTCGAGGGTGACTTCGCTGGTGAAGCCCACCAGCTGAAAATTGCTGGAGTGCACGCGCATCAGGGCTACCGTACGCCCGGTTACGGCCTGGTCAAAGTCGCGCGCATAAGTGCAATTGGTCGTCCCCACCTCGATAAGCTTAGCGCCGCTCTGGCGCATGACATCGGGAATGCGAAAGCCGCCGCCGATTTCCACCGCCTGCCCCCGCGAGACAATGACCTCCTTGCGCCGGGCCAGGGCCGTCAGCCCGAGGAGAACCGCTGCCGCATTGTTATTGACGACGATGGCCGCCTCGGCGCCGGTAAGCCGGCACAAAAGCCCCTCCACGTGAACGAGACGCTCGCCCCTTGAGCCGCTTTCCAGCTTGAACTCCAGGTTGGAATAGCCTTCGCTGACCGCTTTCATGGTCGCCAACGCTTCCCGGCTTAATGGGGCGCGGCCGAGGTTGGTATGCAGTATCACGCCGGAGGCGTTGACCACACGCCGGAGGGATGGTTTTTCCAAGGTTTCCAGCTCGCTCAATACCGAGGACACTATATCGTCCAGTGAAGCGCACGGCTTACCCGCCGCTACGGACAGTCGCTCCCGCTCCAGGCGCTGCCGGATAACGCTTACCAGCAGGTCGTGCGGATACTTACCGCCGGACGGGCCGAGTCGCTCATCGGCGAGCACTTTGTCCACGCCGGGCAGGTTACGGAACTCCTTCTCCATAAGTTTTATTCTACACAATAAATAACGATACTTCAAAGGGCATCCGGCGCGAACCGATTGATTAAGCATGAATAAACGGGGTAAAATCAGGTACGACTGTATGAAAATAACCATAATCTACGATAACTGCCTGGCCAGGGCCGGGCTTAAAAAAGGCTGGGGGTTTTCAGCCCTGATAGAAGCCGAAAATACGCCGCTTCTTCTATTCGATACGGGCGACAACGGGGCTTCGCTGCTGTATAACATGGAGCAGCTGGGCATCGACCCCGACCGTATAGGGATAATCGTCATCTCCCACGCGCACGGTGACCATACCGGCGGTCTTACGGACATCCTGGAAGTCAACAGTCACGCCCGGGTATACCTGCCGGCTTCGATATCCGTCCGCAATACGGGGATAGACGTGGTGGCGGTCAGCCAGCCGGTCAACATCTCGGAGTCGGTCATATCCACCGGCGAGCTCAAGCGAATCGAGCAATCACTGGCGATTAAGACCGCCAGGGGAATCGTGGTGGTAACGGGCTGCTCGCACCCGGGGGTCGGGGAAATACTCGACGCCGCCTCGCGGTACGGCACGTTATACGGGATAATCGGCGGCTTTCACGGCTTCAACGACTTCCACCGACTTAACGGACTCTCCCTGATATGCCCCTGCCACTGCACGCAGCACACCCGGGAAATAGAGGACATGTTTCCGGAGCAGTACACGGCCTGCGGCGCGGGGCTAACGCTGGAGATTTAGCCCATAATAACGCGTAAAGAAACATCGGTAAAGCAGAGGGTAAAAAAATAAGGTATAATTTAAATAGAAGCATCAGGAAGAAGGGTATCAGTGTAAGTGTTTAACACCTTGAGAGAAGATATTAAAACGGTGTTTGCCAAAGACCCCGCCGCCCGGAGCGTGCTGGAGGCAATTACATGCTACCCGGGCCTGCACGCCCTGTGGGCGCACCGCGCGGCGCATTTTTTCTGGCAACACAAGCTTTACTATCTCGCCCGCTTTATCTCCCACATCAGCCGCTTTTTCACGGGGATTGAAATTCACCCCGGGGCCGTCATCGGCAGGCGGTGCTTTATCGACCACGGTTCCGGCGTGGTTATCGGGGAGACGAGCGAGATAGGCGACGACGTACTGCTTTACCAGGGAGTGGTGCTGGGTGGAACGACCCTGGAAAAGAAAAAACGCCACCCCACGCTGGGAAACGGGGTGGAGATGGGAAGCGGGGCGATAGCGCTGGGGCCGATTACCATCGGCGACGGAGCGCGTATCGGCTCAAGCTCGGTAGTCATTAAGTCCGTCCCGCCGGGTGTAACCGTCGTGGGCATTCCCGGTAGGGTGGTCACCAAACGTGAGAAACCGGCCATGGACCTCGAGCACGGCAAGCTGCCCGACCCCGTGTCCGAGGCCATCAAGGGTATCCTGAAAGACCAGCACCGGCTGGAAGAGCGCTTGAAACAGCTGGAGAGCGCAATAGACCCGGAAGGCGTCCGGCAAGAATCAACAGAGAAACAAAAAACGGACTAAACGCTAATTTTGGTCATGTGAATTGGGAGGAGTCTAGCCATGGATAAGTTCAGTCCCGTCGGGGAAAAGACAATCACCCGCGCCATAATATCCGAGTTCGCCGCGGAATTTAACGAATACGTGGAGAGCGACTGTATAATTGTCGGCGCGGGCCCCAGCGGACTGGTCGCCGGGCGTAATATCGCCAGGGCCGGTAAAAAGGTAGTGCTGATAGAACGCAACAACTACCTCGGCGGCGGTTTCTGGAGCGGGGGTTACTTTATGCCCAAGATAACGGTAAGACACCCCGGCGAAAAGCTCCTCGACGAGTTGAGCGTACCTTATAAAATCGTCACCGAGGGGCTGGCTGTGTGCGACGCTCCTCATGCCTGCTCCAGCCTCATCGCCGCCGCCTGCGCCGCCGGCGTGAAAGTCCTCAATATGACCATGCTGGAAGACCTGGTAGTTAAAGAAGGCAGGGTATGCGGGGCTGTAATCAACTGGTCGGCGGTGGCATCGCTGCCGCGGCAGGTAGCCGCCCTCGACCCGGTCGCCATAGAGGCGCCGTTCCTGATAGACGCCACGGGGCACGATGCCACCGTGGTGAAAAAGCTGGAGCAGCGCGGCCTGATAAAGACCAAAGGCGAAGGCGCCCTGTGGATTGAAAAGTCGGAAGACCTTATCGTGGAGCATACCGGGGAGTGTTTTCCCGGCCTGATCGTCACCGGCATGGCGGTCGGCGCCGTCTACGGACTGCCCCGCATGGGCCCGACCTTCGGCTCCATGTTCCTATCGGGCGAAGCCGCCGCCAGAGTCGTCCTTGAGAAATTGAAGTAAGCTGTGATAGTCCAATTACTAATCACATTTAAAGATTACCTGATCGAGTTACTGCCCTACCTGGCCATAGGTTTTTTCCTTAGCGGCATAATCAACGAATTCGTCCCCACCAGCTGGGTAGAAAAACACCTCGGGGGGAAGGGATTGAAGCCGCTCCTCTACTCAACGCTGGTCGGGGCGGTCTTACCCATCTGCTGCATCGGCTCGCTGCCGGTGGCCATCAGCCTCCGCCAGAAAGGCGCCCGCCTGGGACCCGTGCTGGCCTTCATGGTGGCGACCCCGGCCACGTCCCTATCGGCGCTGCTGGTTTCCTACGGCATGCTGGGGTTGAAGTTCACCGTCTATATCTTTTTTGCCGTCATCGTCATGGGACTTATTATAGGCGTCATCGGCAACCTTTTCCACACCAAACCGAAAGCGGCGGCCGAAGAAGATAAATACGCCACCTGCCCTACCTGCGGGGGGAGGGTCGAAAAAGACACGGCGTTGAAAGCGGAATACGAAGGGGCGACATATTATTTCTGCTGCTCCCACTGTCGGGCGGCCTTCGAGAGCGACATGAAAACCGTCCCAAAAACCACCCGGCAGAAGACGTTACACCGCCTGAAGCATGTATTAAGGTATGCCTTCGTGGATATGCCCAGGGATATCGGACTTGAGCTGCTGCTGGGACTGGTGCTGGCGGCCCTGGTGGCATCGATTACCCCGGTGGGGAAATTCATCGGGGACTATTTCGGCGGCGGTTACGCCTACCCGTTCAGCCTCGTCTTCGGGGTGATGATGTACATCTGCTCGACGGCCAGCGTTCCGCTGGTGCATGCTTTTATCTCGCAGGGGATGAACATCGGCGCCAGCATGGTCCTGCTGATGGTCGGCCCGGTTACCAGCTGGAGCACCATCCTGGTAATCAGAAAGCAGTTCGGCGGCAAGATTCTGGCGGTCTACCTGGGAGTCATCTGCGCGGTATCCTTGACGCTGGGTTACCTCTTTTCCATAATATAAGCACCGGGGAGACGAAGTGAAAGCAGCAATCGCCATGAGCGGCGGTGTTGACTCTTCCGTGGCCGCGGCCCTGCTGAAAGAACAGGGACACGAAGTCATCGGGGTGACCATGCGGCTGATGCCCGACGACAGCCGCGCCGGGACCGACGCCGCGAATATCGCCCGCGAGCTGGGCATACCCCACCACGTCGTCGACCTGACTCATATCTTCGCCGAACGGGTCATCGAGGACTTCCGCCGGGAATACTCCCGGGGCAGGACGCCGAACCCCTGCGTTATCTGTAACAAGCATATAAAGTTCGGCGCACTGCTGGAGAAAGCCGGAGAGCTGGGTGCAGACTGCATCGCCACGGGGCACCACGCGCGCATCGAGAGAGACGAAAATACCGGCAGATACTTCTTAAATAAAGGCGCGGATACACGGAAAGACCAGTCTTATTTTCTCTGCCGGCTCGACCAGGAACAGTTAAGTAAGGCCGTGTTTCCGGTGGGCCACCTTACCAAGGAGAAGGTGCGGCAAATCGCCGGGGAACTGGGTCTGCCCGCGGCGGACAGGCTGGAAAGCCGGGAAATCTGCTTTATCCCCGACGACGACTACGCCGGATTTCTCAATGAAAACATCCCCCGGACCCCGCGACCCGGCCCGATACTTGACAGTCAAGGGAACATTTTAGGAGAGCACCGGGGGATTATTTACTATACCGTAGGCCAGCGCCGGGGACTGGGCATAGCCGCCGAAGCACCTTTATACGTAATCGCCATCGACGTGGAGAATAATGCTATTATAGTCGGGAACAAAGAGGAGACGTACGGCACGGAGCTGACAGCCGGCGACATGAACTGGATTGCCATCGACAGACCCGATGCCGCCATCAAGGTTAAAGCGAGCATAAGGTACCGCCACACAGAAGCGAAAGCAATCGTTAGTCCCCTGGAGAACGGTAGCGTTTATGTAAAGTTTGCCGAAGCGCAGTCGGCCATTGCCCCCGGCCAGACAATCGTTTTTTACGAAGGGGATAAAGTCGTCGGCGGGGGCACGATAAAATAACGGAGTTAAGCATGAAAAATAGAACCCAGAAAAAAGTCGAGTATACCAGAATAAATGACCGAACCACCAGCGCCAGCGAGAACGTGGTCAGAGAAACCGGCCTGTCGATTTATATCAACAAGAAACACTATACGACAATTATGATGTCCGCCCTGATGGAAAGAGAGCTCGTCACCGGATACCTATTCGGGCAGGGGCTGATAGACAGCGTGGAAGAACTGGAAACAATAGACATTGAGGGCAGCGACGCCAGAGTGACGGTGAAAGACGCCGGCAGGATATCAGAGAAGATAAAGAGGTCTGACTACCGTCTTGTCTCCGGGGGCGGCTTATCGGCATTCTCAAACGGCACGGGGCTTCCCCGGATACATTCGCGGATGAAAATCAGGAAAAAAGAGATATTCCTGGCGATGAACACCATTTTTGAAAAAGCCGAGATATACAAGGCAACCGAAGGTACACACACCGCCGGGCTATTTACGCCGTCGGCAAGCCCTATCTGCATAGCCGAAGATATCGGGCGGCACAACACCATAGATAAAGTGATAGGCTACGGACTCATCAATAAAATCGATTTCAGCGACACCCTCCTGGCATCGACCGGTCGGATGGCATCGGAAATGGTGACCAAAATCTGCCGCGCCGGAATCCCGATTGCGGCGACAAAGACGGCGGTAACCAGCACCGGACTGGAAATCGCCGGGAAGTGCGGTTTGACCGTCATCGGCTTTGTCCGTGACGCCGGCACTAAACTCAACACGGACATGGAAGTTAGAGTCATCAAAGAGGCTGGCATGAAGGTGTATACCGGCGCGGAAAGAATACTCTGTGAATAGACGCGTATATAAGGTACAATAAAAACAGAGACAACGCGAAACGGAGAGCAGCATGACCGATAATTCCCTGGAAGAGAGAATCCTTGAGCTGAAGCAGGAGAGGAACGCCGTTATCCTGGCGCATAACTACCAGTACGGCGAGGTGCAGGACATGGCGGACTACGTCGGGGATTCCCTGGAGCTTAGCCAGATAGCGGCCAGGACCGACGCCGATGTTATCGTCTTCTGCGGCGTCCACTTTATGGCGGAAACAGCTTTCATACTTTCGCCGGAGAAGACGGTGCTGCTGCCGGACGCGGGCGCGGGCTGCCCCATGGCGGACATGATTACCGCCGAGCAACTGCGGCAGAAAAAGAAGGAACTCCCCGGCGTCATCGTGGTTACCTACGTCAACTCCTCCGCCGAAGTCAAGGCGGAATCCGACTACTGCTGTACTTCCGCCAACGGGGTCAAGGTGGTGGCTCAAATCGACAGCGATAATATACTGTTCGTCCCGGACCAGTACCTGGGAAAATATATCATATCCAAGACAGGCAGGAATATGACCCTCTGGCCCGGCTACTGCCCTACCCACGCCAACATATCGCCAGAGGACATCGAACGGTGCCAGCGCGAGCATCCCGGGGCCAAGACAGTGGTGCACCCGGAGTGCCGACCCGAGGTTATCGCCCTCGCCGACGAAGCTTTAAGCACCAGCGGCATCATCCGATACGCCGCCCGTGCGGACGTCAGCGAGCTGATTGTCGGGACGGAGGTGGAAATATTACACCGGCTCCGCAAGGAAAACCCGGGCAAGAAGTTCATCCCGGCTTCCGAAAAGGCCATCTGCCCCGATATGAAGCTCATCACGCCGGACAAAGTGGAAAAGTCGCTGGAGACGATGGCGCCCGAGGTAAGGGTGCCGGAGGAAATACGCGTGCGGGCCAGAGCGGCCGTCGACCGTATGCTGGCGATAGTGTAAGAGAATGAAACAGCATAACTACATCGTCGTTTATATTAACGCCAGGGACAACGAAGAGGCGGAGAAGATAGCCAGGCAGCTGCTCAAGCGAAGGCAGGCCGCCTGCGTCAACATCGTGCCCGGAGTCAATTCGCATTTCTGGTGGCAGAACAGGTTGGATTCGGCGCAGGAATGCCTTCTCGTTGTTAAGACCAAAGATACGCTGCTGCCGGATATCGTGAAATCGGTGAGGAAGATACACAGCTACAGCGTCCCGGAAATAATCGCCCTCCCCATCGTCGGCGGCAGCCAGGAATACCTCGACTGGATAGACAGCGAAGTAACCTAGTCGGGAGATAATATGCTTACCGAGAGAGAATTTCAGCGGTACGACCGGCAGATAATGCTGTACGGTTTCGGGGAGGAGGGGCAGGAGAAGCTCAAGAAGGCTAAAGTCTTCATCGCCGGGGCCGGCGGACTCGGCTCGCCGATAGCCCTCTACCTGTCCGCCGCGGGCGCGGGCACGATACGAATTGCCGACCGCGACAAGGTGGAATTGAGCAATCTGAACCGGCAGGTGCTGTACCATGACGAAGACATCGGTAAAGGTAAAGCCAAATCGGCAGCGGAAAAACTGGAGAAACTGAATCCGGACATTAAAATAGAAGCCATCGCCGAGACTATTACCGACGCCAACGCAGCGCAACTGGTGGGCGACTCCGACTTAATCGTCGACGCCATGGACAACCTGCCGACACGATACCTGCTTAATAAAACGGCGATAGACAAGAAAATACCGTTCTTCCACGGGGCGGTCTACGGCTTCGAAGGCAGGGCCATGACGGTCATACCGGGAAAGTCGGCCTGTCTGAACTGCATCTACCACGGGGCCACCGCGCCGTCCGAGAAGTTCCCGGTTATCGGCATCACGCCGGCGGTTATCGGCTGCATCCAGGCCGCCGAGGTAATAAAATACATCACGGGACTGGGGGAACTGCTGACCGGCCGGCTGTTGAACTTCGACGCAATTAAAATGACATTCAACGAGTTCAGGGTCAAGCGGGACCCGGACTGCGAGCACTGCGGGAAACTTTGATACAGGTGAGCGATTAATGAGCGTAGAGATAGAACTATCATCGATATTCGGGAGATTTACGGATAACAAGCTGACCTTCCAGGTGGAAGGGAGAACAGTCGGCGAGTGCCTTAAAGGGCTGTTCAAGCAGTACCCCAGGCTGGAAAAGCTGCTGCTAACCAAGGAAGGTGAACTGCAGCGTGCCTACGATGTTTACGTGAACGGCGAGAGCGCCTACCCGAAAGAGATGACGAAGAAGGTCAAGGACGGCGACAAGCTGAATTTAGTATTTATAATCTTCGGCGGTTGAACCGTTTGAATATCAAGCCCGCAGTTCCCACATAACCCGTTCCCAGTCGATTTCCTTTTTACAGATGGGGCATGCCTGCTTGATGGGCACCTCCTGGTGGCACTCCTCGCAGTGGTATTTCTCCCCTATCCTGTAGACACCGAGTCCCTTACCTTTTCCTACGGGTTCTTCCTTTTCCATGCTCCACCTCCCTGTTCCCGATATTGCGGAGGGCTGATATTGCTATTGTAGCAGAATGGGGAGTAAAGGGTAAGGGGGCAGGACAATATCTTGCGGGATAAGCAAAGAATGATGCGAGGGCGGCGCGGGTGGGTAAAGATAACAGCCGAGGGATGGTGTGGGGGGATATCAATGCTATCTACCCCTCTTTCTCCCTCCCCTTCAACCACTTCCCCTTCTGCTCCACGCGCGCTTTTTCGTCGGTGGGCTGATAGGCAGCCAGAAAGTCCCGGCGGAAATCCTCGAAAGTATCAGCGAGGATTGAATTCCTTATTTTACGCACCAGATTGGCGATAAAGCGCAGGTTGTGTACGGTGGCAAGTCGCAGGCCGAGAAGCTCATCGGCGCGGAAAAGGTGGCTCAAGTAGGCGGCGGTAAAGTTGCGGCAGGCATAACAATCGCAATCGGGGTCGATGGGGGCGTCCATCTTGCGGTAAGCCGCCCGGCGGATATTCACCCTCCCCTTACTCGTAAAGAGGGCGCCGTTGCGGGCCACGCGCGCGGGCAGGGCGCAATCGAAGATATCTATGCCCCGCGCCACCGCCTCGACGATATCCTCCGGCGAGCCGACGCCCATGAGATAGCGCGGTTTTTCGACTGGCAGCAGGGCGGCGGTCTCCTCCACCATGGCGAAGGTCGTCTCCTTGGGCTCACCGACACTCAAGCCGCCGATAGCGTAGCCGGGGAAATCCAGCGCCGTCAGGCACTCCGCCGACTGTTTTCTCAACTCCGGGAACATGCCCCCCTGAACGATAGCGTAGAGTGCTTGCGTTTTACCTTTTTGGGCCTTGAGGCACCTCTCCGCCCAGCGGTGCGTCCTGTCCATCGCTTGACTGACTTTTTTCCGGCTGTCGCCGTAAGCGGTGCACTCGTCCAGCACCATGATAACGTCGGCGCCCAGCGACTCCTGATATTGAATCGCCAGTTCGGGCGTGAGGAAATGCTCGCTGCCGTCGATATGCGACCGGAAGGTAACGCCTTCATCGCTGATTTTACAGAGGGGAGCCAGACTGAATACCTGATAGCCGCCGCTATCGGTCAGCATGGCGCCGTCCCAGGCCATGAAACGGTGCAGTCCGCCCATCTCCTCGATAACTTCGATGCCCGGTCGCAGGTAAAGGTGATAGGTGTTCGCCAGCACCATGTCAAAACCGGTGTCTTTAATTTCGGCGGGGGTCAGCGTCTTGACCGTGGCCTGGCTGCCGACGGGCATGAATACCGGGGTAGTCACCGTGCCGTGGGGGGTATAAAGCTCGCCGGCGCGGGCGTTGTTAGATGTTTTTATTAATTTAAAATGATTGTGGGGCAAGTTTTTACTCCCCTATATCAGCCGATTGGCGATGATGCTGCGGTGTACCTCGGATATGCCTACGTATATCTCGGTCATCTTGGCGTCCCGGTAGAGTCGTTCCACCGGCAGCGATTTCATTGTTCCGTAAGCGCCGTGAACCTGCATTGCCATGCGGGTAACTTCC
>Ga0315551_10002722_pt1 | contig 12764 bp, 10 predicted proteins | sample SalMarSW160290MG_FD_203678 | JGI IMG/M metagenome (GOLD analysis project Ga0315551, IMG submission 203678) | Salt marsh sediment microbial communities from the Plum Island Ecosystem LTER, Massachusetts, United States - Salt Marsh Sediment SW1602-90 ... | reverse complement strand
ATGATTTGTGAATATGATTCTTCTAAGAGAACAGTAGAGGATGTTAGTGCTTGTTTTGAAGAATGTTGTTCAGGAGAATTAGTTGATGCAATAAATGCACTTTAATATAAATCTAGTTAATCCTCAGGGTTTTTTAATTCAAAAATCCATAAAATAATAATTAAAATAAACAATCCTGCTGCATATCCTCCAATTACATCAGTAAACCAGTGCTTGTTTATATATATTCTGCTAAAGCCGACAAACAGGATCAACAGAACATTTATTAAAATAAAAATAATTTTTAGAATCTTGTTTTTTATTTGATCTTTATAAAAATAAATTAACGAAGAGAAAAGTATGGCAGCGAAAATAGAATGCCCGCTGGGGAAGCTATAACCTCCTCCCAGAGTTAAATTTATCCCAGGAGGAGGTTTGATTATCTGCTCAAAAATAAATCCTGAAAAAAGACTGATTGCAAGAATAAAAGATTCTTTTTTTCTTTTTCCAATGTAAAGAGCAGAAATTGCAATAAGACTTGCTCCAATGAGAATTCTCTTAAAATAAGTTCCAAGAAAAATAAAAACCTTGTCAAGCCAGCTGTTCTGCAATAAAGAAACTTTCTGATTTATCAAATCATCAATCTGAAATCCTCCTGAGATTACAATTCCCATAAGTAAAAAAAAGAAAACAGCCAGGCAAACAAATGAGAGAATTAATTTTGAATTTTCTTTTTCCATAACTGAAAAAAGGGTCTTTTATTATTATAAGGTTATTGGTCTTTTAGAATTATCGCGATAAACTTACTGATTCTCTGAGAGTCCTTTCCTTTTCCTGATCTTTCTTACAACTTCTGGCTGGATACTTGCAGGAACTTTTTCAAATAACTGATCAAGCAATGAACTTGTACCTCTTCCTTCTGTTGCTGAGCGCAGATCATTGCTCCAGCCAATCATTTCTGCGACAGGAAGCTTTGCCTTCATTTCTGCCTGAGTTCCTTCTTGTTTAACTTCAAGCATCTGCCCTCTCTTTCCTCCGACAATCTTTGTAACATCTCCAAGGAATTTATTAGGCATTTCTATCAGATTAATCTGCAATGGTTCAAGAATATATGGATTTGCTTTTTTCATTGATTCAACAATTGCCTCTCTCACCGCAGGATATACCTGTGCAGGACCTCTGTGAATTGCGTCTTCATGAAGTTTTGTATCGACGAGAGAAACCATAAGTTTCATACAGGGTTCACGAGCTAAAGGTCCCTGGTTTATAACCATCTCAAACGCATCAAGAACCATCTCTATAACTTCTCCAATATGAACTTCTCCGCGCGTTTCATCCAGGAAAACATTCCCATTGTAAATATCTCTAACATTTCTTATTAGATCACCAGGCCATCCAAGATTTGAAAGAGCTTTTGAGACAGCATCATTTTTCTTTTTTATTCTTCCTTCAGGAACATCTCCGTTTTTTATTGCTTCATAAACTTCCTCTTCTAGCGGAGCAACTTTAATGTAGAAAATATTGTGTTTGTTAGGGCTTCTTCCTTCAACAGAAGGAGATTCTTTTCCAATTGTTTCTCTGTAAACTATGATAGGCGGCGAGGTTTTTACATCAAGCCCTTTTTCTGTCTTTATTCTGTTCTCTATAATCTCAAGATGAAGCTCTCCCATCCCACTCATCAGGCTTTCACCTGTTTGTTCGTTAATCTCTATTTTTATGGAAGGGTCTTCCTTTTTTACCTGCTTCAATATTTCAACAAGTTTTGGAAGGTCTGCTGCCTTTGTTGCTTCAATTGATTTTGTAACAACAGGCTCAAACAAGTGCTTTATTGCTTCAAAAGGTTCTATTGGGGTTTTGCTGACAGTCTCTCCTACGAAAACATCTTTTAACCCAACAACTCCGACTACATTCCCAGCTAAGATTTCAGGGACAATAACTCTCTTGGCGCCTTTGTAAACAGATACCTGCTGAATTCTTACTTCTCTTTTTGCAAGATTCATGTAGACTTCATCACCTTGCTTTATTGTTCCGGAGAACAATCTTCCACAGGCAACTTCGCCAGCATGTTTATCAACGACAATTTTAATAGGTACAAAAACAGGCTCTCCTTCTGGATTGCACTTAACAAGATCTTTTCCAAGATGGGAGTCTAAATCGCCGTGCCAGATTTTTGGAATTCTGTATTCCTGAGCCTGGACAGGGTTTGGATGATGCTTTATAACCATGTTCAGGACAACTTCGTGCAAAGGAGCTTTTTTTGCAAGTTCCTTGACCTTATCATCTTTGTAAGAATCAATCACGTCTTTGAATGTTATTCCTTTCTTTTTCATATAAGGGAAACTTAATGCCCAATTGTGAAAAGCAGAACCAAAAGAAACACTTCCTTCTGAAACATTAACTTTCCATTTTTCCTTGTAGCCTTCTGGGGCAATATTGCTAATAAGTTCATTAACATGATTGATTACTTTGATGAATCTGGCTTCCATCTCCTGCGGAGTTAGCTTAACCTCTTTTATAAGTCGGTCAACTTTATTTAGAAATAAAACAGGCTTAACCAATTCTTTCAGTGCCTGCCTTACAACAGTTTCTGTCTGAGGCATAACTCCTTCAACAGCATCAACCAGAATAATACATCCGTCAACAGCACGCATAGCTCTTGTAACGTCCCCGCCAAAATCAACATGCCCTGGCGTGTCAATTAAATTAATCAGATAATCTTCCTCTTCATGCTGGTGGATCATGCTTACAGAGGCAGAGTCAATTGTAATTCCTCTGGTAGATTCATCTTCGTGGAAATCAAGAGCGAGCTGTTTTCCTGCGAGCTCTTCTGATATCATTCCAGCACCAGCCAAAAGATTATCAGAGAAAGTTGTTTTTCCGTGATCAATATGCGCAGCAATTGCTATGTTACGAATTTTTTCCTGCTGGTGCATTAATTCCTCGATTTTTTTTGTCTTTTCGTCAGCCATCTTAATTAAAATTAATTATAATTCTACCGCGCAGAGTCAGCCTGCTTTTCCGATTCAATCCTCTTTTTGATTGCAAAACTTTCCTGATTCTCGTCAGCAGCTAGCATAATTTCCTCTGCAAGTGTCTGATAGATAGTTTTTTTCTTGCCAAAAGCCTTTTCAGAAGAACCATGGACGATGTGCTTTAATGCTAAACTAACCCGTCTTAGTGGGGAGACATCAACTGCCTGTGGATATCTTGCTCCACCATATTCTATTACTGTTATTTCATCTCGCGGTGCTGAATTTTCTATTGCCTTCACCAGAACTTCCACAGGATTTTTCTTTGTTTTTGCCTCAATCATTTTAAATGCTTCAAGAACAATCTTTGAATTTTTTGAGTATTTCCCAGAAGAGCGGCCAACCATAAGTTTGTGCTTTTTTCCCCTGTGCCCTGCAACACCTATCCTATTAATAAGTCTCTCTACAATATTGACTTTTGTCTGCCCAAACTTCTGGACATTTCTGCCGTGGCTCTTCAAAGCAAGTTTTGGATTAAGATTTATCGCAGACTTCAGTCCAATATCTTTCACTTCAATTCCTTCTGTGTCATACAAATCAAAGATTTTAAATTTTAGAATTTCTCCCATCTTATCTCCTACCCTTTTCGATTTTGCCTTTTACAAGTAAATGTAAGGGCTGGTCGTTTACTTTAATAACTTGGAATCTTACACCAGGGATATCACCTTTTGATTTTCCTTTTGCCCCGCCAATTCTTTCAATCATTACCTCATCGTGCTCATCAATAAATTTTTGTGCAAGGTTTCCCGGGATGAATGCGGTTACAACTTTTCCATTTTTCGTCAGCTGGACTCTACAGCACTTTCTCATTGCAGAGTTTGGCTGTTTTGCTTCTTTTTGAACTTTCTGAAGAACAATTCCCTTTGCCTGGTTCGCACCTTTAAGAGGGTCTGATTTAGCATACAAGCCTAGGGCTTTAATTTTATATCTTTTATCTTTCCATCTAAATCTTTTCCTTTTTTTCTTAAGTTTTAGTGCGCTTTTTAATCCCATATCCTAATGGATTAAGAAATAGTTTTTAAAAGTTGTTATTGATAAAATCAACAAAATCAAACAATCCTGAAATCTTTTCCAAAGAAATTCTTTACTATCTCCTGCATTTCAGCAAGCCTTCTTTTATTTCTTCCAATCAAAGCTGCCTTGTTGCTTCCGCCAGAGATTATGATCTCATTATCTTTTATCTCAATCCCTTTAAACTTTGTAGGGCTGACAACAGCACTTACAAATACTTTCACATCTTTGCTTCCTTCAGGAACCGCAATAACCTTTATCCTTTTTCTTAATATCTGGCTCATTCTTCTTATGTTTCTGGCTTCAGGTCCCACGGCCTTGTACACAAGATGTTTTGGAACACAAAAAACTATTGTCTCATTATACTTAAAACAGAATCGTGTCCTAATCTTCATTATTTTTTCAAATAGGTTCAGATATCTCATATCCTGCATGTTAATTGTATTTGCCATCTGGTTTCTATAAAAATCTTAGAAACATTTATCTTATAAATCTATTGTTAATTTTTTCCTGAGCGATCACTTGTTTACCTCTTCAACAACTTCCTTTCTCGCTTTCTTTTTTTCAGAATCTTTTTTTACAAGAGGCCCGACAACTTTAACAAGAAGCCCTGGAAGCCCTGTTCCAATCGGAACAGGTTGGTTAAGAATTACGTTTTCAATAACACTTACAAGGTTATCTTTGCTCCCTTTAATAGTTGAGTTTACAAACTGCTTTATTGGAGTCTCAAATGTTGCACGGGCCAGAATGGAGGATTTCTGGGCAATGATTCCAATTCTTGTCACTCCCTTGACCTCGCCAGTATTTGTCATAGCATCTGCGACAAACTTTAAATGCCTTTTATCAATTCTCAATCCCTGTGTATTCAATACTTCCTGTATCTCATTAATTATAAGCTGTCTTGCTGCCTCAATTCCAAACACGCTTGCCACCTCATGAAGATCATTTGAGATAAGTTTGTTGGATTCAGTCTCTTTCATTTCAAGAATTTTATCAAGATTGCTTCCGAGGGTAATAATCACATAATCCCTATCTCTTTTAACAATTAAAATCTGGCTTATTCCCTTGACACCGGAGATAATTGTTTTTTTCAGCTTTTCTTTTAGACGATAAATCTCTTTAAAGCTCATTTCAGCTGCGTTAATGATTATTGAGTTTTCTTTTTCCCTGGCACTAAATCCAATCTCATTAAGTTTATCAATAACCTTTTTTATAGTAATATGGCTTTGCTTTATTCCTTCCTTGTCAATTTTTATTTCTATTTTCTTGCTGCTGAAGTCAAGGTCAATTTCAGAAGCGAGGTCTTTCATGGTTACCTCTTTTATCTTTTCAGCAAAAGTCCTTGCATCTTTTTCATTATTATAGTCTTTCTTTAAATAAATCTCCATCTTGGGAGAGCTTGGTTTTTTCCTTGCATCAAATATTTCAATAAGTCGCGGAAGTCCCTGGGTTACCTGCATTTCAGTAACTCCTGCAAAGTGGAATGTTCTCAAAACCATCTGCGTTGAGGGTTCTCCAAAACTCTGGGAAGTTATTACTCCAATTGCTTCACCAGGTTCTAATTTCCCGTTAACATGCAGTTTGGTAACATCAATTCCGTCATCTCCGTATTTAAACTGGATTATATTATTGTTGCTATCTCTTATTGTTCCGTCGTATTCACACCTTAAATCCTGAAGCGCACTTGCAAGTCTTCTGTAAAGATATCCTGATTTAGGAGTTCTTAATGCAGTATCCATAAGAGACGCACGCCCTGCCATTGATTGGAAGAAATATTCATCCGGAAGAAGGCCTTTTATAAATGGACTTAAAATAAATCCTCTTGCTTTTGGGGAAAGGTCCCTTGGCTTAAAGAACGGAAGAGTCCTGTTTATGTAACCAATATCAATTCTTTTTCCTTCAAAGTCCTGCTGTCCGACACAGCAAGCCATTTGAGTTATGTTTAGGATGTTTCCGCCGCCTCCAGACCTTATCATGTGAGTAACAGGATTCTCTTCAGGGAATTCTTTTTTAACAATTTCCCCAATTTTTGTTCTTACCTCGTTAAGAACTTTAAGGATTTTTATCTCCCTTGATTCTTCAGGAGTTTTTCCCTGGATTATCTTAATCTTACCTTCTTTGTAAGACTCAATTATTTCCTCTGTTTTCTTCTCAGCTTTTTTTATTATCTCTTCAGACGCCTCAACAACCTTTGAATCAACGTCAAGGTCTTCAAGAGCAATTGTAATTCCAATATCTGTAAGGTAATCTTTTCCAATATCAAATGCCTTTCTGATTGTTTCAAATGCCGCATTTCTTCCATACTTCTTATCAATTTCTTTTACAATTTTACCATCTCCTTCTCCGAAAAGACTTCCATCAATTATTCCTTCAGTAATTTTTCCGTCAGATATCTTAATAGTGCTATTTGAGAAATTTATTTTTGGGAGTATTTCTGAGAATATTTCTGTTCCCTGAATTGTTTTCTTTGAAAAGGTTGAGTCAATTCCTACTTTGTAAGCGATTTGGTTTGCTTCTTCTCTTGTAAACTCACTAAGTCCAAGAAGATATCCTCCTGTAACAGCATCAGAGACGCATCCTATCATATTTGTATTGTTCTTTGGTGAGATAAGATTTCTTTTTACGTCTAATATTACTTTTGCTTCTGCCTTTGCCTCTTCTGTTTGTGGACTGTGGATATTCATTTCATCTCCGTCGAAGTCAGCATTGTAAGGAGTTGCAGCAGCAGGATGTAACCTAAATGTTCTTCCCGGCAAAACTTTGACATAATGGGCCATTAAGCTTGCTTTGTGAAGGCTTGGATGTCGGTTAAATAAGACAATATCTTTGTTTTGAAGATGCCTCTCAACTTTGTAGCCAGGAGTAAGCTCATTAATTATTTCTTCTTTAAGTTCTTCTGTTATCTTTTTTCTTTTTCCATCTGGTCTTATAACATAATTTGCTCCGGGATATTCAGCTCCTCTTTTTACAAATTCTTTAAGTTTTTCAATATTCAAATCATTCACTGTTTCTGCAACAGTTATCACTTTTGCAATTTCATAAGGAACACCAACTTCATTAATCTCAATAGAAGGGTCTGGAGAAATAACTGTTCTTCCAGAATAATTAACTCTTTTTCCGGCAAGGTTCTTCCTAATTCTGCCTTCTTTCCCTTTTATTCTCTCTGTGATTGTTTTTAACGGCTGACCTGACCTGTGTCTTGCAGGAGGGATTCTTGTTACTGTGTTGTCAAAAAATGTTGTAATATGGAACTGCAGCAAATCCCACAAATCTTCAATAATAACCTCAGGGGCTCCTGCATTCAGGTTTTCCCAAAGTCTCTGATTTGCTCTTATAATGTCAGAAAGTTTGTGTGTCAGGTCATCTTCACTCATTTCTCCTGATTCAAGAATAATGCTCGGTCTTACAGTCACTGGCGGCACAAGAAGAGCAGTAAGTATTGCCCATTCAGGCCTGAAATTTTTTGTGTTTACCCCAATTTTCTTCAGTTCTTCGTTAGGAATCTTTGTCAGGATTTCTCTGATTTCTATTGGAAAAATTCTCTTTTTTACTTTGTAAAATGTTGTCGGTTTATCAAGCTTAACTTTTTCCTGAGGAGAACTGCAGTGAGGGCATTTCTTTTTGTCTTTAGCTTTTTTAGCTCTTTGTCCAGGAGTATACTTCTCAGCATCTTTTTCAGAAAGCAAAAGTTTTCCACATTCGTGACAGAAAGACCTAAGGCAAATTTCAATAATTGGAATATACTTTAGATGTATTACTGATCTTGCTAAATCAATGCTTCCAGGATGCCCCAAACACTCTTTTAGCCGGCCTCCACAGGTCCTGCATCTTACACCAGGATTAACCGCACCAAGCCTCAAATCCATCAAGCCTCCGTCAACAGGATAGCCATCTATATCATAAAGCTCTGGAGTTACGATTTTTGCTACTGAAAGCTTTTTTATCTTCTCAGGGCTAAGCAAGGAAAACCTCATGTCTTTTACTCTTTTTCTGGCGATTTGGTTGTTCATTTTTTATGGTTAGTTTTTTTAATTTCTATAAACTAAATTCATTCTACTATCTGAAGATTCTTGTGCTCTCATTTGTAAAGATTCAAAATAATTTTTTTGAAATAGATATTCCTCACATTTATTTTTTGGACATTTTACATTACAATCTCTTAAGCTTGTAAATCCTTTACATTTCTCTTCTAAATCTATTTTTCCCATTTTATTTTACTCATATTTATTTTTTAGTCCTAATGTTGTTTGAATATGCAATCCCTGGAGCTCTTCCATAAGCAATTTAAAGGCATATGAAACTTCAATAGATTCCACATCCTCACTTCCACAGACAGGGCAGATTTTTCTTCCTCTTATATTGTCTTCTATTGCAGCAGAACCGCACTGGCTACACACCGGAAGAACAACTTTATCAGAATCATATCTTTCTTTTAATAAAAGTGATGCGCCATGAGCAACAAGTGCTTGCTGTTCCATTTCTCCGAGCCTCAAAGCGCCTCCGCGTGAACGGCCTTCAACAGGTTGTCTTGTAAGCAATGCAACTTTTCCAGAAGCCCTTCCATGTATTTTGTTTGCAACCATATATTTAAGTTTAAGATAATAAAGATTTCCAATAAATATCTCTGCTTTCATTTTTTTCCCTGTAATTCCGGAATACATTGTTTCCTTTCCATCATATCTGAATCCTAGTGTTTGCAGTTGTTTTTCAAGTTCCTTTTTTCCAACGCCGGAGAAAGAAGTGCCGTCAATAATTTCCCCTTTAAGACATCCGACCTTTCCTGCTAACAATTCAAGCAAATATCCTACAGTCATTCTGCTGGGAAGTCCGTGGGGGTTAAACATAATATCTGGTCTTATTCCTTTAGATGTGAAAGGGATATCCTCTTCGTCAGCAATCAGTCCAATAACACCTTTTTGTCCGTGCGATGTTGCAAATTTATCCCCCAGTTCAGGGATTCTCTGGTCGCGGGTTTTTACCTGGACTACTTTATTACCATCACTATCTTCTGTAATTATTACAGATTCCACAACTCCCTTTTCTTCCTGTTTCATACTAATAGAAGATTCCTTTTTTGCCCTTATAGAAATCTCTCTGGCTTCAGAAAGAAATTTTGGCGGGGACATCTTCCCAATTAAAACTTCACTTTCATTAATCTTTGCCTCTGGTCCGACAATACCATCAGCTTCAAGCCACTGATAACTTGCTTCTGTTTTATATCCGGAGGCATCCTTTTCAGGGATTGCAATCTCATCCTTCAAGCCACCGGCATAATTCATTTCAACTGCTTTGTAAGGCCTGAAATAAAAACTTCTTCCTACCCCCCGATCAACACTTCCTTTATTCAGCACAAGAGCATCTTCCATATTGTATCCTTCGTAAGTCATAATTGCAACGACAAGATTCTGGCCTGCAGGATAGGTGTTTAAAGTATCATAAATAAAACTTCTTACAATTGGTTTTTGAGGATATTGTAAAATAGAAACATCTGTGTCTATTCTTGTGAGATAATTTGCAGAATAAAGACCAAGTGCTTGTTTCTGTGTTTTGCTTCCACGATTAAGTCTGGAGCTTTGGTCATGATTCCCATAAGGAACAAGACTTGTAACAACGCCAAACAAGTCAATAGAGTCAATTTCAAGGTGTGTGTGTTCAGAGGTGATTTCTTCTTCATTTAAAGCAACGAGAGCGCTTTCTTCTTCCATTGCATCAAGATATTCTATAATTCCTTCCTTAACAAGGTCTCTCCATCCTATCTCTCCTTGCTCCATCCTTATCAAATGACTTTCTTTTAATTTGGTCTGGTTATTCTCAACAACTATCAAAGGTCTTAATACCCTGCCAGGTTCTGTTGAAATATTCACTGCCTGAAAATAAGGATCGTATCCAATATTCATCTGAGTTGGGAATTCCCCCTCCCGCCTTTTTTTTCTTATGTTTTTTACAAATTCTTTAGGGTTTTCCTGCTTCACATTTCCGATATAAATACCATTAAAGAAAATCTCTGCACCGTCATTTTTTTCTCTATCAAGCCCAAAAGTCTCAAGATTTTTTATGAGTTTTTCCTCGTCAAGATCTATCCTTGAGGACACCTGTGCAAGAAGTGCAAGATTTTTTCTCAGTCCAATTTCTGTTCCTTCAGGTGTTTCAATAGGGCAGAATCTTCCATAATGCGTAGGATGAAGTGTTCTTGCCGCAAAGTTTTCACGTTCGCTTGGCAGCATTGAAGAAACTCTTTGCAGCTGGGAGATTATTGCCAGGTAATTTGTCTTATCCATATTCTGTGTAATTCCGGAACGCCGGCCTGTCCAGCTTCCTGTTGCAATCGCACTTTCAACACGATGGGAAAATAATGTTGATTTTGCAATTATTTTTATAGAAAAATATTTTCTTTTCTTGGTTACTTTTTGTAGGGAGTACTGAATATCTCTTATTAAAATTCCCAGGTTAACTCTAAAAAGTGTTGCGAGCAAATCTCCTGAGAGTCTTACTCTCTTGTTTGCATAATGGTCTTTGTCTGTTCTTAAATTTGGATTTTCCTTTGCAATCAGATACTGCTTTAGCAGCTTACAAAGAGTTATCGCTTTTTTCATCCTGTCTTCTTTTTTCTGGCCTATGTGAGGGAGAAGATAAGAATTGATTCTCTGCTTTACTCTGTCAAGAACTTCTTTTTTTGTTCCCTGAAGATTTGTTTTTTCGGAAATATACATCATAGCATCTTCCTTTGTAGCAATATTCACAAATTCGTAAAGATTCACAATTAAAGAGTCTGTTTCTTTTCCGATAAATTTCTGGATATCTGATTCTTTAGTCATTCCAAGGGCTTTAAGAACTACAATTATTGGAATGTCCCTGAACTTGCTAAAAGAAATCTCAAAAATTCCCCCTTTGCTTTCTGAAATGGAAATTGGTATCCTGTATGTCCCTCTTAAAGAAAATATTTTGAGGGTTAAATTTCCTTTTGAATCTGTGTCTATAAATGGCTGGTTTTCTGCAAGGTCTTCTGCCATAATCATAACTCTTTCATTTCCCCTTATAATGAAGTAACCTCCGGGGTCAAGCGGGTCATGGTGGGTTTTAATCAGTTCTTCTCTTGACATTCCGCTGGTGTTGCACGCTTTGCTTTTTACCATAATTGGTATCTTTCCGATTTCCACAACTTCTGAATCAATCTGGTCGTCTTTTTTTACAGTAATCTCAAGATAAACCGGTGCTGAATAAGTAAGATTTCTTGTCTTTGCTTCTGCAGGAGTTATTAAGGAGGAGCTGCCGTCAGCTTCTATAACTGTTGGATTCCTGACCTCTATTTTTCCCAGATTAATTTCAAAATCCTCATCGGATATTGTCTCAGAAATTTCGTCAACAATTTCCTGCATTCTCTTTTCAGTAAAATTGTTAAAAGAAATAATATTGCTTCCTACTAAAGAGTGTTCTTCTAAATATTTCTTAACTACAAGATGCTGATTTTTATTCATCTTTTTCAGGCAGTTTTTTATTTTCAAATTCTTCCTGTAATGTGAGATTTCTAAGCTGACATCATACAAGAGATTTTTGGATTTCTGAGTTTTGTCTGTTTAAATGACAACCCTGTAATATGGGTAAATTTTTTCTTCTTCCTTTCTTTCTATTTTTACTATATCTCCAATTTCACATCCTTCTGGTAAAGCAGGGTCATTTAGCAAGATCCTTGGTAATTGGGCTTTAGAAATGTTGAATTTTTCCAATATATTCTGTACTTCTTTTTCATTAAGTTTTTTGTGTTTAGGCTGAAGAATGTGCATTGTATGAGGTCCGTCGGTAGATTAACAGCAAATATCTGCGATTAATATTTAACTTTAATGACTTACCAATAATAAAAGAGACCAAATTTTTATTTAAAAACCTTTCGCCTGCCTCGGCTTTGCACAAATAGTCAAATCTGCACCAAAAGTGGCCCCGGGGGGATTTGAACCCTCGACACCTGGATTGCTTTGCGAAATTTCGCGATGCAGGCGAAACTTGTTTCAGCCTAAAAGTCCAGTGCTCTGCCAGACTGAGCTACGGAGCCTCACTTTGTTCGTCTCCTACTACAAAACTGCCCAAGCGTGGTCAGCTTAGAGCTACGGAGCCGTGGCTCAGTAAACAATTTTTGATTTAAAAATTCTTTGGATTACTTTAGTCTTCTGTCTTTACATATTCTTATACTTCTCAATTTCAGAATTTAATATATTCAGTTCAATGTTCGCCTGTTTAAACATCTCTTTGGTGTCCCTGCTTGTATGATAATCTTTTTCAGTAACAACTCTTTTTATTCCAGAATTAATTATCATTTTTGCACATGTTGAACAGGGCGTCATTTTACAATAAAGAGTAGCCCCATCTATAGATACCCCTATTTTAGCTGCCTGGCAAATTGCATTTTGTTCTGCATGAGCTGTCCTAACACAATGTTGAGAAGTGCTTCCGTCTTCGTGAATGATAGTCTTCATTTGATGCCCTACCTCATCACAATGTGGTAATCCTCTTGGACTTCCTACATACCCAGTCACTAAAATTTGTTTATTCTTCACGATAACACATCCACTTTTTCCGCGATCACAAGTTGCTCTTTTTGCAACAACTCTTGAGATCTCAATGAAGTATTCGTCCCAGGAAGGTCTCTTTTCATTCATATATTAAATTCTTCAACATTCTTTTTAAGGATTATTACACTCTGATTTCTATTTCCTCAAAATCATCTTTTATTGCTTCTTTAATCTCTTTAAT
>Ga0315551_10002720_pt1 | contig 12769 bp, 10 predicted proteins | sample SalMarSW160290MG_FD_203678 | JGI IMG/M metagenome (GOLD analysis project Ga0315551, IMG submission 203678) | Salt marsh sediment microbial communities from the Plum Island Ecosystem LTER, Massachusetts, United States - Salt Marsh Sediment SW1602-90 ... | reverse complement strand
TTTCAAGTCCGTCTGCCACTCCTCCTGAGGCCGCCGGATCTCCGCCGCCTCGGCCTCCAGCTCAGCCTGAGTTATTTTCAACTTCTCTTCTTCCTCCACCTTGCGGCGAGCCGTCTCTGCCTCTACGAGGGCCACCTCCTGCTCCCGCCTGGCGATTCGCTTTTGGGCTCTAAGCTCAGCCAACCGCGCCTCACTGCGGGTCTCCCCCACCGCAGCATCCTGAACGATCTTGATGCGCCGCTCGTCCCCCCTCCGCTGGGCGACAGTCACGTTGATGACCTCCAGCCCCCTGAGGCTCGGCTTCTCCCTCAGCCGTTCCAAAATCTGCCTGGCGACCTCATCAACCCCCGACTCCTCATCAGGTCGGCCGGTAAGGGCATCATGAGACATGGACTCGATCTGGGCCAAAACGCAGGAAGTGACCACCGTATCCAGAGTCTCCAGAGGATTCAGGCTGCCGGCGATTGCCACTGGATCGCCCACCCTGAAATCAACTACCACCCTGAGAGTCACATTCCACTTATCCGCGCTCAGAGCAGTGACGGGAGGCATCTCCCTCATTTGAGAGGCCACGTTGACCACCTGAACCACCGCCCTGCCCAGGGGCACATCGAACAGGCCGTAAGTGCCGGGGTGATAGACCTTCTGAAACCCTCCCCTGCCCGTCAGCACCGCGCTCGTGCCGGGGAGCACCGTCAGTTGCCCAAACAGACTGAGCAAGCTTCGATCAATCTCCTCTGGAGGCGTCGCCAGCCCGTTGAACGCGAACTCAGGGTACTCCCGTTCCTCCCCTCGTGGCGCCAACTCCCTCTCCACCAAGGCGGCGATGCCCTTCAGAGAAACCCCCGTTTCCTCGTTCGCATCCTGCTCGTAGATTCCCGCCATCTCTCCTCCCCTTGGACTTCGTACAAGTGGTAGAAACCAGGTTTTTCCAATTGAGAATGTCTGTCAGAGCATCGAAAACGCCCGTAATTGCAGGTGTTTTGGAAACAAAAGATTCCAAAAACCTGGTTTCTGGCTACCTCCTGCCCCTACCTCCCACAACCCCTTCGACCACCCGACCAAGGACTACCCGACCAACTCGTACCACCCGTTGCCGAAGACGCAAGCCTTCCCCACATGCACCAACTGACCCAGCACCAGCAAGGGCAGAAAAGTCTCCAACCCTGTGCTGAGCTCAGCCGAAGCATCCCCTTCATACGTCGCCTGCCCCACCAGCCCGCCCAGGTTCATCCGCTGCTGCTGGCGACGGGAATAGCGCTCCCAATCCACCCACCCCGTCCGCGCCTCGGCCAGCCGCACCCCCGTGGCCGCCTCGATGATCCCCCGGTAATCCGTCTCCCACCGCTCCCCGCAGTGAAAATAATAGAGCGACGAAACCCGCCGCAGGATATTGCGCACCAGCACGTGGAACTCCGGCCTATCCACAAAACGCCCCTCGTGCTTCATCCGAGTAGGCGTCAAAAAGTTAACCGTCAATTTGAACTTTGACGTTTCACGTTTCACGTTTGACGCTTCACGTTTCACGTTTGACGTTTCACGTTTCATGTTTGACGCTTCACGTTTCACGTTTGACGCTTCACGTTTCACGTTTGACGCTTCACGTTTCACGTTTGACGCCTGAGCTTCTATCTCCTCCCACCCCACGCTCAAATCCCGCTCGCGCACCACCCCGTCGTCCGCCGAGTAGATGGTCTCCTCGGTTCCATCCAGAGGCTGCACGGCGGCCACCTCCCGCAGCGCGTACTTCCCCCTCCCCTGCCCCAGGCCCACCCTGCCCAGCTCCTGGAAGACGACGATGAAATAAGGCAGATAATTGATGGCCCGTCCCACCAACACCAGCCCAAAGTCCAGCGTCTCCCCTGTCTCGTACACCGTTTTGGTATCCAGCGGCGGCTCGATGACGAAGGGCAGCGGCACGTCCGAGTAAGTGCGGAGCACCTCTGCGTCGGGGGGCGGCGCGGTCTCGAAGATATAGGCGTAGGGGCAGTTGGCCTTGAGCAGGCAACTGGCGCAGCTCTTCACCTCACGTTGGAAGCACACCGTGCGCTTAAAAACCGACCCGAACCCTCCGCGCAGCGTGCTCCCCTTGTAGCGCGGCAGCCCCAGCCTCTCCACCGCCTCCAGCGTGAAGCGGTACTTGGCGATGCGGAGTTTATCGAGCATTATCCCTCTTCAGCAAGATAGAAAGAAGTGTCAACCAGCACCACGTGTAGCGTGTCAGGAATGGGCCATCCCTGGTCGTCACGATCACTTTCGACGTATTCCAATGCACTGTTGGTTGTGATGGCCGCCAACACCATGCCGGTGGTTAACGGTTTAGTTCCGCCCGTGATGTCCGCAATCACCTGGCCTGGTTCCAAACCTTCCTCGATCGTTTCACGTTCCAAAATTGTTCGCACCACCTTATATGCTTCCCGAACGTCTAGCTTGGGAAGATAGAACGGATGCAAGCGCGTCGTCATTCCCTGCTCCACCAACTGTTGTGAGAGCTGGGAAAACGCCTGCTGTACTGGTTCTACATCACTCTGCATCACCAACCAACAATCAGTCGCCCCGCCACCTTGCTGATGATGCCGAAGTGCAAAGAGCAAGTGATCGAACCGCCCCGGTCCCAACATCCAAATCAGACCGGCATGTGGCGGCGCAATACGCCTTTCGTCTACAATAGCCTGCACCTTGCGCTTACGCTGCAAATCACGCCGATACAGCAGATAAGCGAGGACGGTGAAAACCGCGCTGGCAACCAACGGCTGCCAGACAGCGCTCAGAACATCTGGCGGGGCTGTAAAGAGGTCATAGAATAAATTGCCGAGAATCCCAATGACCAACAGCCCCAAGGCGAAAGCCCCCAAGAGCTCCGGCGAAGGGCCAGCACCCCGTAAGAAGACATCAAAAAAACTAGCTCGTCGTTCCATTGCTTCGTCTCCTTCGCGCCGTGTCACGCACCGCCTGCAGATTGATCACCTCCGCCACCTCGAATTGCGGTGGGTTGCTGTCCGGCACCGGCCGCAGGCGGAGCACCGCCGGGAAATAGCCCATCCGTCCGTGAAGCTCGGCCAGCAACGTCACGGCGATAGCGTTCAGCGCGGGCGGATTCACCAGCAGCGGCGTCGTCTGCCACTGTTCCGGGCTCAGCCCGATCCCGTCCACCAGCTCCCGCACCTGCTCCGCGAAAGGCTGCTCGTGGTCGAGCTGGGTTGGAATGTCCATCACCCGCGCCAGCGGTCGTCCGGTCAATTCCCCGACCCGCCGTAACTGCTCGGGGGTGAGGGGGTGGGAGAAGTTGAGAAGGATCATGGAAAGGATCCTTCCAGGTGCTCTCTTACGATGCGCGCTACATCAACGAGCTGATGTCCAGTGACGCACGTTGTCTGACTGAGACGCGCCCGGCTGACCAACGCCAGAGGCAGTTGGGCCCGGTTACTAACCAGCAGCTTCTGGGCGTAGAGCCCCATCAACTCGGCCTGGAGCAATGAATCCAGTTCATAGACGGCCATCCTGGCCGCTTCCTTCTCCCTCTTCTTCTCTCTTTTGACCGACATTTCGCTCCCGGTCTTGCACGAGATGACAGCCAGCCGTCCACGCCGGGTGACAATCACGTCAACCTCATTGACCACCGTTTGAGGCTTCACCGGACGCTTGATGTTAACGCTCATCTGCACATCATCAAATTCATCACCAGATCCGACGCATACATCGTACACGTAGAGTTCCAACCAATGGCCAGTCAGAAACTCGCGCTTGAGCACCTCATCAACGACACGAAAGTGCAGGTTCTCGCCATCATCGTGAACGTCCGTGAGCATATCGTGCTCTGCCATCCGCCTCGCCAACATTCGTGTCTCATCATGGGCACTGGACACACATCCCAGCTTATCGTCCTTATTGTATGCCAGCCGAATCGCATCGAGCAGTTGCTCGCTCCGCGTGCCTGCCTCGCCCAGCGTGCGTGCCATCTGCCGGTAGGGCTTCAGCCACGCTGCATCGTTTGCGACGGCAGTACCCCACTCTGGTTTTGGAGAGATCGTCGCTCCGTGTGCTGCCAGGTAGACCTCGGCCGAGACCTGCACAGTGATGTCCTCTCGACCTGTCTCCTCCCCACCCGGTGAGAGGTGAATGATCACCTGATCGTCCGTATCCACATAGAACATCGGTACGCCGAACTCCCGGGCAGCCTGGTAGGCACCGAGCTCCATGGTTGTCGTGCCGCCCGTGATGTTGATGGCGAGCTGCTTTCCGGCGAAACGCGGGCTACACAGGATGGCCTTGCACCGTTCGTAGGTTTCACTGACGACGTAGGGGTTGACAGGCTCATGAGGATACGCGCGAAGTGACGCCATCTTTGGGTCAAGCCGTAACGCGTCCCGGATGTGCCGAGCGACCTCCTGCACTTCATCAGTGACGATGAGCTGGACAGTGACAGGCACCAATTGCAGGATCGGAATCAGGATCGGCATTGGCTGCTTGCCGACCATGGCGATTATGACATCAACAGACCAGAATTCCCTGTTTCGACCCACTTTGCACTCCTTGAATCATGATGCTAGTGAACCAGTAATCAACTGCTCCAACCTCTCAATCGCCTCTGCAGCGCGCTGGCTCGGCTCCTCGATTTCGGTCTCGTATCTATATAAGGCCCTTGACAGAATCGCTGAACTGCCCTCTGACAACACAGCAGCCATACCACTTGCAAAGTGGGCCACCGCATATAGGGTTGCCTCGAAGGTTTGGAAGTCCGGATCGTCATACTCCAAGGCCTCAATCAAACCTTCTACGATCTTTTCGCAGCTATTAGACACAGTTTTCGCCTCAGAAAAGACTGTAGCGATAAGATAACGTATGTATCCGTTAGGTTCATGGTCAGGGTCAAGGTGGCGGAGCAATGTGATTAGCAAGGGAATCGGTAACTCGATTCCTGATAAAGATTCGAGAACCTGCATCCGCAGAAAGTCATCCGGATCATGAAGTACCTCTCTTCCCACTAAGTCAAGTACGAGCATCCTAGAGAAGGAATCACTGTCCGATTGCGTTAATATGCCCACGATGGAATCGATCACTCTATCTCTAAGTCGTCTGTCCACTGACACACGTTCATTCCTAGTTAGGAAGCACTGAACAGCAAGAAAAGGCGCACCTTGCTCAAAAAAACTACTTATCATGAATTCTACTTGGTGAGTCCCAGCGATGCCTGCCAGGGCAAAGACTACATTGTGCCAAAAAGGATCAGCTAAGTACCTGGACAAGTCACTGCGCGGCAACTGGTTGAGATAAAGCGACGCGTACAAATCACGCATGGCACGCGAAACAAACCGAAGCTCCTTGGCATTTTCAGACCATCTTACAATATGCTGGCTCAGCACAGTCTTCCAAAGGGCTTCCACTTCTTTGGATTCGTGCTGAAGAATTAACAGTTTGGCATCATCTTCACTGATAACAGCAGCCCCGCGTTGGCACATGCGGAACGCCATCTTAGCCAAACATCGCCTTTGATTTGGCTGAAGCGAATTTAGACGTTCTTCTGTTTCAAACCGGGCCCTCGTATAGTGAAAATGCCAAATCTCCTCCGGCTTCATCTCCACCGTTTCGGGCTTTGCGGCCCGAGTATATGCCTTACCTTGATATAACCGCAGATATGGATCAAGCGGAGGCGGAACCTCCAAGACGACGACAGTCTGATCCTCTGCCAACACGACATCATAGTACTTGACATCAGTAGCCGGCACGATATTGCTGCGAATACCGCCGGCGATCCGCTCAAACTCTTTAGAGGTGGCCTCGGCATCGAGCGTCATGCGCCTAAGTTCACGGTTGCCCGCCTCATCCTTTCGATCCCCGACCCCGAAGATGATACATCCACCTCCCAAATTGGCCAGTCCGGTCACGGTCTTCCAGATGGTTTTTGGTTCTTCTGGGGGCTTCAACTTGAATTCAACATCCCGCCGCTCAGTTGCCCGCATCCATTCCAGAATCTGCTGTCGCGTTACCATTGTCTTGACAGACCAACCTTGAGCTCAAAACCCAATAGCTTGGAGTGGAGGGGCGCCACAACAATGACGCCCCCATCTCCTCAGTATCACCTAAGACCGGGTAAAGCGGACTCCAGAAATCAATTCGGATAACAGAACCTTTAACTAACCGCTTGATAGTTGTTGACACCCAGATAGGATGCCGCTCAAGAGCATCCGTCGGACGTCTGGCCGAAGATCACCCTGCCACACCTTCAACTAAACTACCCTTGCCCGACCTTCTTCATGCTCAAACCAATCCGCCGGCGCTCTACATCTACATCCAACACCTTCACCCGCACCCGCTGCCCCTCCCGCACCACGCTCCCCACGTCCTCCACCCACCCCTCCGTGAGTTCTGAGATATGCACCAGCCCATCGCGACCCACGCTGATGTCCACGAAAGCACCATAAGACACAATCCTTCGTACCGTGCCTTCCAACACCATGCCCAGCTCCAGATCCTCGATCTGTCTCGGCTCTTTTCCCTCGACTACTGTCGGCTGCGGCACTTCAGCGGGCTCTGGCCAAGGCACCTCCTTGATTTCCGGCACGAACGGCTCGCCAATTTCATCCGTGATCCTTAGACGCACCCAACCCATGGGCATCTCAGCCACGTTGCCCCGCTCCACCAGGCGCCGGCTCTTGGGAAATATGGGATAGTCACGCCGCCGCCCCAGCCGGTAACGGTCCCGAATCTCCGCCAGCGTCGTGTCATCCAGCGCGATGCCCACTGTCTTGCTGACCCACCCAGCACCCCACGACATCTGGAGCAGACACTCGCGGCCCGGCTCGGCAGCCTCCGCCTGACGCGCCAGCTTGTCGTAGAACGCCCTCACCTTTGGTATCGCGTGCTTCTCGTAGAAATCGGACTCGTGGGCAATGACGGTCTGGCTGAAAGCATTGCAGTACGTCAACCAGCCTCGCACCCAGCTCTGCTTGCCCATCATCCCCACGTGGCGAGCGATCTCTGGCTGCAACAGGAAGTCATCCAGACGCACGCTGGTCTGAAGCATCGTGCCTGGAGTCAGCACCTCGACGAAGAAACTCCACTGATCACCTTTCGACCTCAGTTGTGCCCGCTCTGGTGCGCCACGCAACGAGTACAGCGATACTTGTGCCAACTCCAGGCCGCCCTCAGGCGACAGAGCCCGGCTGTCCGCAACGTGCAAGGCGCGCAGCACATCGCGGTTCGGGTCTACTCTCTCAGACTTTGCGCGGCGGCCGAAAAACTCGGCCTCCAAAGGGTCATCAGCAAAGCGGGGATTTCGCCCCAGTTCTCGGCTGCGCACAGGCTTTCCGCTATCCCTCAACATGGACCAGGCCAGGGAAGTTCGAATGGCTCCCTTGAGGGAGCTGCCAGGGATGTACGCCCGCCCGCGGACGTCCTTGATATGCTCAATGATGCGGGGCACCCGTCCACCCCCTGCGGGATCGTTGAGCGTGTAGCGGGCGAACGGGGCGTATTCGGCGGCCGACAGCAACTGCGACAGTGGCGCCGCTTCCTCAGCCTGAGCCCATCGCTCCGGTGGCAACGCGGCCAGCATCTGTTCCTGGTCAATGACGTAGATCTGCTTTGCCGTCACGTAGTCCAGGTCATCCACCAGATCCGGTCGTCCTGACCCGATGTGGACAGGCGACAGAACCTCAATCTCCAACCGGTAGTTCGTCCCGATCTCGCTCACAGCATCCCTCCAATCGCAACCGCATAGTTAGTGCGTAGCCGTAGCGCCATACCGGATGGACAAAGCCGACCTCCGGATGCAGGTCCTCCATGGTGCCGAGCACATCCTGGCACAACACCGTCCCCTCCCTCAGCATCCACAGTCCCTTTCGTCGCAGGTTCTTGCCATCCGGCGAATAGATCCAACCTCGCCGATGAATCCGCCGATACCAGGCGTCGCGCAGAACGCCCTTCTTCACTTCATTCTCGTGGGGACGATAGAGTGAAAGCGTCAAGAAGCCATTCGCCCCTTCCATCGTGGGCAACGCTCGCTCCTCCCTCTGGGAAGTGAACTGGCCATGGCCGGTGCTGCGCCTTCCGCCAATGCCCTCGTCTTGCAGGAACATCAGCGCATCCTCCAGGTGAGAACGATAGCCCGGATCGGCGAAGTCCACCCAGAAATAGAGCCCGAATCCCGGAGCAAATCTCAACCGGCCAGCGAAGAACAGGTTGGACGTGGAAGACACCCGATCCACAGCCACGTGGGGCGCTGGCGGGTCGGCACTCCCCGACCACACTCGAATGTTCCGTGCGTCGCGGTCGAAATCCGCAACCATCTGGGAGCGCTTTTTCGGGCTTGACTCCCTAGCGAGAAGAAGCCTTTTGATGCTATCTCGCTCCTCTGGCGTAACCCAAATGTGTCCATCCTGGATCAACTCGCGTCGCTTTCGTTCTGACGTGTCTGGGGTATCATCCCGGGCCAGAAAGCGCAACGCCCCCTCCGACACGAAGGCCACTTTTTTCAGGGACTTCGCCTTCCTCAGAGGGATCAGAGGGCACGGAAACAGAAGCACCTCACCAGCGTAAGGGAAAGCCGAGGAGATGCGGAAAGGAGGCCGGCCCGCAGCGAAGGGTTCCAGCAGGGACAGATCGTTATCAAGCGGGCGAAGCTCACGCCCCAAAGCACGCCAGGCAGACACCAAGGCCGAAAACAGCGTGTCCGAGTGAAGCAGGTCTGCCGTCTCCTCTACCCCTATCCCCCGCTCGCCGAAGTGGAAAGCACCACGAGGTATCAGTTTATAGATGGCCGTCTGGCCCATGGCTCTACCCTCCTGCGAGGGTCTGTTTAGCCCACGCTACCATGTCATTCTGCGCAGCCACAAGGCCGGACAGGTCCGCATCCTGCACATCCAGGAAGGGCACCAGCTCGCCGTCCTTGCGCAGCGCCACGCTCACCTTCTCAAAGCGGACCTTGCCGCTGCCCCGGCTCCCTAGCCCACCCAGGTAGTCGTCTTCCAGGAGTTGCATGGCCTGGACCACCGTCCCCAACCTGTTGAACTCGGCGTCGAGATCACTCCCCAGATCATACAAGCTGAAGACCAGCTCGAAGCCGTTGAACAGAGCGCCTGCCGGCACTCGCTCGATCTGGCGTGGAAGCGCTGCGGACGTGATGCGGTCAATCGAAGCTTCCCACTTGATCTCGGTGGACAAAAAGTCGGTCTGCGCCCCCTCCAGGCTACTTGGATCCAGGAAGACGTCACGCACGGCAAGCCGCGTGGGAGTGGAATGTTCCATTTCTCCGGGCAGGCCAAAGACCTGGCACACGTCACACTGAGCGTATGCCGCCGGGTCCTTGCACACGTGTATCCGGACTTGACCAATCCTCTGAACCTGGCGGTCATCGCCCACATCGAACCCCCGGGCCCGCTCTGCCAGCGAACGCATCTTGCCCTTGAGCGAGCTGCCCGGGATATACGGCTGGCGTGTTACGGGGTCGCGAATCACCGGATTGTCCAATCCGCCGATGGCCAGCCCGGCAGGCGCACCACCCACATGAAGACCGGTGACAGCCCGGATGTCGCCAGTCACAAAGACTCGTCCCAGAAGTTTGATATACTCAGTCATTGTCAATCCCTCCTATGACTCCCGCCCGCCGGCGGCTTTGTGGTAGGCCAGAATGGCCTCAAAGAACTCAACGAAGTGACGGAAGCGCGTAGCATCACGGCCGACCAGTTCGATGGCTGGCGCGAGCACTTCCTTGAGTCGCAAGACCCCTTCGCCTTTGCGATTGTCAATCTCTCGCTGCGCCTGATAAGCGAGTTTGGGTTTGAGGAGCACCAGCTTGCGATGGGTGGAATCCCCAAGTTCTCTCTCGCTCGACCCTACTTCGGCTTCGATCTGGCGTACGGCGCCGAAGAAGCCGCGTACCTGTGACGTGGTCAGTCGCTCATTGTGAGCCAGTCCACGCCCTAGGGAATCTGCCCAGGTAACGAGTTTCTCGACATCGCCCCCAATGATCTGTTCAATCTCTTGCCGGCTGGGCACCGGCGTTTGAGGACGGTCGCCACCCCGCCCTCCCCTTCCTGCTCGACGATCTTGTGCCATGTTTACCCTCCTCCTTTGCGAATTAGGAACTCGGCCCAGCGCACTGGCAGGCCGAGAAATCGAATGGTATACCATTGCGCTGCACCTTCGGCGCGCGTCAGGTCCAATGTATCTCCAGCAAGCTCCATAATCCTCTGTCGCAGTGCGATGTTCGCAGCCGGAGCTCGATCCACCATCCGGCGGAGTCCATAAGCGAACAGAGGCATCCACTGACCATAGGGCAGGCGGCCTGAGATCACGTCACCTCCCTCCGCCGTGTATTGTCTAGCAACCGCGGCCAGCAGTTGGATGAGAGCGTGGGGCGCAGTGTCGGTCTTCTCTCCGTCTCGGCTGATGCCAACGTCCACCATTTGTGCCAGATTTAGAGCCAGCTCCTCCGCTCTCTTGAACTCCTCCCAACTCAGGGTGGTTTCCAGGAAGTGGATGGCGTCCTTCACCGTGACCATCGTCTCTTCACCGTGAACCAGGCATTGAGCCTGGCGTCGCTTAGCCTCATCGTCCAGAGCCTTGCCGGCCAGCTCTGCAGCCTGGTATAGCGGGAACTTGGCCGTCTCAGCAAAGATGCCAGCAGATATTGTAATGGGCGCATCTTCAACACCTGCGTCCGGCTTGACGTAGCCACGGAGGACATAGCTGCCCAGATCACGTCGGATCTGCCAGGCCACCACCGGCAACACGTCCCACGGCCCGACGATGAGCAGATCATCACCACCAGCATAGATGACGTAAGGCAGCTTGACCCGATGACGGCTGTCCGGATCATCGGTCACCTCCGCAACCCGACGCTGCCACTCGTGGGCAGCGTTTTCACACAGGCGATTCAGCCATCCCTCAAAGAAGAGGCTCAGGGCCGCGCTGAGCGCCGAGGTATGCAGCAGATTGGGAATGAGCAGCCGCTCCGCCAAGACAGTCCCAAGATTATCCACATCCATGCGCAGCACACCGTAGCGGTCAATGCCTGCACGATCCCACTTGGCCATGACAGTCGTGCTGCGGATGTCCCCAGGTTTGATGGGTCCATCGTCGGGGTCTAGAAGCGACTGCAAGTTCTCGAGGTCATGGCCCTCGCGGATACGGGGCGTCGTGTTGGCCAAGAAGCGGAAGCCATAAGCGCAATCCCCATCAACGTCCCTCTGTACGCAATCGGTGTCGTTCAGTCGGTAGAGGTACACTTGTGTGCCCGCCACGGCCTCCTGAGCAAAGCGATAGGCGTATCCGAAGGAACGCAACACCGTCCACCACGGCGGCTTGCCACGCCACTCAGTTAGGCTCTCCAGTGGCTGAAGCCCACCCAGGTCGTGAACTGCAAAGAAGGGATGCTCATTCGTATCGGCAATTAGGCGAGCTAGGCCCTTTCTGTCGTCCTTCATGCGCTCGCCGAAGCTGTCACACTGATCACACAGCGGCCAGACATCGTCCCTCAGATCCACGTGGCACACCTCGCAGTGCGGCAGACCGCCAAAACCCGTCGCACCAAAGACCGCGTCGTACTTCTCCGCCGCCAGATCAGTGAAGGCGCGGGACTTCTGCTCTCTCACGAGGTCAGACACCTCACCTGCTGGCTCAGAGAACGCGCTCAACGCCAAGTCATCAGTCAACACGCTCGCCCAGGCCAGGGCCAGAAACAGCTCGCCGCCGTGCAGCTTCAGAAGTCGGTGATTGATCTCCCGCCGAAGAGTGCCAAGTCTCTCCCGGTCCGTGACCCTGGCCAGGAGTTGGAAGTTCCCACCGGCGTTGTAGATAACGCATGCAGCAGGTAAGTCGAGATCACGCAGAAGGGCTCGAACCATGGCATCATTGAGCAGTTGCAGATAGAACGACCGCCCGCGCAGCGCCTTGGCGACGCCCTTGGACGTGATGGTGTAGAGCATATCCTGTATGCCGGGCAGGTCGCCCCCTACCAGGAGCACCTCATCGCGATCCGGGACGAGCACGTGTGCCAGCGCTGATACAGCTTTGAACTGCTCGAAGACAGACACACCTTCGGAATCCAGAGTGCCTGACAGACTCCAACCATACCTTGCCATAAGCGCCGTGAAGGTCTCAAAAAGCCCCCAGCCGTGCTTGAGCCGCCCCACGCAGTCCCAAAAGCCCTCCCACAGTTCTTCAGGGGATTGGCTTTTGGAATTATCCAGGGCAATATCCAGCGTCCGACATGGCATATCGAAAGCTTGGGCGGGGGTCCGTTTCTCATCGTCGTAGCGAAGGAAAGAGAAGATAGACCGCAGCCGGTCCGGGCCGGCTGGCCCCGGCATCTCACCCGACCAATCATCGAGCAACTGTCGCGCCCGTTCGACTCGTGGTTCCTGCGTGAAGTCGGTCTGTCCAATCAGTTCGGCTAGCGGACCATCTCGCGGCAGCTCCCGCCCGAGTTGTCTGGCCATAAGCCAGGCGCCATACCCAATCAATGCCTGCTTTAATGCCTCCACATTCGCCTCCTATTTACAGAACAAATGCAAAACTATTTCAGCCTTGCGATACAAAAACGCCAACCCAGGGACGCACCATCCCCTCACGTTGGCGTAGGTAACTCGAAAAGCGAAATATTCTTGAACTGTGACCCGGGCTGTAAACAGTCATGACGCTGCTCCCGGAATGACTACTATCGCTGTGAGACCTCTCCGTCCCACCCAACCCCTCAGAACCGCCGAGCCTCGAAGCCAAAAGCCCGCCCTACCCGACTGGTTCACTACGTATATTATACCAAATTTTC
>Ga0315551_10002718_pt1 | contig 12774 bp, 9 predicted proteins | sample SalMarSW160290MG_FD_203678 | JGI IMG/M metagenome (GOLD analysis project Ga0315551, IMG submission 203678) | Salt marsh sediment microbial communities from the Plum Island Ecosystem LTER, Massachusetts, United States - Salt Marsh Sediment SW1602-90 ... | reverse complement strand
ATCTAACATGGCCAGCGCCATATTCAGCTTGCCACCGGCGGAATAGCTATGAAAATTATATCTGGCTATGCTGGGACACACTGTGGCAAAATCATAACCGCTGATTACTTCCATCGGGATGAATTTGCACATTGAACAGCGGCTACACCATTCCAGGTCGTCGCGGCAGTCTTCTAATGTCATTTCCTGTTTCGTTCTTCCTTCAAAAGCACAATTTTCCCGGGTTCATGATGTTATTCGGGTCTACAATCCCCTTGATTTTCCTTAAGGCGGCGGTAGTCTCTGCGTCTCTACCATAGACCATATCCACCCATGTACCGTAAGGGCGTGAAAAAAATGCCCCTTTATCCATCAAGGACGGAATAGCGTTGAGGGACAGGCTCTTAAGCTTACTTATTTCTTCAGGGTTCGCCGGGTCAAAGAATAGATTGAATTCACAATGGTAGCTCGTACCCTGCACTACCGGCTGCAGGTAGATACCCATATTAGCTACCGGATAGCCGTTTTCTGCGGCGGCTTTATTCATGACTCTGATGAGCTCTGGAATCCTGTCATAGGTAGCCAGGCAGAAAATGTCATAGCATGAGCCTTTGGCTCGAGTCTTCCAGTAAGGTTCCTCTGAGGGCTTTTGTATTATCCTGAGAAAGTCTTGCGCCCGGACTCCGTTAAGTTCTCTGACCGGTTCCACTCCCGACCGTTCGGCTATATCCAGCATTTGTTCTATCTGATAACTCACCTTCTCTTCCGGGTAATACTCATAGCCGCTGATGCAGAAGAAAAGGACCCAGGGAGGCAGATTATCACGCAGTCGCTCATATTCGTCCGGCCGCTGCCCGGCTAGGATATGAGCCAGGTTAACATTGTTCAGGACCAGGCACTCATCGGCTAATCTCAGCCTCACCAGCCAGTGGATAAGCTCAAAAAGACCGGGAAGGCTCGGCGAGCCGACCATGAAAGGTTCTTCAAGGCTGGGTGTAAACTCACAGCGTATCGTGGCCCAGGTAACAATGCCCATCGTCCCCTGGGCGCCCTGAATGATTCGGCACCAGTCGGCCAGAGGTTCGGCGTGCGACTTCTGGGCTCCTCCTGATTTCCATTGTTCTTCCGTGGTGCCCGGTCCCAGGGCTGCTCCGGTTCGATACAGGTCACCGCTACCGAAGACGACCTCCGTACAGGACAGCGGGTCGATTATATCCCAGTGATATTTGGGCATTATCACCGGCTCTCGTTCCAGCACACTCCCGGCGACTGACTTCCGGCGGCGTGGAAGCAGCGGCATGTTAGGCCTCAATCCCTCTTTTTTCAGTCCGGGAAATAATTCACCGAAGGTTACTCCGGGTTCAATCATGGCTACCCTGTTCTTCCGGTCGATTCTCAGTATCTTCCTCATGTCGCTTAGGTCAACGATAATAGCCCCATCCGCACTGGGGACAGAATCACCCCGGAAGTGGGGGGCTCCCGAACTTACCGGTACCAGGGGAGTGTGGGTCTCGTTGGCCCACTTCACTATCCGCTGGATTTCATCGGTATTATGGGGCTTAACAATAAAAGCAGGCCTGGTTGGGCAGACAAAACTCTCGTCGCTGGATAATTCGTTAAGGATACGTGTGTCAACTATTACCTGCTGGCTGCCAACAATCTCCGTCAGTTCTTTTTTTTTACCCATCTTCTTATTCTTGCTCTATTCTAGGCAGAAAAGTTGGGTTGTTACTGTGATGGCTTTCTCACTCTAGGGGGGCAGGTCATTACTTGCTTCTGGACATTATAATGTTACCTTATATCTTTACGTACCGTCAATAATTCATCCATTCAGGTCTGACCGACTGATTTGCCAGGTCCTATCTACCCCCAAAGGTTAGAGGAATAAAAGCGTCTACGTATGTATCTTGACAAAAGAATTTGTCGTACCTTATAGTAAATTTCAAAAGCCCATTGAGATTCATTAACCCTGTGTTGACTTTGACGGCATCGTAAATCCAAAAACGGAGGGAGGCTTTAATGTATTTAAGAAAACTATTAAGCCTGGAAGACGCTCGAACCGCTGGTGAGGCAGCCCTGGCGAAAGCTATGGAGAACCCTGACTGGCCGGTAGCGATTGCTATCTGTGATGCCACAAGTGAGCTTGTCTATTTTGTGAAGATGGACAACTCCTCGCCGCTATATGCCAAAATGGCCATAAACAAAGCCTATACTGTGGTACACTTCGAAATGGATAATATCATGCAGTTTTTTAAGCCACAGGGACTGGATATCAGCGCTTTCCCTGACCCGAAATTCACACCAATGGGTGGAACAATCATAAAGGCATCTGATGGTGCTGTGCTCGGTGGTATCGGTGTATCCGGCCGCAGGCCGGACATACATACTGTCTCCGACCGGGATATTGAAATGGCCGGGGTCAAGGCTATTACTCTTCCATAAACATTGCAAGGAAGCTGAACTGTCCCTGTACGCGGCCGGCTGAAGTTAATTTGGTCGCCTAATCTATGACGTCCATAGGCTCAAGTACCGGAATCACATACTCCAGCCCCAATCGCTGCAGTTCCCCTCTCGGCAGCAGGCCTCTTTCGGTGAGTTTCAACTCCTGCACGTAATAATTTCTTCTGGCTTCCTCCCATTCCTCACCTGTCCATACGGAGGTTGTGCCGTATTTATTGGTTACGGGTTCTTCCAGAGCCCGCTGCGGCAAAAAGGCGTGTTTATCCGGGTGAAAGCCCTCCCGCATACTGAGGCACCGGCTGAAAAGATTGATTCTCTGTGTAATGTCGTTAATCTGCTCGATACTCAGCTCCCAGCCGGCCGCGGCATTAATAAAGGTGCGGGCAAGTTCCTGGGGTGGGCCCCAGATTTCGAAAAATGGGAATGAAGCGAATATGCACATGGTGGCGGCATCGAATAAGCCGCTGCCTCCACCGTGCCCGGTACCGTTAGGGAGTCCGAGACCATGCACCTTGCTTCTTGGTTCGTATCTCGCTACCGATTGATTGGCGCTGGAACACCAGGCATACCACCTGGACTCCTCCCCGAAGACATCCATAGCGTGCCACCACCCTTCGGCGAGTGCTGTCGGGGCATGACCTTCTTTATACACGATTTTCTTTAAAAGTTCCATCGTGGCATCGCGGTCGCCCCATTTGAGGTCGATACCACCGAGGTCTGCCCTGGTGATGATACCGTGCTCGTAGAGGTCCATGGCCCAGGCCATAAGTCCGTGGACATTTTCGGCATCCACGCCCAGCTCCTCGACCAGTGAATTTATCTCCTCAACCTCATCGAAACCCATCATGGCGTTGCCGCAGAGCCCGCAGGTATTGCCGTGTCGCAGTTCTCCGCTGAAGGCGCCGCGCGGGGTATTCTTAAAGAACGGTTGAAAGCAGGGAGAGGCGCACCCCGGACAGCCGTGCGTCCAGACGCGGTAGCTCAACTCGTGGATATAGCCGTCGCTTCTATCGGCAACGGGGTCCCATGAAGAATGGCCGTTCTTAAATGAGTCCCCGCCGTAGTTGAGCAGGGCCCTCATGCCGTCATTAGCGCCGTACCGCCCGAAGTCCGATACCTTCTGGACCATGGTCGCCGGATGCATGGCATACGTTTTCTTTAGCTGCCACACCCGGTTATGGTCGGCATACGGCAGCGTCCTGGTCCCCTTAATCACTATGGCCTTGAGGTTCTTGGAGCCGAACACGGCGCCGATTCCGCCGTTGGAAGCGCTGTGCACATTCTCCGAAGTGGCATTGGCGAATTTCACCAGGTTCTCGCCTCCCGGCCCGATGCACAGGGCGCCGAACTCCTGCCCTGTTTCCCGGTACAGCCGCTCCCGGAGGGTATTCTCCGTTTTAACCAGATACTGCCCCCACAGGTCGGAAGCCTCCCTGATTTCCACCCTGTCATTGTATACAAAGAGATATACCGGTTTGTCAGCCTTGCCGCGGACCAGGATTCCGGCATTGTAGTTGGCCCTCATCAACTCGTCGCCGAGGCAGCCGGAAATACTGGCCTCCCCCGCCCAGCCCGTCAGGGGTGACAGAAAGGAGCAACTTACTTTTGTGCCGACGAGTCCGGTTATCGGCCCGACCCCGATGTGCAGGATATTATCCGGACCCAGAGGGTCTGTCCCCTGAGGCACCAGGTCCCAGACCAGCTTATTCCCGAGGCCGCAGCCGCCGAGATATGTCTTCACCTCTCCGGTCACATCGACCACCCGGCTTCTCTCCGTTGTTAGGTCCACTTCCAGCAGGTTAAATTTGATTTCAGCCATTTTATTATCTCCTTATATCATAGCTCTACGGACGCCAGGCGGGATGCGCGATGCTCTCCCGGGTTAAAGGGTACAGTCTCCGGGCAACCATGCCTGCCTTTTCATCGGAGCTTTTCCTGGAGCTATCCCTCAGGGGTCGTATTCGCTCGATGCGGTTGTGGTAATAGAGGGCGGTTGTGGGGCATATCTTTACGCATTGCGGGTTTCTCTCGCCCGTATTTTCCGTATCACACAGGTCACAGACAAAGGGTTTATCCGATGCCTCCGGATTAAACCTGATGGCCTCGGTGCCGCAGGCGTCCTGGCATGCTAAGCATCCGGTACACCTTTCTTCATCAACCACCATATGCAGCGTCTTTTCATCGAAATAGATTGCCGGTGGTGATACCGGGCAGGCCTTCTCGCAGGGTCTTTCCTCCGCCTGGCACTGGCTGCAGGTTACGACTATGGCTTTGGGCAGCGGCAGAAGGAAATTACGCACATAAATCCTGGCAAAGTCTTTATTGATAACTCCGAAATGCTGCATGGAACAGGCCTCGGCACAAAGTCCGCAGCCGGTGCATTTCATGACATCGGCATCGATGAAGCCTACTCCCTTTGGCGGCGGGTAAATTTCTCTTCCCCAGACCGGCTCTGATGGATGAGCTGTTTCAAGGTGGGTCTTCAGTCCGCTGCGGGAATCCAGTTCCTGGTCGCAATAGGGACAGGCATATTTGATTATCTCTTTGGTCACTTCGCTACCTCCAGTTCTACTGTATTGTCTACATGGCAGGCAATTATTATTCAGTGTCTATTGGTATCGTTGAGTTCGACTTTCCAGGTGCTAGGAGTACTTTTCCACAAGCTCAATCATCCGGTTGAAAAATCTCCTGCCCGGCAGGCCTTTAGCCTCAACCTCACTCGCGGCTGAATCCAGGTTTGGTTGTATCAACCGGCGCCATCGTTCCAGTTCCTCTGGAGTAATTCTAATCAATTCACCATTTTGTTCTATGTACTCCAGCGCTTTACGTAAGTGAGCATCGGCGTCCCGGCCGCTCTGGACGGCAAACCAGCAATCAGAACCGGCAGGACCGATTCTCTCTATTATCTCCTGAATGGCAGATGGCAGTCTATTCCAGGAATCCCATTTCATATACGTGCGCATGGGGTGCATGGTTATTGACCGGTCTCCCGCCACCGTGCAATATGGCGCCGCCCCCGCCGCTAATTTAAACATATTTGCCGGGAGTATGCCCAGGACCGTGGCATCCAGTTTTCCAGCTTCTAAAAGGTGACTGATTTCAAGGAAGCCCACATGCAGTGGCCTGCCTCCAAGGGCTGCGATAACCCCGTCTATCATCGGTAAAGACCTTGTCCTGGCGCCTTTGAAGTCTTCTAAAGTACGTATCGGACCCCAGGCTTTGCTTGAGAAGATAGCCATCAATGCGCCGATTCCCAGGCCCACTACCTTTACATCACTCAGTTCTTCTCGAAGTTCCGGAAATTCCTCATAAAGCTGAGCGATGACCGGGCTGCCGACGGTTGAACTGGGGAAAATAAAGGGAATCTGGATAAGATTTAACAGGTGGTAGCGTTCACCCACAGCCGGGACATCACGGACGACATCGGCAGCTTTAATCACCTCCGGCTCCTCGCCGGTAGTTATCGTGAAACGGACTCTGCCGCCGGTGCGTGTTTCTACCTCGTTCATCCACATATCTGCAATCTCTACACCATGGTCATGAATATTATGAAATATGAGTTCTATCGGTTTTTGCAGCGCTTCATTCCTGGCGTCAGTATTCATAAAAAGGTTCTCCTTATAATAATGATAAATTCATAACTAATCTTTATTATACACTCCCTTCATATATATTAAAGCAAAATACCGTTATCCTGCACTGTCTACTCTTTTGGAGGGACTGTCAGTTGCATATGTTTGATACCGCTTTGAATGCCTGTCTTTTCGCTCAATATACAATAAAAAACAATTAGCATGGCGTTGACATGCCTGTCCGCAACTGTTATAATCAAACCTGCTTGATAATAGTTAAGTCTACTTTATTTAATAAGGAGGTCGATGTCTGATGGTCAGGATAATAAGGTGTCTCTTTTACTCGATGGTTTTATTAACTGTCTGTGCTGTAGCTGTAACGCCGGTGATGGCGTTAGATGAGCCGGACCTTGAACCCACCAGCATTGAAGTGACTACCCTGTATGCTGGTGTCTCTAATCAGATAGGGGTTGTCGTTGCCAATAATGAGGATGTATCCGTTAGCAGTTTCAATGTCCTGCTGGAAGTGGACGACGGGTCAGGATATGCCACGGTAGATAATATAACTGGCCAATCGATTCTGGGCAGTGGTGACCCCTGGTACTGGCCGGTCTGGGTGAACTTTAGCTGGGTGCCTGCCGCCAGCGGGAACTACACGCTGCGGGCGACGGTCGACTCGGATGGGACTGTAGATGAGACGAGTGATACTAATAACCAGATTGAGCAGGAAGTGACGGTGCTGCCCTCTGACCCGATAACCGCCAGCGTTAGAGTGGAGGGCCGGACGGGGACGATATGGACCGGCGATGTGACCTTCTTTTCATCAACCATCACCGATAAGTATGGCGATACCTATATTTTAGAAGTCCCTACCGCCATGGGAGCTCTGCACGCAGCATCTATAGCTGGCGGGTTCGCTCTGGTGATCGACAGCATGTTCGGGCCGGTGGACTACGTGGAATCGGTGGCCGGTGAGACCCCGGTTCTCGAGCCGCCTTATCCGGGCTGGATGTTCCGCGTTAACGGAGCATCGTCGGACGTCGGTGCGTCTGCCTACAGCTTGGCCGACGGCGACGAGGTGCTGTGGTCTTACACCGTTTACGGTGTTGCCCCGCTTCAGGTAAGTGTGGACACTCAACAGGTTCCATCACCGGGTGATTTCACGGTCACCGTGGAGTCGTTCGACGACAGCACCTCGCAGTGGCAGACGGTCCCGGCCGGCGTTCCGGTATATGTTAGCACCTTGATTTATACCACTGATGCCGATGGAGAGGTGAAGAACCTTGCCCTCAACCCCGGCAGTTACTCGGTATATGCCGATGCCGGTGATTACACCCAGTATATCAGGTCGAACAAAGAGACTGTCCTTGTTTATGTCCCGCTCGACCTTGAACCCGGCTGGAACTTCATCTCGGTGCCCAGGAGGCTGGCCAGCGGATATTCTACGGCAGAACAGCTATTCGTGGATGGTGGTGTCGATACCGCCGGCCATTCTATCTTCATCTATGACCCCTCCGGCGGCTGGACGGCTATGGGACCGGATGACGTTGTCTCGCCTCTGGACGGCATATGGATATATTCCGCCGAGGACGTTGAACTGCATCCAGCCTTCGATACCAACCCGCGTCAGGTGCCGCCGACCAAGCAGCTATCGGCGGGCTGGAATGCCATCGGGTACTCCGACTTCGCCGCGGCGTCAGCCGATTCCGCGCTTACCTCGGTGGAGGATAAGTGGACGATACTGCTCGGATTTGATGCCGTCAACCAGACCTATGAAGTGTCCATCATCAATAATGCCCCTGCCGGTGATGCTCATAGTGAAGACAGGGAGATGAATTGCTGGAAAGGTTACTGGCTTCATGTTTTTGATGCCTGTCAGCTTGCCGGAATAAGCTCTTAGGAGATGGAACTGGAATATGAGATTGCTGAACAGAGTTAAATATCATAGCCTTGTTATGCTGGCCGCTGTGGTCTGCCTGTTGGCTGTGTCGCCTCTGGCGGTAAACGCTGACACCACGCTGCCTGAAGAGTTCTACGGCGACCTTGCCGTCAACGGCGCGGCCGCGGCCACCGGAACCGCTATCGTGGCGAAGATAGGTGGTGTGGAGCGGGGAAGCCTTACCACCACTGAGGTGGGCGAGTACGGCGGCCCGGATACCTTTGACATCCGTCTGGTCGTTTCCGGCGAAGAGGCCGAAATCGGGGAAACGATAACTTTCTGGATTAACGGGTCAAAAGCGAACGAGACGGCTATCTTTGAACCGGGGCTCTCCCGGAATCTTGACCTCTCGGCTGAGGTCTACCCGTTAAATGCCGGTGATGTCCAGATAGTTCAGGCACTGGATTACCTGCGCGGACAGCAGCAGTCTAACGGGTGTATCGCTGCGTTCCTTACGTCAGCCTGGGCCGTGATGGCTATTGCCGCCGCCGGTGAGGACCCGCATAACTGGACGGCTGGCGGTGATTCCATTGTGGATTATCTTCAGGATAACTCCAGCCATCTCGACCCCAACAAGGCTACTGATTGGGAGAGGGCGATACTGGCCATCGTGGCCGCCGGTGAGAACCCCCGGGATTTTGGGGGTATCGACTACGTTGATACTTTACTGGACTTCTATGACGGCATTCAGATGGGTGATGACGGCATGTTGAACGATGATTTCTGGGGAATCCTGGCGCTGGATGCCATCGGCGAGAGTCAGGCCATCATCCAGAATATGTCGGCGTTTATCACGGGCAATCAAAATGGCGATGGCGGTTGGGGCTGGACGGTCGGGGGAAACAGTGATGCTGATAACACCGCTGCGGCCGTCTCGGCGCTGATTGCCGCCGGTAAAAGCCCCGGTTCGCAGGTAATCACGGATGCGCTCGGTTACCTGAAATCTCAGCAGCAGAGCAACGGTGGGTTTGTCTCTGAGGGTTCTACCAACGCTGCCGTCAATTCCTGGGTAATTAATGCCATTACAGATGTCGGGCAGAGTCCTGTCTCTGACTCATGGCGTAAAAGCGGTCATAGCGCCGTGGGATACCTGTTGAGTTTGCAGGATGCTGACGGCGCTTTCAAGTGGACGGCAACCAAGAAGACCAATCCCGAATGGATGACAGCTTACGCCATAGTAGCGTTGCTCGGCGGGTCCTGGCCGGAAGATAGCTCACCGCCGGTTATTTCCAGTCTGGAGCCGTCTGCGGGCGAAAGCATTACGTCAACCAGTACTGTCGTCAGTGCCAGCTATACTGACGCTGTCTCCGGCATTGACGAAACGACGGCTCGTATTATACTGGACGGTACTGATGTGACCGCCGATGCCTCGGTTACCGACGTCGACATCACCTATGCGGCATCAGGTCTTGATTATGATACCCACTCCGTTAAGGTTATTGTCAGCGATAAAAAAGGCAATCAGGCAAGTAAAAGCTGGTCCTTTGAGGTGGAGTATGACGGCGGCGGCGGCGGTGGGGGAGGGGGCGGTGGCGGCTCTCCCGGGGTTATTAACGTATCGGAATCGGTCAACAGCAGCGGGAAATTTACCGAGGAAGTTACCGGGAAGAGCGAAGATGGCAGAGTTAAAATCACCATACCGAAAAACACCATCGGCAAGAACCGTAACGGCCAGCCTCTGCACTCCATAACCATCAAGGAGAAGACGTCGCCCCCATCTCCACCCACAGATGCCAGGATTATCGGGCTGGTCTACGACCTCGAGCCAGACGGGTCCACTTTTAGCCCCCCGATATCTGTAACCTTCAGCTATAAGCAATCTCAGATACCGGACGGCGTTGCCGAGGAGAACCTGGTCCTGGCTATCTGGGATAAAACTCTTGGCAAGTGGCAGATACTGCCCTGCACGGTTGACCCGGCCGACAATACGATAACGGCCGACGTCGCTCACTTCTGCGAATTTACTGTCTTGGCCTATACCCGGCCGGCCAATATCAGCGTCAGCAATGCCTCATTATCGCCGAGCAAGGTGCATATCGGGGAAACCGCTACCCTTACCGTTACCGTGACCAACAGCGGTGACTTACGGGGAACATATGACGCCATACTCAAGATAGACGGCGTCGCGACACAAACAAAGCGGGTTGAGATTGACGGCGGCGACAGCATTAAGGTCAGCTTCAGCATTACACCTGATACCGCCGGGTCATACACCGTAAGCGTGGGCAACCTGCCGGTGCCATTTGAGGTCATAGAACCCGGCTCCCCGGCCGAATTTCACATCGGTAGCCTGTCCGTATCCCCGCCCGAAGTCGGTGCCGGAGAAAATGTAAATATCTCCGTCTCTTTAAACAACGCCGGTGACCTCGCCGGTACTTACAAAGTGACGCTGAAGATAAATAATGTGGTCGTAGAGGTGAAAAGCGTTACCCTTGACGGTGACGCCAGTCAGAAAGTCACTTTTGTCGTTTCCAGGCAAAAGGCTGGTTCTTATTCCGTTGATATTAACGGACTGTCCGGTACGTTCATTGTTACCGAAGAGGCCGCCTCCCCGCCCACGATTGGGGCGTCGCCCCAGCCCCCCGCCGCCACTCCAGGAGGCATAACGCCCCCGCCGCCACCGGACAATGCCATCAGCTGGTGGATTATAGCCGTAATCATAGCCGCCGTCTTGGTGGTGGGACTGCTCATCTTCTTTCTGGTCAGGAGGCCAGCGTACTAGATAAAGATAAAATGAAAAAACACTCGCCGACGGCCGTTTTAGCGGCGGTTCTGCTGCTGGTTGCCGCACTTTGCGCCTGCTCCACCGAGCTGGCAGCGGTAGAGCCGGGTTCTATTGCAGAAATACCGACGCCGGAAGCCGAGGTAAATGCTGATTCGACTGTCAGGATTGTAGCTACCCGGGACTTCGGCCGGGAGCTGATGTTTGATGAGAGACTGGAGTTGCCCCTTGGTTCTTCCGCGATGGCGGCGCTTCAAAAAGTGGCCGAAGTCGTAACTGATTACGGCGGCGGGTTCGTGGATGCCATCGACGGCGTCCGCTCTGGATTTACAGGGAGCGAAAAGACGAAGAGAGACTGGTTTATCTATATCAATGGCATTCAATCGAATGTCGGGGCGCTTGATTATAGTCTACAGCCGGGTGATGTTGAACACTGGGACTACCACGATTGGGGTTTCCAGCAGTCTATTCCGGCCGTTATCGGGGCTTTCCCGGAACCGTTCCTGCATGGCTTTGATGGCATGAAACGGCCGACCGTAGTTGTCTATTCGGATAATCTGATAAAGGAGGCTCAGGAGCTTCAGGACGGCCTGGTATCGCTGGGAGTAAGCGATATCAGTATCACCAGTGCCGGTGGACTGACGGTATCTGACAGGGAGGCCTCCAATTTAATCCTCCTGGGCACGGCGGATAACGAGCTTATTCTGGAATTGAATCGGAACTGGAAGAAGCTGGGACTTTTTGCTTACTTCGAGAATGGAAATCTGGTCGTCCTCGATGCCCGTGGTGAGATAGACAGCACGTACCGCGCGGCAGCGGGGCTGATTCAGGCAGCACAGAATCCCTGGAACCCATGGGGTACGGGTGCCTGTGAAAACGTGGTCTGGATGATAACGGGCACGGATGAGGAAGGCGTGAAAACCGCCATAGACGCGGTACTTAATCACCCGGCTCAGCTTCAATATGCCTTCGCCGCCGTAATAGCCAGCGGGGAGATAATCAGGATACCTCGGTGATTAGCCTTAGATATAAAGATAAAGGGACGGCTGTTCACAGACTCAATCCTTTCCACAAGCTTTTATGGGTTATAGCCGTCTTTGTCCTGGCCCTGATTCTTGACCATCCCGTTTATATCTTGCTTTTATTCCTGGCAACATTACCGGCAGTGGCGGCGGCCCGGGTGTGGTGGGAGTGGGCCTCTGTTCTCCGGCTTGCCCTCTATCTTTGTCTGGCGATAATTATCATAAATGCCTTTGTCAGTTACCACGGCTCTACTGTTCTCTGGCAGGCCGGTTTCAGACTTCCCGTTATCGGCAGCCCCTTCATAACTCTGGAAGCCATAGTCTTCGGGGTCGGCATGTCGTTGAGGTTGCTGGCGATAATCTCCGCTTTTGCCGTGCTTACGTTTACGGTTCATCCGGATGATATTATGCTGGCCGTAATAAAGCTTAAACTTCCCTATAAGTCGGTTCTGGTCACCTCGCTGTCCACCCGGTTCGTGCCGGCTCTGATTGAAGATGCGCAGCGTATCAGCGATGTCCAGAGGTCAAGAGGACTGGAGCTTGACCGCGGCGGGTTGATACAGCGCATCAGGAGCCGCACCGCCATCATGATTCCATTACTGTCCAACTCTCTGGATAGAACGGTGCAGGTGGCTGAGGCTATGGAGTCCCGGGCTTTCGGCTGCGGACAGAAAAGGAGTTTTTATAAAGAGATAACGCTGAGCCGCCTCGACGCTCTGGCGCTGGCGGTTAGCTTTCTACCCATCGTCCTCGGTATTATCATGAGGTGCTTTGGATATGGAATCTACCAGTATTACCCGGCTCTGGAAAGACTGAGCATCGGAGGCCTTGAGGGCTTTATGCTGGCTCTGATGGTGTTCCTTCTCATTATTATAGTTCCAATCGCATTGTTGAAGAAAAGGATTGACCTTGATTAAGATAGATAATTTCACCTTCAGCTACCATGACACCCGGAAGCCGGCTATCGAGGATATAAACCTTGAGATTCAGGATGGCGAGTTTGTGCTGGTGACGGGTCCTTCCGGTGGCGGGAAATCGAGCCTCTGCCGGTCTCTCAATGGCTTGATACCTCACTTCTAC
>Ga0315551_10002712_pt1 | contig 12798 bp, 10 predicted proteins | sample SalMarSW160290MG_FD_203678 | JGI IMG/M metagenome (GOLD analysis project Ga0315551, IMG submission 203678) | Salt marsh sediment microbial communities from the Plum Island Ecosystem LTER, Massachusetts, United States - Salt Marsh Sediment SW1602-90 ... | reverse complement strand
CAGGCTGTCTTGGTAAACCGCATCCGGAGAAAGGCCAAATAGGGAAGTATAAGGTGGCCCGCCTTCTTCCGGGTAAGGCCGCTAGAGGTAAATAGTAATATTTATCCCAGATGGATGACTACTGGTAACTGTGATAAGTTCACAGTTGCTACAGAACCCGGCTTACAGGCTAACTCCAACTTTTTTTATGATATAAGCCGACTAAATAGGGTATATTTCCTAGGTAATACTTAAATTTTCACACTGCACTAGCTTACTTTTATAGTTACTATTATACAAGTGAACTGTATTAATTCAATTTATTTTTTCTATTTAGTACAAGAATTATTTTGGAAAATAAATTTAGAAAAGCCATGCTTTAGGTGGGATGGAAAAGACAAAAGGTGATTCACTGCGCTTCATACAGATATTTCTTTAAGCTTATAATTTGGAGGAACATCGTCCATTAGCATTAATTTATATGCGTCTATAAGGTTTTCTTCAAGTTCTTCAATAGTTTCGCCCTGACTCATAATTTCAGGATGTTCAAGAATCTTACCTAACCAGAATTTTTCACCTTTCCAATAAACTATTTTTAATTTTGTCTTCATTTCTTCTCCAAACTATATTAATTTTAATACAGGTGTATTTAAGCTCTAGAATTATCTTCAATAGCTAAAATTTTTCAGTAAAAAATACAATTGACACTATGGTATTATAGCATAATGGTGATAGGTTAAAAATCTGTCTTATAGTTTCTATTAAGATCAAATTTATTTTAAATATTTGGTTAAAAGAAAGATATTAACAAATGAAAAGTCTCACCCTGATACGCATGGTTAAGAGGCGTGGTGAGATCTATTGTTTATATATTATAAAATACTTAATCTTTATCAAATGTCATTTATTTTTAATTCAGACACTAGAAACCTCAAAGGTAGCTATTATAGGCTGGTTTACGTCTGGAGCTGGAAATTCTTCGAGATATAATTCTGTAGCTTCTTTTAAATTGGAAAGTGATTCCTCAATTGATGGTCCCTGACTTAAAGTACCAATTTCTGGACATTCTGCGACAAATAGATCTTTTTCTTTATGAATAATAGCTGTAAAGACTTTTGTATCCATTTTACACCTCTTTTTAGAAATTATATTTATAATCTGGAAATGTTACAACTAAAAGATGATGGGAGTTTTATACATCTTATAGTGTTTATGAAGTTTTTAGATACTGTTCTTAGGATTTAGATATAAAGAATCAAGAGATATTTAGAGATTTATACTTCGGGCTTAAAGGAAAGAGATTAAGTCAGAATTATGGGGAGTTATATAATTTGAAAGTTGATAATAGAAAGATTTATTCTAATGTTGCTAAAAATTATTTAGGATTTAAAGATGTAATGCCAGTAACTTCATCAAAGGATGAAAATTATTTTGACTTGATTGCAGGTATACATAAGACGAAAAAATAGTTTTCTTAATTTAAAATTGCCTTTTAAAAATTGACACGTTAAAATATACTAATAAGTATTTTAAAATAAATATTATTTATTAATACTTGATATATCGATACCTTAAATGCAACCACAAATTTTACCTCACACAAAGGATAAAAAGGATAAAGTTATTTTAGATGAAATTGCGCAACTTTATAATTTTACTTCGGATAAAATTAAAAATATATTCTTATGTGGTGCAAAAATTGATAAAGGAAAAACACTTCGTAATTTTATATCTAGAAGATTTAAAGAGAAATATCCTAAATATAATATAGTTTTTCCAGAATATTTATTTGAAAGCTTAATAGAAAGAGGTGAAATTAATATATTAAATTTAGAACATCAGTTAGCTTCAGATGTTGATATTATAATAATGCCTCTAGAGAAAGAGGCTTATGGTACTTTTACAGAACTTGGAGCATTCTCAACATTAGGAATTTGTACTTCTAATAGTCTATTATTAAAAAAAATTATAATTATAAGTAATATTGATTATAAGGATGATGAAAGTTTTATCAATTTAGGACCGCTTAAATTAGTCTCTAAAGAAAACAAGAAACATGTAATTTATTTTAAAAATGATCGTGGCGATTTTCCTAATGAAGAAGAATTAACTAAATTATTTGGAGAGTTGATAATGACAATAAGATACCTCGATATAGAATCCGGAAAAAAAGAATTGGACAATATATTTGGATTATCAATATTTTTATTAATAATGATTTCAATTTATAAGAAACTTACAAAAATTAAAATATTTGATATTCTTGAAGAATATTTTGGAAGCAAATTTCAATTCAAACTTATTGAACCTAGTTTAGGGAACCTTTCTAGAAATGAATTTATTTTTTTAAACAAAGATGAGATTCCACCTTGTTATAGTTTAACAGATATAGGAGAAAATTATATTTTTGAAGAACTTTTCGAGAATTTGGATTCAAGAAAAAGAATTTCAAAGATTAAAGCCTTATTAATAAATTCAAATTATAGAAAATTAAAAAAATTTGATTTAGAGGAAGAGAGAAAATGGTTTTTAGAATTATAGCATTAATTGAATAATGCTATTTGTCTAGCGTTTCGTCTAGGCTATTTTGCTTACTCGCAATTACGCGCACGACCATTCTGGAGAATGGTCGTGTCTTTCCAAGTAAAAACTATATTCTCTCTTCCAACCCAAACTTAGAAAAATGATTTATTTAGAAGATTTAGCAAAACTAATTGGTATAAATTATAAATATTTAAAAAACTTAATAAAATTTAAGGATTTTTATTATAAAACAATTTTTATTGAAAAAAGATCAGGTGATAATAGACAAATAGACACACCTAATTATGAAATAAAAGCTCTGCAAACATGGATACTAAGATTTGTTTTAGAAAAAATTCAAATTAACAAACATGTTAATGGCTTTGTTCAGGGAAGGAGCATAAATTCAAACGCAAAACCTCATTTAAATAAATATTGTATTATTTGTTTAGATATTAAGAATTTTTTTAATTCTATTATTGAAGATGAAATTATTGCGATATTTAATAATTGTTTAAATGGAATATATAAAAATATTTCAAGAGGATTAGCTAAAATATGTACTTTTAAAGGTTACCTTCCCGTTGGTGCTGTAACCTCGCCTTTTTTATCTAATTTAGTGTTTGAAAGGGCAGATGAAGAAATTATAGAATTTTGTAAAAATAGAAATTTATGTTATACACGCTATGCTGACGATTTAACTTTTTCATCTGAAAAATATTTAAGAATAGAAGATATTGAACCTGGAATTAGTAAAATAATTGATAAATATGGTTTTAAATTAAATTCAAAAAAAAGTAGATTAAACTTTAAAGGAAAAAGAATGATGGTTACAGGATTAGTTTTAAATTCTGGTAAAATCACAGTAGGCAGAAAATTTAAGAGAGACGTTAGGGGAATGATCCATAACTATTTTATTAAAAATAATAAAAATATAAATTTAAATGAAATGCTTGGAAAAATTGCTTTTTTAAGAGGAGTTGAGCCAAGTTATTTTCAAAATAATTTAATTAATTATATAAAAAAAATTAAATCAAAAGATATAAATAATTCCATTTAAAAATTATAAGAATTATAAGATTCCATGATTCGCTATGAAAGATATTTTTAAAAATTATATTCAATCCATCTCCTTAAAATTCTCGCATGAGGAAACGACTGAAATGGGTTACCGTGCTGATCTCGAATTTTTACTTAAAAAAATCTTTGAAATCATTAAAGTTCAACGCATCGACCATGATCCCAAGGCAAAAAAACACAACAAACCGGATTTTGTGGTTTTAAAGTTTGATATTCCTATCTTATATCTTGAAGCAAAAGATATTGGTACTTCTCTGGACAAAATAGAGAAATCTGAACAAATGTCTCGATACTTTGGCTATGCCAATCTAGTTCTTACAGATTACGTTGAATTCAGATTCTATAGAAATGGTCTCTCTTATGGAGAACCAATTAAAATAGCTGAATACGATAGAAAAAGACGAACAATTACATCAATTCCCGAAAGATATAAAAATCTAGCTCAAACTTTAGTTGACTTTACTAAATCACACAAAGAACCAATTCGTTCTGGAGAACACCTTTCTAAAATTATGGGAGGTAAAGCACAAAGAATCCGCGATAACATTCGCCAGTTTTATTCCTCAGAATCTAATCAGGATACTGATCTTATTAAATTATTTAAAACAATAAAACAACTTCTTGTACATGATTTAACAATTCATTCATTCTCCGATATGTATGCCCAAACTCTTGTCTATGGGCTTTTTGTAGCAAGATATTACGATAAATCTCTGAGCAGTTTTTCTAGACAAGAAGCAAGAGAGCTTATTCCTAATTCCAACCCTCTTTTACGCCATTTTTTTGACCATATAGTAGGTGCTGATTTCGATACCAGATTGAAATATATCGTGGATGAACTGTGTGAAGTTTTTTCCCATGCCGATGTTAAAGAACTCATGAAACAATACTTCAAGCTTGATTTGTGGGGCAAAACCCATCGGGGCCCTGACCCCGTGATTCATTTCTATGAGGACTTTTTAAACGAGTACGATCCTATTCTTCGCAAAAAAATGGGTGCTTATTATACCCCTTTACCTATTGTAGAATTTATTATTCGGTCAGTAGATTACTTACTTAAAAAAGAATTCGGATTAACAGCAGGTCTGGTTGATACTTCAAAGACGAAAGAGGGTTTACATAAAGTACAGATTCTCGATCCCGCTTGTGGGACGGGAACTTTTATAAGTTCAATAATAAGAAAAATCTATCTATGGCTCGAAACTCATGGACAAAAGGGGCGTTGGCCAACTTATGTTCATCACGACTTGTTGCCTAGGTTATTTGGCTTCGAGTTGATGATGGCACCATATACTATAGCTCATCTCAAGCTTGGGATAGCTTTTAGACAAACCGGCTTTTGGGATTTTCATCGTAGACTAGGGATTTATCTTACAAACTCTTTAGAAGAAAGTTTTACTCAGCAACAAAGCTTATTTGCACTTGGACTAGCCGAAAGTATTGCCGAAGAGTCCAAAGAAGCATCAAAAATTAAAAATGAAAAACCGATAATGGTGATAGTAGGAAATCCTCCATATTCCGGTGTGAGTAGTAATGAAACAAAATATGCCAACAGTTTAGTTGAGCGCTATAAATTTGAACCAGGAGGCAAACAAAAACTTCAAGAGCGAAAACATTGGTTAAATGACGACTACGTTAAGTTTTTAGCTATGGCTGAAAGTATGATTGAAAAAAATGGTGAGGGCATAGTAGCTATGATTACTAATAATAGCTATCTTGATAATCCAACATTTAGAGGTATGCGCTGGCATCTAACAAAAACTTTTGACAAGATTTATGTACTTGACTTACATGGTAACGCAAAGAAGAAAGAAACTGCTCCTGGGGGTGGTAGGGATGAAAATGTTTTCGACATTATGCAGGGAGTTGGGATTATTTTAGCAATAAAAACTAAAAGAAAAAGATTAGACCAGTCGAGCGAAGTCTTTCACGCCGATTTATATGGTACACGCAAATATAAATTTAATGAGCTTACCGGAACTCCAAAATGGCAAAAGCTGACTCTTGATTCAAAAATGTTTTATTTTGTTTCTAAAAATACCAAGGGTCAAGAAGAATATGAAAAAGGCTTTAAGCTTGATGAGTTGTTTCCGAAAAATGTGACTGGAATTGTTACCATGGGAGACAATTTTATAGTTAATGAAAGGAAAGATGTTATCGCTGAACGTGTTCAGAAATTAGCCCGTTGTGAATACGACGAATCTACACTTAACGCGAGTTTTAATTTAGGTAAGAATTATGCCAAGTTTGTGCTTGATAATTGTAAGCAATTAAATTTTGAAGAATCTAAAATAGTTAAACTCAATTATCGGCCTTTTGATGAACAGTGGACCTATTTTGATAATAAGGTAATATGGCGTTGGCGCGAGAACGTTATGAAACATTTACTTAAAAACAACGTGTCGATTAATTTTTGCCGACAAGTAATTTCAGATAATTTTTCACACATTTTAGTCTCAAATCATCTGATGGATGATTCCTACGTTTCAAATAAATCAAGAGAGCGTGGGTATTGCGCGCCACTTTATATTTATCATGCTGATGGCAGTAGAACGCCAAATCTAAGTAAGGAAATAGTTGACAAGTTTAGAAAAATTGTTAGCAAGATTTCTCCAGAGGATGTGTTTGACTATGTTTATGCAGTTCTACACTCCACAAGCTACCGAGAAAAATATAAAGAATTCTTGAAGATTGATTTTCCCAGAGTGCCGTACCCGAAAAATAAAAGTAGTTTTTCAAAACTTATAAAATTAGGCTCTGAACTACGGACGTTTCATTTGCTTGAGTCACCAAAAGTAAACAAATTTATCACTACTTATCCTGTTGCTGGAAGTGACACCGTAGAAAAAAGACCTAATTTTAAAAACGGTAAAGTATTCATAAACGATGAGCAATATTTTGGCAATGTACCGAAAGTCGCCTGGAGTTTCTATATTGGCGGATATCAACCTGCACAGAAGTGGCTAAAGGATCACAAAGGCTTAACTCTTAATAATTCTGACCTAGAGCATTACCAGAAAATTATTGTTGCTCTAACTGAAACTGATAGAATCATGAATGAGATAGATAAGGTGTTTACAATTTAAAACTTGTATAAAGTAAAAAAATATGGATTTTCTAAAAACAACTTTAACTACAAAAGAAAAAATAAATTTTCTAAAAGCACTTCCTTTATACGCTGATGGTAGATTGGCTCAGATTAATAGTAAAATTGATAATTCAAATAATTTAGAGCTTCATACTATTTTACAAATTGGGATAGCAATGAATCTTTATTTTAAAAGTTTAATTGAATTATTAGAAACGAATAATATTATTGCTGCAAATATTTTGTTTAGAAGTTTAGTAGAATTGTTTATAAATATTGAATACATTATGAAAGAAGATCAACAAAAAAGGAGTGCAATTTTTGCTTTAGATGATTTTAAAACTCAAAGGATTAATGTAGATATTATTAAAGGATTGATAAAAAATAAACAAAATAAAGCAAATCTTATTTCTGAATTATCTACTAAAAAACAATGTAATGAACAACTTAAAAAAATAGAAAATTCTGAAAAAAGTATTTTATCTACTTTAAAAGATGATTATGGTGTAGAAATTAAAGAATTAGAAAAAATTATTCCACCAGTAGAGCAACGTGCAATTAAAGCAGGGTTAAAAGATATATATAATATATTATACCGTCAATTGTGCTGGGTAACACATTTAACTGCAAGTGGATTAAAGCAATTAATAAAATTTGAGAATAATAAATATATAATTGCTCCAACAGATGCTGAAGAAGAAATTAAAAAAATAATTCCGATTGCTTATGGTATTCACCTTTTAACAATAGAAGATATAATGAAAAAATTTGATCTATATATTGAAGAAGATTTTAAAGAGATGGAAGATATTTCAAAAAAATTAGAGATTTAAATTGGCCATTCTATTAAAATAATTAAAATTCCTAAATATTAACTATTATAAAAAATTCTTTAATTCAATTAATTCCCTTAAAAATTGGTTCGAAATTTTAAACCATAGGGAGCTAGATTTTTGTTCTTTTCCAATTAAGGGGATAACCCATTCTAATAACATAAGGCTTTCACCCTGAGTCTATAGTTTTTAAAGTTTCTAAATTAATATGCTCTGTGTAACATCATCTGAAATTTTATTATGAAACTTCTAAAATCACATTACTTTTTATAAACCTTATTAAATTTATAAATATGGAAAATTATTCAATATAGTAATAATATATACAAATAGGATTAATGAATACTAAAATTTTAATAATATTTATTTATATTTATCCTTTTTAGGAGATTAAAGTGGATAAAAAATTAACAAAAATTATAAATCTAGAAAAAAGTAAATTTGATGAGTTTGTTCAAAGCGGTGAGCTGCAATTAAGAGAAGCTCACCTGATTCCAAATTTTAAACCTGGAGATGAAGTAGCTCTAGCTTCAGTACTTTTATCATCAGTTCGATTGATTAAAGAATTTAAAAAAATGATTCTATCGGATATAAAAATGATGAAAGGGGGACATATTTATGCATACAATGAGATAGTTTTCCCTGAATTCCCAAAGTCAAGAATTGATGGATTGTTATTAGCAGTACAGGGTGGCGTTATTAAGGACGCTGCGTTGTTTGAAATGAAAAATAGTTCAAATGATTTAGATAAAGATCAAGTTGAACGTTATTTGAATATTGCCCAATCTTACTCTATTCCAAAACTGGTAACTGTTTCAAATCAATTTGTTTCTGAACCAACTCAGTCTCCAGTAGATATAAAGACTATAAAAAATGTTGAGTTATTTCATTTTTCCTGGTCATATCTTCTAACTTTAGCTCAAATATTACTGTTTGATAATGAAATAAATATCAAAGACAGAGACCAGATTGAATTAATGAAAGAAGTGGTTAGTTATTTTGAATTTGATAAATCTGGTGTTTGTGGGTTTAACCAAATGAAGAGTGGATGGAAAGAAGTAGTTGAAAAAATAAATTCTGGCACACGTATAAAAAATGATGAACCTGATTTAAATGATACCATAGTTAGTTGGCAACAAGAGGAACAAGACTTAGCTTTGATTTTAAGCAGAAAACTGGGTGTACTTGTAAACTCTGGAGAACCAAAATACAGGGGGAATCTAAAAGCTAGAATAGATAATGATAAAAAAGTACTAATAGGAGAGAAGTCGCTTAGTTCTAATCTTAAGGTATCTGGCGCAGTATCAGATATAAAAATAAAAGCTTTTTTTGAAAAAAGAATAGTAGAAATGTCCGTAACTTTAAAAGTACCTCAGGATAAAAAATTAAGAGGCCAGCTAAATTGGGTAAAAAGGCAAATAGAGACTTGTAAAAAGAAAAATGAACAAGCATTTCGTAAATTACAAAATGAAATACTTGTTGAAATAATTTTAAAAAATACCAGTAAAACTGAGAGAGTAAATATAGATAACATTGATAATATTTATGAAGAAATAAAAGATAGGGAAATAAAAGAATTTAAAATTTTATATATAAAAGATTTTGGTAAAAGTTTTGCTAATTGTAGGAAATTTGTTGAAACATTAGAAAATATGCTTTTGGATTATTACAGTTGTGTCATTCAGTATTTATCCAATTGGACACAACCAGCTCCAAAAATTGTAGAGGAAAAGAAAGAAAAGAAAATTGAAACTGGTGAAGAAAAAAATATCATCAACAATAAGCAAGAAAAAGCATAGCAGGCTTTGTAAATTTAAATACTTAAACTAACTCAGCATAAAACCTTCTTTTTCAAAACAAATTTTGGTTATTGACATAGAATTTATTATTATACTGATAATAGCAAGTAATTCCTCGTGCGTGGGCTTCCGGATGGTTGCTCGAAAAGCGTACAGGGTTTTGCATTTTTAAGGAAACAGTGGATTTTCTCCACTATAATACCGCCATTTTAAAATCATCTTTATTTACATGAAGATAAATGTCAGTAGTATCAAGCCTAGAGTGTCCTAAAAGCTTACTGATTGTAGGTAGATCTACTCCTTTTCTTCTTAGTCTTTCTGCATAGGTATGCCTCAGGCTATGAAGGGTAAGATTTTTTCTGTAAGTTTTTGATTCTTTAAAAATCCTGGATATTATATTTTGCAATGAGCATTTTGTCATTCTTTTTCCATGAGCTCCTCTAATTAGAGCACTTATATATTTTCCACTTACTTTTCTGTATAAATATAGAAACTCTCTTAGTTCCTTATTGAAATATACGACTCTGTTTTTTCTGCCTTTAGAATTTTTTATACTAATGGAATTTTCATCAAAATTTATATCTTCCCAATTTAAGTTTATAAACTCCTGTCTTCTAAGGCCGCAGTCGATACCTAGACTAAAAATAATCCTGTCTCTTAAATTTTCATTCCTGTATTTTTCTTTTCTTATAGATAAGTAATTTTTAATATTTTCTATATCCATACTTGAGAGATATTCTTTAATTGCTGCTACTTTTTGTGGGATATTTATAAAAGAGGAGAAATCCTTGCCTATATAGTCTCTAGAGCTAAGAAATCTTAAAAATGACCTGATGCAGTTTACAATTTTAGCATAGGTATTATTTGAGATATTTTTTGATCTAATTAGAGATAGATATTTATCAATATCATTTATATTCAGAGACTCTAGACTAATCCTGTTTTTTCTTAAATATGAGCTAAACTTAACTGATATATTCAGGTAATCTTTAATGGTTGATTCTGCTTTATTCTGTGATCTAAGATGTGTAGCGTATTCTTTAATTATATCTTTTTCTGATGGAAAATTTCTCTCTTTGACTTGTAAATTATTGTTACCAATAGTCTTTATACCACTTAAACTTCTATAGACATTTAATAGCTCTTCTGAAGATAATCCTTTTATTATCTTAATTAAATCCTCTTCAATTATATTTCTTAAGGGAACATCATTTTGCATAATAATATTCACATCCCAGTATTATATTAATTAATCTCCACTACTTTCCTTTAAAAAAATATGTTGCTTCCGCATGGGGGAAAATAAGCTAAGGTTCTGTCCGTAAGTCAAGGTGGAGATTTTCCGGTCCTTGCCCTGCAAGGATTGAGAGGGATAAATAGTGTAAGCGGTTTATGCTCGCAAAGGAAAATACTACCTTGACTGCGGACAGGTTCTAAGTAAAATTACTCCCCGGAAGCAAGCTATCAGTATCTCATCACAATTAGTCACAATTTAACTTGTGGTTGTAAAAAGATTTCTTCTCCTTTATGCTGTCTAAAAACACTGTAGACTAGGTAAAAAAGTAATATTAAATAAAAAAGATAGGCAAGATATGCACGTGTGCCACACATGCTTTTAATTGGGAAAATTCCCAAACCCTTTAAGTAGAAAGGACTAGATATGTTAAATGTAAATCCTAAACCTAGGCGTCCAGAAAGAAAAAGAAAACATCATATATCCTGTTACCTAGATGATAAAGAATATATAGCTTATAGAGATAAAAGGTCTAAGACATACTACAATCAGAGTGAATATATAAGAAAATGTGTACTGGATAAAAAGATAAATGTAATACCAGGGATAAGAAACCTTATAATAGACTTAAAGAGGATTGGGAATAACTTAAATCAATTGACCTACAAAGTTAATTTGGGAGAGGTTACTATTTTAGGAGATAATTTAGACAAAATAAATGATGATTTAAGTATTGTTTGGAAAGGCTTATTAAAGGTTATAAAGAAAGTACAATAATTATTTTAAAGTATTTTATCGCTACCTCTAAAAGTAATTGCTATCAAAGTAAAATACTATATTTACAAAAGGTAGTTTCTTCTATATATCTATAGGGAAATTAAATATGGAAAGCCTGTAAGCTTTTGTAATCTTGAATACAACATCTACAATTATTAAAAAGTAAAAAAGTATTACATAAAAATGAAATCCTAATAATTCAGTAGCAAACAAAAGGTAAACCTAGGTTTACCTACCCCTTTGTATTATAAAAACGAACTTAGTTTTATAAGAAAGTTTTAAACCGCCATGTTAAAAAAATGCTTTGCTCTTGAGACCTTTATAAAGAAGCGTTTGGTTTTTGGAAAGCTGAATTAAAAAATGATGAGTCATGAGATAAGTCAATGGAGTTATAAAAGTTTATAAACCTAACAAAATTAAAGTTAATCTATAAATAGAATCGTAACTGTTTTTAACAAAATTAATCATATTAAAAACTTTACTATCCAATTCTATTTTCCCGCCACTTATTATTCCATATTCATGATCTAGCACCGGAAACTCCTTAATTGTATCTCGTGGCTTTTTTTCTTCATCCCTAAAATCTATAAATCTAAGAATATCTGTCCTTAGTGGAATCAGGTTATTTTTTATATCCAAAAATTTTTTATCTTTTAAACCTTGGCTTTCAAGAGCATTAATTAACAGATTAAACTTCTTCCTATTCAAACCACCAACATCTTGATTTAATCCCAAGACTTCCTTGGAGTGTAAGCCTATAAAATCAATAAGAATTCTTCCTTTTAACAAAAAGCTTTTCCAATAGGTTCTAATTTCAATAGAATCCGTCTGAAAAGAGGCACCTTTACCACTAGGCTTTATTAATGATTCAAGAAGCTGTTCGTATGACTGATAAAATAATCCATAGTTATTTATAAAATCCTTGTGATGTTTTTCGGGAAGTTTTGATTTAATTACCAAACCTTTAGCAAAATCTCTATATTTATCTTTACCTACAGTCCCTATAATTACTGGAATCCTGACATTAGGGAGGGGATGCCAGATACCATTATTATTACAAATAAACGCACCTCTAAAAAATAAAGGCTCTCCATCAGGGCCTTTCTTCTTGTAGCAGCATTCCTCATATAGTTTTCCTGAACCGCATGGGCATTCCGGTAATCCCACCTAACTAAGCCCCCTTTGTTTGATGTAAATATTGGCTATAATAATCAATAATATTTTTTAATTTTTTAATATTATCCCACCTCTTATATGCATCAGGTAAAGAATCATAAAAGGAAATTAATGTCTTAGTCATTTTTTTGCCAATATCAATAAATGGCCATGATTTGGTTTTGAGGCTATACCGATTTCTTGTATAAGTTAGATGTGCAACCTGTTTATCAACTTTCCTGAGAATAAACCTAAGGTCTTTTTTCTTGGTTTTGTTTCTCCTAAAATAACCAGGTTTATCAATATAATCGAAAACAAACATATCATCAT
>Ga0315551_10002710_pt1 | contig 12802 bp, 9 predicted proteins | sample SalMarSW160290MG_FD_203678 | JGI IMG/M metagenome (GOLD analysis project Ga0315551, IMG submission 203678) | Salt marsh sediment microbial communities from the Plum Island Ecosystem LTER, Massachusetts, United States - Salt Marsh Sediment SW1602-90 ... | reverse complement strand
GGTGGGGCGTCAGCCCTAAATAGCGCCATACATAGCATCGAAGTGGGGCGAGTTGCACCAAAAGTATGTCTTTTTGCAGCCCCAGTGGGGAATACAGAACACGTTCCCAAATTTTGAACAGACACAAGCCGAAACCGTGTCTACCCTCCTCCGTTCTCCGCCTCTGCCTCCTGGCATAGCCGGATGCCCTCCTGGGCGCTGTAGTCGTTGGGGTCGATCTGCAACGCCGCGGCGAACAGGGGGTACGATTTCTCGCACTCAGCCTTGTAGTAGTAGGCCAGCCCCAGTGTGTAGAAATACTCGATCCTTGGACCCTCGACCCAGCCAGTCTCGGTCTCTACCTGCACGCTTCCATCGCTCTTGACGGGGAGTCGCCCGGTGCCCAGCGGAATGCCAGAGAGTGTGTTGATGCCCTCAAACCAGCCTACGTACATCTTACCACTCTCTGGCATTGGCAATCCACTCAGTTCCACCATGTACTTTCCAGTCTGTGCGTCGAGCATCACTGTGCCCTGAACGTCAGCCCACTCCTCGCCGGCCGTATCCTGCGGCTTCAGCGTAGCCTGCAGCCTATCTTTGCTGTCCTCTGACACGGAGACGAAATCGCCGCGCACCACCACGTCCGGCGACGGCCCGGGGAATTCGCTGTCTCTATTCTCTACGGTGATGTAAAAGGCCTCGGCTTGCCGACGCGACGCGATGCATTCTAGGCTAATGGCGCGCTGGAAGGGCAGAATCGCGTCCTCCCAGTTGCGGCGGGCCCAGTAGTTGATCGCCAGGTGACCAAACGCCCGCCCGAATTCGGGGTCTGCCTCGGTGGCTTTCTCTAGATACGTCTCGGCCTGCTCGTATTCCTGCATGTTGTAATACGTCCATCCCAGTTGGTCGTAGGCCTCCGCATTGTCTGGATCAATCTCGATGGCTTTCTTGAAATGCTCCTCCGCTGCCGTATAGTCCCACAGCCCATCTCGATAGACCCGTCCCGCTGCGATGCGTATGTAGGCCAAATAGGGGTGTATCTCCAGAGCCCGTTCGTATGCTTCTGCTGCCCCAGCGTAATCCCCCTGGTTCTCCAGCACATAGCCATAGTTGCGCTGAACGTCCACACTGTTGCTTTTCAACTTCAAAGCGGTCTCTGCCGCCCCCCTTGCTTCCACCCAACGCACGGCATCGGTGTACACTTCAGCCAGGTAGGCATATGCCTCGGCGTAGGTTGGGTCGAGGTCGATGGCCTTTTTACAAGCATCGATGGCCTCCGACACGTCGTCGTTCCAGTCGTAGGCCATTCCCAAGACAGCCCACGCTTGTGCGTTCTCGGGCGCCATCTCGACGGCTTTCTGACCAAGCCGTACCGCTTCGATCTCCCGATGTTCCAAAGCCAGCAGTCGCACTAGTGGGATGTAGAAAAGCACATCGTCGGGATCGAGGGCGATAGCCTGTTCGTAGGTGGAGATTGCCTCCTCCAAATTACCTTCCCAATACAGTCTATCCGCCTCATCGGCGTACCAACTCGGCGCATGCGTCGGGAGTGGAGTGGGAACGAAGGGGCTCTGAATCAGGTTCCGTCTGATCAGCGTGTGGACGTAGATAGCGCCGCCGATCAGCGCCAGAAGGATCACCACGCGTATTGCAGACGTTTGGCGCTTTTTTCGCCGGGGACCGATATACATGAATTTCCCTTCCCCTTGAAGTGTCGGTGGCGCGATCATAGCATTTTCGCTGTGCAAGTCAAGGGGCGCTCTTGGGAATTGCACTAACCGTCGGCTGTGGTAGAATAGCGCGGACGCCAAATCCACACTACGGGAGGGCCATTGTGCGTAACTTGATGATCACCGGTGGGGCGGGCTTTATCGGCTCCAATTTCATCCGCTTTGTGCTGGAAAAGTACCCCGACTACCGCGTTGTCGTATACGACAAGCTCACCTACGCCGGGAACCTGGACAGCCTCAAGGACGTGGCCGAGCGGTTCGCCGACCGCTACGCCTTCGTGAAGGGCGACATCTGCGACGCGGCCACGGTGCGCGAGACGGTCCGGAGTCATCACGTGGACACCATTGTCAACTTTGCGGCCGAGAGCGTGAGCTCCAATACCTATATCCCAGTACACCTTGGACATTCTATTCGCCTAGAGACCATTGAGGAGTTGTTCGAACGTTATGCTCAGGAGTCGGGCGTCCAGACAGATCAGAATGGTGCCGAAATAGTGCCCGTGAAGGGCGTATTGCGCGCTCTTTCTTTCCGCTATGGGATGGGAATTTGGTCACAAGTAACTCACATCACTCGCCACCGATATCAGGGCGAGATGGTTACACTGACACAGAAATGGGGGCAGGTGACTGTTACACCCAACCATTCGGTCTATGACGTCGACGCTCAATTGGTTCCCGCCGCGTCGAATCCAGAACTGCTTAGCATCCGCAAAATCAACCTAGATCGCAGCCGGTTCAAGGATCACTTCGTCCTGAAGCTGCGAGGCTGCCATCCACGCGAAGAAGAAGGCAAAATCTATCATGGAGTCAAGAAATACCCCGCGCCCAAGCAAGTATGGGTCCTACGAGAGTACAAGGGTGAATCACTCAAAGCATTGTTGCGCTTCCTGGCCGCGTACATCGCCGAGGGGAACGCCACCTTCAATAAGGCCAACGGCGCGTGGCTAGTTTGTCTCGCCAATCAAGATCTGTCTCTGCTGGAAAGCTGGCAACAAGATGTTGAGACATTCTCAAATGCCAGCGGAGTCATTACTCGAAGGGAAAGTCCCAATGCTCACCAACTGGTTTTTAGCAGCCGTTTGATTTATCAACTCGTCACCCAGTTGTGCGGGCAGTACTCGGGTGAGAAGCGCCTACCCTCGTTTGTCTATATGCTCCATGATGAGTATAAGCAAGTGTTTTTGGATGCCTACTTGAAGGGCGATGGAAGCATTGAGACGTACAAATCCGTAGAGTCTCGACGTTTTACGACTACGTCTCCCTGTCTTGCCGCCGAGCTGTCACTCTTGCTTAACTTACTCGGCCTGGACTATTCTCTTTCCGTACGGGAAGAAGACACCGAAAACTGGTCCCGCGCCTATGCATTCCGCATTGTGTCCAGCTACGATACCAGAGCGGACTGCCGGATGGAACGTTTCCCTTACGAAGGGTATGTCTACGATTTGACGGTGGACGGGGGGCACAACTATGCGGCCGGCATCGGCAACATCGTTGTCCACAATACCCACGTCGATCGCTCCATTATGGACCCCGACGCCTTCATCAAGACCGATGTCTACGGCACCTACGTGCTGCTGGAGGCGGCCCGCGAGTTCGAGCTGGAACGATACCATCAGATCAGCACCGATGAGGTCTATGGTCATGTGCCGGAGGGTTCGTCGAAGGAGACTGACCCTGTCGCACCGCGCAGTCCCTACGCCGCCAGCAAGGCCAGCGGCGACCTGATGGTCAACGCCTACCGCGTCACCTATGGATTGCCGGTCACCATCACCCGAGGCGCGAATAACATCGGTCCCTATCAGTATCCCGAGAAAGTCGTGCCGCTCTTTGTCACCAATGCCATTGATGACATTCCTCTGCCTCTCTATGGCGATGGCTTGCAGGTGCGCGACTATCACTATGTGCTCGATCACTGTGAGGCTATCGACCTCGTGCTGCACGAGGGCGGGATCGGCTCCATCTACAACGTCGGCACCGGCACCGAGATGCGCAACGTCAATATGACCCGCATTATCCTGGACGAGCTGGGCAAGCCAGAGAGTCTCATTCAGCCGGTGCGTGACCGACCCGGCCACGACCGCCGCTATTCCCTCAGCGTGAGCAAGATCCGGGCCCTGGGGTGGGAGCCGGCCCACACGTGTGAGGAAGCCATCAGAAAGACGGTTCGCTGGTACGTTGAGAACGAGTGGTGGTGGCGGCCTATCAAGACCGGGGAGCACTACCAGGAGTACTATAGGCGGCAGTACGAGGGGCGGGAGCTCAATGAACAATGAGCCAATGAAAAATGCGCGATGAGTGATCCCGACCGCGTCGCGTCCTTCCTCCTGAAACCCATCGCCCGGGCGTGCAAGGAGTTCGGCCTGCTGGCCGAGGGCGATCGTGTGGCAGTAGCCGTCTCCGGTGGGAAGGACAGTCGCGCGCTGCTCGATCTCCTCTTGCATTATCGGGGGTGCGTCCCTTTCTCCTACGAGCTGGTCGCCCTCCACATCGTCGGCACCGTGGCCGATTTCCCCGACCGTTCGGCTGAGCGCTCACGGCGAAGCCTGCGCCCCGATCTGGAGCCTTGGTTCCGCGAGCTCGGCGTCGCATACCACTTTGCGGCGCTGGAGCTGCTGCCGGAGGAGCCGCTACCCCTCGACTGCTTCCGCTGCTCGCGGAACCGGCGCAAGGCGCTCTTCAATGCCGCTGTCGAACTGGGGTGCAACAAGCTGGCCTTCGGTCACCACGCCGACGACGCGGCTGCCACGACGCTGCTCAGCCTGATGTTCGCCGGGCAGTTGGAGACGATGAAGCCGCGCGTTGCATTCTTCGACGGCAAAGTGACCGTCATACGCCCCCTGATCTACGTCCCGGAGAAAGAGCTGGTCCGCTATGGACGGGCAGCGGGTTTTCCCAATCCACCCCCTTTGTGCCCCCGCGGCCTGACGTCTCAGCGCGCGCAGGTCAAAGCGCTCTTGCGTCATTTTGGCCGCAGCCAGAAGCAGATCCGCGCCAATCTCTGGCGCGCCGCCCGCGAGGGGATGGGATTCTGAGACGTTTTTCTCAGGAAGAACGGCCCTCGCTTCCGGCTTCCTGCTTCTTGTGGTATACTTACTCCTGCGACTGCGACTTTCTCCGGGAGGTAAGATGGGGCATTTTCTCAGCCTGACCGACCTGAGCTCACATGGGCTGCGTGGCTTGCTCGAGCGGGCCATCGAGCTCAAGGACGAGTGGAGAAACGGCGGCAATCGCCCGCTGCTCAAAGGTAAGACGTTGGGCATGGTGTTCCAGAAACCCTCCCTGCGCACCCGTGTCTCTTTCGAGATGGGCATGATCCACCTGGGGGGGCAGGCGATCTATATCTCTCCGATGGAGATCCAGTTGGGCAAGCGGGAAAGCGTGCCCGACATAGCCCGCGTCCTATCCCGCTACGTGAACGGCATCATGGCGCGAGTTTTCGATCACGACGACGTGGTCGCCTTGGCAGAGTATGCCAGTGTGCCTGTCATCAATGGCCTGTCCGACTACAGTCACCCCTGTCAAGGATTGGCCGATTTCCTCACCATCGTTGAGAACAAGGGCTGGGATCTGAAAGGCCGCAAGCTGGCTTACGTCGGGGACGGCAACAACGTGGCGACCTCGCTTCTCTTTGGCGCTGGCATGATGGGGATGGATTTTGCCATCGCCGCTCCACCGGGCTACGAGCTGCCCCGGGACGTGTGGGGGCTGGGCGAGCAACTCGCCCTCGAGAGCGGCAGCCGCCTGCTGGCGACGGCCGATCCGCACGAGGTTGTTGCCGAGGCCGACGTCGTCTACACCGACGTGTGGGCCTCGATGGGCCAAGAGAACGAGGCAGAGGAGCGTGCGCGCGCTTTTGCTTCGTACCAGGTCAACGAACCGCTGGTCGCGGAGGCCAAGCCGGATGTCATCGTTATGCATTGCCTGCCAGCCCATCGGGGGCAGGAGATCACCGACGGCGTTTGTGATGGCCCCCATTCGGTGTTGTGGGATCAGGCTGAGAACCGCATGCACGCACAAAAAGCCATCCTGGTAGAACTGATGGCATCGGAAGGGTAAGAGCGTGGCAGGGAACCGCAGAGTCTTTGAAGAAGCTATGCAGGCAGCGGCCAATGCCGCTTGGGACCAGAAATGGGCTGCATCTATCGCAGAATACAAGCGCGCGCTGGCCGAGTTTCCCCGCGATGCCAGCGCGCTCACAGGCTTGGGATCGGCCTGCTCCGGCGCCGGCAAGTTGAAGGATGCGCTCACCGCATATCAGAAGGCTGTTGAGGTTGCACCGGACGATCCTGTGCTCCTGGAGCGCATCGGGCAGATGCGGGAGCAACTGAAGCAGGGGAAGGAGGCCGCCAAGGCTTACCTGGCTTCCGCAGAACTCTATCTGAACCAGCAGCATGCCGCCGACTTGGCGCTGGAGCGGTGGAAGGACGCGACTCGCGCTTGCCCCGATAGCACGCAGGCGCACGCCAAGCTGCTCCAGTATTACCAGGAGCAAGGACAAATACGAGAGGCGGTAGATGAATGCATGGTCCTCGTGCACATCTACCAGGAACGCGGAGACATCGACTACGCCACCAAGCTCTCTCAGCACGCCCTCAAGCTGGCTCCGCACAATACCGGCGTACTGCGTGCCCTCGACACACTGCGCTACGCGGAAGAGGAGGCCTCGCAGTCGCGGACCGAGGCTGGCCGGGGAGCGGCTGAACCACTGGCAGCCATCGGCGAGGGCATCGACTGGGGCTTTGGTCCAGGGGCCGAAACGCTTGAGGAGCGAGGCAGCCCGGTCGCGATCACTCGGCAGAAGGCATTGACCGACCTGGCCGAGAGTTTCTTCGAAGAGGAAGCGGCATTGCCTTCGGTGCCCTCCCGGCTTAGCAAGGCGGAAGCTGATGCTCTGATCGGGCGGGCGCTCGATCTCCAGACACGGGGGAATGTTGATCAGGCCATCGATGCCTACGAGCGGGTGGTCACGGCAGGCGTGGAGCAGCCCGCTGTGCATTTCAACCTTGGTCTGCTCTACCAGGATAAGCTCCGTTTCGACGCTGCGATTTCCCAGTTTGAGCGTTCACTCACTTACCCCGACTACGTGCTGGGCAGCCATTTTGCCTTGGGGGAATGCCACCGTGCCAAGGGACGTGTCGATGAGGCGCTGGAGCACTTTATCGAGGTGCTCAAGATCGTCGATCTGGCTACCGTTCAACGCGATCAGGCCGATGACCTGATCCAGCTCTACGAACAACTAGCCGATGGCTACGTGGCCAAGGGAGAGCGGGAGCAGGCTCTCGAGTTCACCAACTCGCTGGTTACCTTCCTCAGCGAGCAGGGTTGGGAGGATAAGGTCGTCAAGGCCCGCCAGAGGCTTGATGCGCTGGCCGAGGAGGGGCCTACCCTGAGCCTGGCCGAGATGTTGGCTACGCCGGGTGCCGAGGTCATCTTGGAGTCAGTCGCGTTGTCGCAGGAATACGCCAAGCGCGGCATGTACTATGCCGCGTTGGAGGAGAGCTACAGCACCTTTCAACACGCTCCCACGTACCTGCCTACCCATCGGCAGTTGGCCCAAGTCCTGTTGGCTATGGGGAAAGTGGAGGAGGCTGTCGCCAAGTTCGTCGCCATTGCCAACACCTACCTGGCGCGTGGCAATGTCCGCCGGGCCATAGGGATGTACAATCGTGCCTTGAAACTCTCGCCGATGGATATCGCAGGCAGATCCAGGCTGATCGATGTGCTTGTCAGACACGGCAAGATCGAGGAGGCACTGGAGCACTATCTGGCCCTGGCGGAAAGTTACCACAACTTGGCGCAGATTGATCGGGCGCGCGAGACGTACCAAGACGCGTTGCGCCTAGCGCCACGGGGCGATCCCAATCACAGGTGGAAGGTCCGCATTCTGCACAAGATAGGTGACATCGACATGCAGCGTGTGGACTGGAAGCACGCCGCTGGCATCTACGAGCAGATCCGCAAGATCGATCCCGGCGATGAGCGGGCTCGCTTAGCGTTGATGGAGCTCTACTACCGCCTGGGCCGTCCAGAACTGGGTATCACCGAGCTTGACGATCTGCTGAAGACTTGCCGCGAGAGTGGTAAGACCGAACGCATCTTTGCCATCCTGCAAGACGCCGTCGGTGAACGGCCCGACGATATTCCATTGCGCACCCGGCTGGCGCAGGCACACCTTGATGCCGGGAACGTCGATCAAGCACTGGAACAGCTAGATAGACTGGGGGACCTACAGCTAAACGCCGGGCGACACGAGGATGCCAAGGTGACCATCCGTGCGATTATCGCACTCAATCCGCCCAACGTGGTGGCCTATCGAGAACTGCTGGACCAGATCAATGGAAGCGGCTCCTAATAACGAGGCCGATTCCCAGGAACTGAATAGTGGCGAACCTATTGTGGCACTTGCAACGGATCGAACTGGTAGACGCCCTCGACATTCTACTTGTGGCTGTTGTCTTCTTTGGGGCGTTGTACCTGGTGCGTGGCACGCGGGCCGTGCCTCTGCTGCGTGGTGCCATCTTTGTCATCATCCTCGTCGTCCTGCTTAGTGGCGTCATACGTCTGCGTGCCTTCGGCTGGTTGACGCAGAATGCCATCCCCGCGTTGCTTGTGGCTGTCCCCGTTCTCTTCCAGCAGGAGTTGCGGCGGGCATTGGAGCGGCTGGGCCGACCAGGGGTGCTGGTCAGTTCGATCAGGGGAAAACGTGCTGCCTTGGAACAGACCTTGACCACAGTTGCCCATGCAAGCCACATGCTCTCCGAACGGCGGTGCGGAGCGCTGATCGTTCTTGAGCGCGAGACCGGTCTCCGAGAACTGGCAGATAGCGGTGTCTACCTCGATGCCGCTGTGACTCCTGAGCTGCTGGTGACAGTTTTCGATCCCCACACAGTGCTGCACGATGGAGCAATCATCGTGCGGAACGGACGGGTGTTGGCTGCGGCCTGTGTCCTGCCTCTATCGACAGCCTTCCTCGCCGACCGCCAATTGGGGCTGCGTCACCGCGCTGCGATCGGCGTGACGGAGGAGAGCGATGCCATCGTGGTCGTCGTCTCCGAGGAACGCGGGTCCATCTCCATTGCCCACGCCGGCCGCATCATCCGCAATCTGGACGCCAAGCGACTGGAGGCCGTGTTGCACGCGCTCTATCAGCCTGTGCTGGAACGGGCGTGGCCGCAGTGGGTGGCCCAGGTGCGGAGGATGTTCGGAGAGGAGAAGTAGGCCATGAGAGCAGCCCTGCGTTGGACGGTGGGCAATCTGCCGTTGGCAGTGCTGGCGCTCATACTGGCTAGCGTGGTGTGGGCTATTGCTGTGGAGGAGGCAGATCCCGTCCGCACGGAACGCTATTTTCAGGCAATACCGCTCAAGACGGTCGGCCGGCCCGAGGGGGTCTTTATCGTAGGGGGGTTGACCGAACGGGTGTACGTGACGGTTCGTGCTCCCGAGTCGGTTTGGGATGATTTGGTGCTTGACGACTTTGAGGCTGTCGTCGATCTGGCGGGTATGGAGCCGGGGGTTCATGAGCTGCTTGTCGAGGTTGTGGTAGACAAACAGCTGGCAGAAGTATTGCTCGTCGAACCCCAGTATGTCACCCTGGAGTTGCAGCCCTGGGTGGAGCGCGCCGTGCCTGTGCGTGTGCAGGTGGAGGGGAAACCGGCTCTTGCATACCTGGCGGGGTCGCCGATCGTGACGCCGACCCATGTCATGGTGAACGGTCCCAGTTCCTACGTCGATCAGGTCGTCGAGGCCGGCGCGCAGATCTCTGCCGAGGGCGCCAGTGCCGATGTGGATGGTGAGGTATCTCTGCGGGCCTTGGACACGGAAGGGCAGCCTGTGCCCCTCGTCACGTTGATGCCTGAGGCCGCCCACGCACGTGTCCCTGTCGAGCTGAGGGAGGACTACCGAACGCTGGCCGTCAAGCCTGTCAGAGAGGGCCTCGTCGCCTATGGTTATACGATCACTGGCTTCTCCGTCGATCCAGACACTGTAACTGTCTCCGGCGCACCCGAGACCGTCGCGGCCCTGCCAGGCTTTATCGAGACTGAGACCGTCAGCGTGGAGGGAGCCCAGGACAACGTAGTCGCCCATCCGCTCCTCAGCCTGCCGCAAGACGTCGTGCTCTTGCCGGGCCAGCAGGTAACGGTGACCTTTTTCGTCGAGGCCATCCAGAGCAGTTTGACGATAGAGATCACACCGACGCTAGAAGGTTTATCGCCAGGACTCACGGCCACCGTCTCCCCTGTGACCGTCGAGGTCTTTCTGAGTGGGCCGCTGCCTGAGCTGGAATCGATGGGAGAGGGGGACGTGCGCATCGTTCTCGATCTCTACGAGCTGGAGCCCGGGATGCACCAAGTCGTGCCCCAGGTAATAGTACCGACAGCGGTGACCGACTACAGCGTCCTGCCGGCCACCGTGCAGGTGGAAATACTTGTGGGTCCCACCGCTGTCCCTACCCTCAGACCAACCCCAACCCCCAGGCCCACACCGAGTGGGGGCTGATCGGAGCCAGCAGAGTTGACGAGCACTCCAATCGTAGCCCTTGTGGGCCGACCTAACGTGGGCAAGTCCACCCTCTTCAACCGCATCGCCGGGCGACAGATCGCAGTGGTGCACGACGAGCCGGGCACAACCCGCGACCGGCTTCACGCGGACGCCGAATGGAATGGTGTCACCTTCGTCGTGGTGGATACTGGCGGCATCGAGGTGCTGCCTGATACCGTCGCCGCCGGGAGGCGACCCGGCCCCGAGCGGGTGCTGGCGCAGGACTCGGCCCGTTACATTCCCCTGATCCGTGCCCAAGCCGAGCAAGCCATCGCCGGCGCAGACGCCGTCATCTTCCTCACCGACGCTGCCGGCGGCCTGACCGCCGCCGACGAGGAGGTGGCCGGAATCCTACGCCGCGCGCGCTGCCCCGTCTTCCTGGTTCCCAACAAGGCGGATAACGAGCGGCTGCGGCAGGACGCGCTCGAGTTCTACGCCTTGGGCCTGGGGGAGGTTTACCCCATCTCTGCCTTGCACGGCGTCGGCGTGGCCGACTTGCTGGACGATGTGGTCGAGGCGTTGCCCTCGGTCGAGGAAGAGGAGCAGGGCGAAGGGGATCAGGATTCGGGAATCAAGATCGCCATCGTCGGGCGGCCCAACGTGGGCAAATCGTCGTTGCTGAACAAGCTGCTCGGCGAGGAGCGGGCCATCGTCAGCCCCATCGCCGGCACCACCCGCGATGCCATCGACACAGTCCTGGAATGGGAGGGCACGCCCATCACGCTGATCGATACCGCTGGCATCCGGCGGCGGGGCAAGATCGAGCGGGGGGTGGAGCACTATAGCGTGCTGCGGGCGCTGCGTGCCATCCAGCGGGCCGACGTGGCGCTGCTGATGATCGACGGCGTCGAGGGAGTCACTGCCCAGGATACCCACGTGGCCGGCCTCATTCTCGATGAGTGGGCCAGCGTGGTGGTGCTGGTCAACAAGTGGGACGCGGTAGAGAAGGACACCGCCGACCACGGGCGGTCGGACACGATGGCCGAGTACACCAGGTGGGTGCGCGAGGAATTAAAGTTCCTCGACTATGTTCCCATCCTCTACATCTCAGCGCTCACAGGGCAGCGCGTGCACAAGGTGATACCGACGGCGCTGGCCGTGCAGGAGGCGCGCTTCCGGCGTGTCCCAACCGGAGAGCTGAACCGGCTGGTGCGAGACGCGCTGGCGCGCCACGCCCCGCCCAGCAAGCGCGGCAAGCGACTGAAGGTCTATTACGTCAGCCAGCCGGGCGTGGATCCGCCCACGTTCGTCTTTCACGTGAATGATACCGAGTTGGTGCATTTCAGCTACGAGCGCTACCTGGAGAACAAGCTGCGAGAGGTCTACGAGTTCACCGGCACACCGCTGCGGCTGATCTTTCGACCCAGAGGGCGGAGGGAAGAATAGCAGTTGGATGCCTAGGATCGATAGAGGATGGAATTCAGACAAAGCATGAAGCAAAGATGGATCATTAGCCTGGGAATAGTTTTTGTTCTTGCAGTGGCACTGGCGTTATTAGGCAGATTCACTATCCAGGTTCTGTCCAATCTGGAAGGCCCCGACCCTGACAAAGCAATGCAAGACTTACTTCAGGCAGCCCTAGAAGGTGACGAGCGATATGTCGTCGAATTAGGCACGTATCGGCATAGAGTGGAATTACCGACGGTATCGATTGAGCGGTCTGCCTGGGACGTTCTAGTATCTCATGCGAATGAATTATCAAAGGCTACTGTTGATATCACAACCACTGGCAACGATGCGGACCTAGTGTCTTCAGAGGTCCGAATCGTTGGTGAATCCTGCGTCATTGAATGTCTTTCAGACAATGGGCAAGTAGTCGGCCCACGCTATTTCTACGTATACACGTGTCAAACGACAAACTAGCCTGGTTTAGCCCTAAGACCCCACGAATGTAGCCAGACACCTCACCATGGCAGGTTACCTCTGCACTTCGAAATTCCCAACTTGGGCTTTGCGCCCGGTTGTGGTATGATTGGGCCTCGACTGAAAATGACAGACAACGGATTCGTCAAAACGCAACTATCCAATGGCCTGACCGTGCTGGTCAAGGAGGCGCACGCCGCGCCGGTGGCCAGCTTTTGGGTGTGGTACCGGGTGGGGAGCCGCAACGAGCATCTGGGCGTCACCGGTATCTCTCACTGGGTGGAGCACATGCTGTTCAAGGGAACGGAGGCGTTCCCCCCAGGCACGGCGGATAAGGCCATCGCCCGCGAGGGCGGCGTCTCCAATGGGCTCACGTGGTATGACTTTACCACCTACTACGCTACGCTGCCAGCCGACCGCATCGAGCTGGGCTTGCGTATCGAGGCCGACCGCATGGCGCACGCGCTCTTCGACCCCGATGGCGCGGCCCTGGAACGCACCGTCATCATCAGCGAGCGCCAGGGAGCCGAGAACAACCCCGAGTTCTTGCTCAACGAGGCACTGATGGGGTCGGTCTTTCGCGTGCACCCTTATGGCAATGAAACCATCGGCCACATGTGCGACCTGGAGGCGATGACGCGCGAGCAGCTCTACGCTCACTACCGCACCTATTACACCCCCAAGAACGCGTT
>Ga0315551_10002709_pt1 | contig 12812 bp, 7 predicted proteins | sample SalMarSW160290MG_FD_203678 | JGI IMG/M metagenome (GOLD analysis project Ga0315551, IMG submission 203678) | Salt marsh sediment microbial communities from the Plum Island Ecosystem LTER, Massachusetts, United States - Salt Marsh Sediment SW1602-90 ... | reverse complement strand
GCCGTGCTCTCAGCCGCGGAACAGCTTAAAGTGGTGGAGCAGGAATATCTGGAAAACGAAACCCGCCTGGGCCCGCAAGCGCAACAGGAAGCTGAAGAACTGCTGAAAAGGGTGGATGCCTTTGCTGCCTCGGCCGTTGGCCTCACCAGCTTTGAAAAGCTGGAATCAGGCATCGCTGACATATTACTGGACGAAGTGGTATACCCGCTTTTCCCGGCTATGATTGAACAGATTGAAGAGCAAAAAGCCGTCCGTATGGAAGAACTGGCGGCCGCCCAGGAATCGGCCCGTGTAGCCTATACTTCCGGTATCCAGCTCCTCCTGCTTATCGCCAGTCTGGTCACTATTTTAGCCGTTGCCGCCGCGGTCTTAATATCAAGGTCGATTGTAAAGCCGCTTCGGGCTCTGCATAAAGGCATAGAGGTAATCGGCAAGGGCGACCTCAGTTACCGGGTGGGCACCAGGGTAAAGGACGAAATAGGCCAGCTTTCCCGCGCCTTTGACCGGATGACCGAGCAATTAAACAGCTCCACCACCTCCATTGAAAGCCTCAACAAAGAAATCGCCGAGCGGGAGCAGGCGGAAGCATCGCTCAAGCTCCAGACGGTATACTTCCAGCAGCTCTTCGATAATTCCCCGGAGGCCATCGTTTTGCTCGATGACCAGAACCGGATTGTCAGGACCAATCACGGCTTCGAAACGCTCTATGGCTACGCCATGGAAGAAGTCGGCGGCAAGGCTATTGCCGAGGTTATTGTACCCCCGGACCGTGTCGAGGAAGCCTCGGCGCTGGGCAAGGCTATTCTCAAAAAGAAAATAAACCGCAGAGACACGGTAAGAAGGCGCAAGGACGGCAGCCTGGTAGACGTTTCCCTGCTGACCTACCCCATTCAGCTGGGGGAAAAGGCGGTGGGAGGCTATGTCATCTACACCGATATCACCGAACGCAAACAGATGGAAGAGGACCTCCAGGCAGAAAAGAACAAACTGGAATCGGTAATAGACTCCATAGGAATCGGCCTGAGCATCCAGGACAAAGACTATAATATTATTTATCAAAATGAGCCCTCAAAGGCAGCCGTCGGCGATAACCGGGGTAAAAAATGCTACCGCGCCTACGCATTCAAGGACGATATATGTGAAGGCTGCCTGGTAGCCGAAGCGTTCCAAGACGGCCAGATACACACCGCAGAAAGGACCCGCGTAGAGCCCTCAGGCAGGGTAACTTTTTGGGAAAATACGGCCAGTCCCATCAGAGACGCCCAGGGAAACATTGTTTCCTGCATTGAGATAACCAAGGACATCACCGAACGCAAACAGGTGGAGCAGACGCTGGTTGACGAAGCCGCCCGCCGGCGCGTCCTCATCGACCAGTCCCTGGACGGGATAGTCGTCCTCGATGAGGGTGCCAAGGTTTACGAGGCAAACCCGAAATTCGCCGAAATGCTCGGCTATACCCCCGAAGAAGTCCAGGAGCTCCACGCCTGGGACTGGGATACCCAGTGGTCGCGCGAGCAGCTGCTGGAGATGTCAAAGAAGATTGACGAAAACGGTTTCCACCTGGAAACATATCACCAGCGCAAGGACGGCTCAAAAATCGATGTCGAAATAAGCGCCAACGGGGTAGTGTTCGGCGGGCAGAGGCTTAGCTTCTGCGTGTGCCGCGATATCACCGGTCGCAAGCAGGCGGAGGAGGAGCTCCAGGCAGAAAAGAACAAACTGCAATCACTGATAGATTCCATGGAAGACGGCCTCAATATACTGGATAAAGACTTTAATCTTATCTATCAGAATGAGCCGGTAAGGAAACTTTATGGTGACCGCGTCGGCGAGAAATGCTACCGCGTCTACGAAGGCAGAGAAAAGGTATGCGATAATTGCCCGATAAAAAAGGCGTTCAAGGACGGCAGGTCACACACCTCGGAAAGGAAGATAATAGACCCCTCGGGGGAGATTGCCTACTGGGAAAATACGGCCAGCCCCATCAAAGATGCTAAAGGGAAGATTGTTCACTGCCTGGAAATCACCCGCAATATCACCGACCGCAAGGGGGCGGAAGAGCAAATCCGGAAGCAGAACGAATTCCTCAATACCATATTAAATTCCCTCAGCCACCCCTTCTATGTTCTGGATACCGCTGATTATACGGTAAAGATGAGCAACCAGGCGGCTAAAGAGAAAGGCCTGGCCGATGCCACCACCTGTTACGGCCTCATCTACAAAAGAAAACGGCCCTGTAGCAGCAAAGAGCAAGTTTGCCCGCTGGAAAAGGTCAAAAAGACCAAGAAAGCGGTGGTGATGGAGCACACCCGCCATGACGGCAACGGCGGGGTCAAAAACATAGAAGTTCACGGCTACCCCATTTTCGATGCCAAAGGCAAGGTCACCCAGATGATAGAGTATTCTCTGGATATTACCGAGCGTAAACGGATAGAAGAAGAACTACAGGAAAGCCAGAGGTTCAGCTCCACCCTTATGCAGAACTCACCCAACCCCGTCCTCGTCCTAGACCCGGACGCCTCGGTAAGGTACGTAAATCCCGCCTTCGAAAAGCTAACCGGCTTTAACCTGGCCGAGATTCTCGGGGTTAAAACCCCCCACCCCTGGTGGCCCGAAGAAAGCAGGGAGGAAATCGGGGCCGCCCTCAAGAAAGCCATGGCTATGGGCGGCAAGAGAGGCGAACGGATTTTCCAGAAGAAGAACGGGGAACGCTTCTGGGTAGCGCTGACCTCCACCGGGGTAAATAGCCAGGGCAAGCAGTCCTATTTCCTGCTCAACATGCTCGATATCACCGACAGCAAACGCATGCAGGAGGCGCTGCGGGAGAGCGAAGAAAAACTGGAAAGCATGTTTGATTCGGTCACCGATGGCATTGTGGTGGCCAGGCTGGACGGCGCCATCCTCAAAGTAAACGAAAGCGCCGTCAGGATGCACGGCTTTGACTCCCAGTATGAGATGTTAAGCAAAAACGCCCTGGAACTGGCCGCCCCGGCGGAGCATAAAAAGATGATTAAGAACATGGGCAAGGCGGTAAAACAGGGCAACATCCGCGGCGTGGAATACACCCTGGTCAGGGCAGACGGAACCGAGTTCCCCGCCGAACTCAGCACCAGCGCCCTGGCGGACACCTCGGGCAAGGTCTTTGGCCACATTACCATCGCCCGTGATATCACCAGGCGCAAGGAGATGCTGGGGGCGCTGCGGGAGTCGGAAGAGAAGTTCTCCAAGGCGTTCCGGGCCAGCCCCGATGCCATCGCCATCACCAGCCTCAAGGACGGCGTATTCATGGAAGTCAACGATAACTTCCTGGCTACTACCGGCTGGGCTCGCGAGGAGGTTATTAACCACAAAGCCAACGAGATTGGGCTCTGGGCCAAGGCTAAAGACCGCGAAAAGATGCTAAAGATACTCAAAGAACAGGGCAGGGTTCACAATGAAGAATTTGAGTTCCGTATCAAGTCAGGTGAGATACGCGTCTGGCTGTTCTCCAGCGAGTTAATCGATATCGGCAACGACCCCTGTTTAATCTCCATGACCATTGATATCACCGAGCGCAAGCGGGCGGAAGAGGCGCTCAAGCAGAAGATGGAAGAACTCAGAATCGCTTACCAGAAACTCAAGGAGCTGGACCAGCTCAAAGACAGCTTCCTCTCCACGGTATCCCACGAGCTCAGGACGCCACTTACCTCGATAAAGAGCTTCTCCGAGATTCTGCTCACCTACGAGGAAGACCGGGAAACCCAGAAAGAGTTCCTCAACATCATCAAGGAAGAAAGCGACCGCTTAACCCGCCTGATAAACGACTTCCTCGACCTCTCCAAGATTGAGTCGGGGCGGATGCAGTGGGAGATGGCGGAGATATCGGTAGCCGATGTCATCAAGACGGCCGTGAACGCCACCCAGGCGCTGGTAGTCAAGGGCAATCTTGAGGTCAAGACCGAGATAAGCCCCAAGCTGCCCGACGTCATGTGTGACAAAGACCGGCTGGTTCAGGTAATAACCAACCTGCTCAGCAACGCCATCAAGTTCACCCCCGAAAAAGGCAAGATTAAGGTCAAGGCGCGCATCCTGGAAAAAGACGAGTCCAAAGAAAAAGCCAATATGGTAGTGGTCGGCGTCACCGATAGCGGCATCGGCATTGACCCCAAGGACCACAAGGGTGTCTTCGAAAAATTCAAGCAGGTGGGAAATACCCTCACCGATAAGCCCAAAGGCACCGGCCTCGGCTTGCCCATCTGTAAAGAGATAGTAGAACACTTCGGGGGCAAGCTCTGGGTGGAAAGCGCCCTGGGCAAAGGCAGCACCTTCTTCTTCTCCCTGCCCATGGCACAGGCGGCTGAGATAGAAGCGCTGGAGGCCGAAGAGACGGTGGAAGAAGAGCCGGTCAAGGTGGCTATCACCGGCAATAAGTGCATTCTGGTGGTGGATGATGAGGCCAACATCCGCCGCTTCCTGGGCCATGAGCTTAAAAAGCGGGGCTACGGCGTGCTCCAGGCATCAGGGGGCAACCAGGCTATAGAGCTGGCTCGAAAACACCACCCCGACCTCATCACCCTGGACGTGCTCATGGGCGGCATGAGCGGTTTCGATGTCACCGCCGTGCTCAAAAACGACCCGCAGACCAAGGATATACCCATACTAATCATCTCGGTGGTGGAAGACCGCAAGAGGGCTTACCAGCTGGGGGTAAACGACTACCTGACCAAGCCCTTCCGTATAGAGTCGCTCATGGAAAAGGTAAACCATCTACTGCGGGACGCCCAGAAGAAGATACTGGTGGTAGACGACGATAAAAACCTGGCCAAATCGCTCAAGTACCAGCTGGGCAAGCGGGGTTACTCCACCAACGTCGCTCAAAACGGCAGACTGGCTCTGGAAAATGTGGAGCACCGTCTTCCCGACCTTATCCTGCTGGATATAATGATGCCCGAAATGGACGGCTATGAGGTGATGAAGGCGTTGAAACACAAGCCGGAAACGGCGCAGATACCCATCCTGGTGATGACCGGTGTCGAAATCGACGGCAGCCGGGTCAAGGCGCTGTCGGTAGGCGCCACCGACTATTTCACTAAATCGGGAGGCTTCGACCAGATGTTCGAAACGATAGAAAATATCCTCAGCGGCAACAACGAAGATAACGGAGATTAAATTACTTCCGGGCTGCCAGCAGGCCGGCAACCTTGTCCAGCAGCACGATGCGGTCCACCGGCTTGGTCAGATAGTCATCGGCTCCCATTTTAAGCCCGGTGGCTATATCCGATTGCTGCCCCTTGGCGGAAAACATGACGATGGGCAAATCGGCGGTCTGGGGCTCATCCCGCAGGCTGTGGCAGATTTCAAAGCCGTCTATCCCCGGCAGCATCACATCCAGGATGAGCAGGTCGGGGCTACTATCCTTGGCTTTTTTCAGCCCCTCCAGCCCGTTCTGGGCGGTGATCACCTCGTAGCCCTCTTTTTCCAGTATATAGCTGGTAGCTCTTAATACATTGGGATCATCCTCAACAATCAGGACCCTTTTAGACATGAGAATCACCCCTTTCTTCTTAGAGACTCTTTACGCAGCGGGAATACCAGCTTAATATATTATAACAATATTAATCTAAAAAAGAAAGCCTTTTGGCTTTCTTTTATGTCATTTGGCAACAAGATAGCTTCAGAAGGGGTGGGGAAAAGTCCCCTTCTGTCCCCGCGTTGCCTGCCCCGCCGAATATATAGAAAAAATAGATAGCTTCTTTTATACTGGCAATATGCTATAATGCCAATCTAAGAAAGAGCTGCTAATATGCTTGCTGTTGAAGTCAGCCATGTAGTAAAGTCCTTCGCCGATAATGTCGCTGTTGACGACCTGTCCTTCTCGGTTGCCCCGGGCGAGATGTTCGGTCTCATTGGTCCCAACGGCGCCGGCAAAACCACCACCATCAGGATGATGATGGACATCATCAGGCCGGACTCGGGCGAGGTGACCATTTTCGGCGAAAAGCTGGGCGAAGCCACCAAGAACAGGCTGGGCTACATGCCTGAAGAAAGAGGGCTGTATAAAAAGCTGACCGTCCTCGAATCTATCGTCTACCTGGCTTCACTCAAGGGTATGGACCGGCGCTCAGCCACCGAAAAAGCCACTGCGCTGCTCACTCAGACCGACATGCTGGACAGCAAAAAAAAGAAAATCGAAGAACTGAGCAAGGGCATGGGGCAGATTATCCAGTTCATCATCACCGTCATCCACGACCCGCAGCTGGTTATCCTGGACGAACCCTTCGCCGGGCTCGACCCGGTCAATACCGAACTGTTAAAAGGCATGATTTCCGACCTGAGGGACCAGGGCAAAGCCGTAATCCTGAGCACCCACCAGATGAACCAGGTAGAGGAACTCTGCGACCGCATCCTGATGATTAACAACGGGCGCACCGTCCTTTACGGAGACCTTAGTGAAATCAAGGCAAGGTATAGAGGTAATTCGGTCCGGCTGGATGGTAAAGGGGAGTTGGGGGAAATACCGGGAGTTACCGCCAGGCGCCCCCGCAGGGGCTATACCGAACTTATTCTGGACGGCGAAACAACCCCCCAGCAGGTTCTTAACCATCTGGTAAGCCGCGGCGTGGTAATCGACCGCTTTGAAGTAGCCACTCCTTCCCTCAACGAGATATTCCTGAGGGAGGCGGGTAAAAAATCATGAATAAGACGCTGCTTATATTCCGGCACGAGTTCCTGCACACCATAAAAAGAAAAGGGTTTATCATCATGACCCTTATCGTGCCGGTCTTAGCCCTCCTAGCCATAGGCGTTTTCCAGCTCATATCAACAATCGAAAAGCCGCCGGTAGTGGAGACAACCACCATCGGCTATGTCGATGAGGCCGGCGGATTCGACCAGTATACTACTCAGGGGAATATAGAGCTGGTCCGCTTCGACACCGCTGATGATGCCACGGCAGCCCTGATTAACGGCGATGTTCCCGAGTATTTCGTCATCCCTCCGGATTATGTGTCAGCCGGGGTAATTAACCGCTATACCCTGGAAAAAGAGGTGGAAACGCCCGCCGTCATCACCACCGTCATCAAGAATTTCCTCACCAGCAATCTGCTGGCCGGGAAAGTGCCTCCGGAAACGGTATACCGGATAGAAGCACCCTTGGACCTGGTGGTGACCAGACTCACCGAAACGGGGGAGGTGGCTACGGAGCAGGGTGGATTCGGCAATGTTATCGTTCCAGGCATTTTCAGCCTTCTGCTGGCCCTCTCCCTGATGTTATCCTCCACCTACCTGGTGCAGGGGTTGGGAGATGAGAAAGAAAGCCGCCTTATCGAGGTATTACTCTCCTCGGTTTCCACCCGGCAGCTGCTCGTCGGCAAGGTTTTGGGACTGGGTGCCGCCGGGCTGGTGCAGGTGGTCGTCTGGCTGGCTTCAGGGCCACTCCTGTTAAAACTGGCTTCATCCACCTTCGGCGGCTTTATCAGCACCATACAACTACCAGCCAACTTCCTGGTGCTGGGAATAGTCTATTTCATTCTGGGTTACCTGCTCTTCGCCGCACTGGCGGCAGGCGTCGGCGCCATCAGCCCCAACGCCCGCGAAGGACAGCAGCTGGCCATGATTTATACGCTTTTCGCCTTTGTCCCCCTCTGGTTCTCATCTTTGCTGTTTATCTTCCCCAACAGCCCCATCTGGGTAGTGCTGACTATTTTTCCGGTCACGGCTCCTATGTCAGCCATGCTGAGGCTGGGCGTAACCGGTATCGCTGCCTGGGAGCTGGCGGTCAGCATAGCGGTGCTGGTGCTTTCCATCATCGGGGTTATGTTCTTAGCTACCAGGGCTTTCCGAATTTACCTGCTCATGTACGGCAAAAGACCCAATTGGGGAGAGATTATCCGGAACCTCCGGAGCGGATAGACGCCCGGTTGGAGGTGAAAATATGAGGTTAAAAGACAGGGTAGCCATCATTACCGGCAGCGCCCGGGGCATGGGCCGGGTAATTGCCCGCCGTTTCGCTGAAGAAGGGGCCAGGTTAACCGTCTGCGATGTCCATGACTGCGCCCCCGTGGCTGAAGAGATAGAAACCCTCGGCGGCGAAGCACTGGCGCTTAAAATCGATGTCTCCCGTGAACAGGATACCGCCGCCATGGCAAAAAAGACCTTCGACCGCTTCGGCAAGATAGACATCCTGGTCAACAACGCGGCAATTATCGGCGCTCTGGAGGTCAAGGATTTCGTCAAGCCGGTGGAAAAGCTGGTCTCGGCGGACTGGGACCGGATTCTGGCGGTCAACATTAAAGGCGTTTTCTTGAGCTGCAAGGCGGTGATTCCCTACCTGAAAAAGCAGGGCAGCGGCAAAATCGTCAATATGGCATCTAACGTTGCCTTCACCGGCCTGCCCGAGTTTATTCACTACAGCACCTCCAAGGGCGGCGTGATTACCATGACCCGTGGCCTGGCCACTGAGCTGGGCGCTTTCAACATCAACGTCAATGCGGTGGCTCCCGGCTTAGTTATGACCGAGGCGATGCTATCAACTTTTCCCCCGGACTATTCCGAAGACGTGGTGGGCAAGCAGCTGCTTAAGAAAGAAATACAGCCGGAAGACGTGGCGGCGGCGGTGCTCTTTCTGGCTTCTGGTGAAGCCGATATGATTACCGGGCAGACCCTGGCTGTTAACGGCGGCGAATACCTGCACTAAAAAATTGAGAGCCAGCGGCATCTCTCAACCCGGCTACGGTACCAGGTTTTTACTTTTAGGTATCAGTCTACGATACCTCCCCTCCTGAGCGCGGCCATTATTGAGGCGCCGACGACATCGACCACGGCCGTTCCACCGTCAATGGTAATAACCGCCCCGGTCATAAAGGACGATTCATCGCTGGCAAGGTAGCTGCAGAGTCCGCCCATTTCAGGTGAGGCGGCGAAACGGCGGAGGGGTATCTCCGAAGATATCTGGTCAATAAAAGTATCGGGGTCTATTCCCAGCATCTCCCCGAACTGACCGAAGTCCTTCCTGGTCATATCCGTTTTGACCCCGCCGGGGCAGACTGCATTACAGCGGATGTTGGAACGCCCGTAATCCAGGGCTACCTGCTGGGTGAGCATAATCAACCCTGCTTTTGAGGTGCAGTAGGCCGGCATACTGGGCAGGCAGCGCATTCCCCCCAGCGAGGCAATATTTATGATAGACCCCCCGCCCCCTTTGAGCATATGGGGTATCACCGCCTTTATCAGCAGGTAGGGACCGGTCAGGTTGACCCCCAGCACCTCCTGCCACAGCTTGAGGTCAAGCTCGGTAATGGGCGCCGGGTGGTTCAGGGCGGCGTTGTTGACCAGCACATCGAGCTTGCCGCCGAGCTTCACCGTCGCCTCCACCATGCGCTTTACATCCTCTTCTTTGGAGACATCTCCGGGGCATATCGCCACCGACCCCGAGGGGAGCGATTTAGCCACTTTCTCCAGCATTTCCTTGCGGCGGCCGGTGATGCATACCTTGGCGCCGTCGGCAACGAATCGCTCGGCGATAGCGGTACCTATGCCGCTGCCCCCGCCGGTGACCAGGGCTACCTTTCCCTTCAGGTTCACATCAGCACCTCCTGTCAGAGAATTTCCCGTTTTTTTGCCTTAAACTTACTTCTTGAGCTTGCCCGCCCCAAACGAAGAGTAGTCCAGGTCGTAGAACTGCTTGCAGGTTTCGAAGTAACCCAGGTGTGAGCCACCCAGGACTATTTTCACCACTACCGCATCGCGGTAATACTTCTCGTAGCCGTTTTCCCGAACCAGGCCGAAGGAGCCCATCAGCTCCAGACCCCGGGAGACCAAGTCAGGCGCGGTGCGGGTGATATAGGCGTGGATGGCATGCCCTTTAGCAAACATGCTCTCCGTGTTCCACATACCGTAGATATCCATATTGTCATACTGGTGGGCTGTCTCCAGAACAGCGGCTCTGGCCACGGATAGAAACGCCGCCATCTCGCCCAGTATCATCGCCGCGTGCAGGTGCTGGCTGACTGGTTTACCCCCGGCTACCCTGCCCTCGGTATAATCGACCAGAACGTCGAAAGCTCCCTGCAGGGTGCCGACGGCGTTGGCGGCATTTAGGGGCATGGGGGCAGAAACGGCACTGGTGAAAAGGAACCAGGCTTCAGGCCCCTGTATTCCCCACTCCTTGGGTACCCGGACGTTGTCAAAATAGGTGGGGGTGTTCCTATCGGCGTTAGCGCCGCACTTGACCTCGAACTTACCGTGGGAGACTCCCTTCCAGGGCTCGGGGACATAGACCAGGGCAAAGCCGTCTATTCCCTTACTGGGGTCCATGTTGCAGACCACGCAGTTGAGGTCGGCAATGCCGGCATTGGATGCCCACATCTTGCTGCCGTTTAACACCCACTCGTTGCCCTCAAGCTCCGCCCTCACCTTTACCGTCCGGCCTTCATTCATCGGGTTCTCGATATCACAGGCGGACTCTTCCTCACTGAAATTCATGCAGGCTACCGCCAACTCCTTGCCGGTGAACTTGGGGGCGAACTCGTCGAAAATAGCCTTTCCCCAAGCATTACCCGTTGGCGAAGGTGATAAATAGGCCAGCAGAGCTGGCACCAACCCCCAATCGGTGCAGGCGCAGTGGAGGCTTATACCGTAGTCAGCGCGGGACAGCTGCTCCTGTATCAGGGCATCCCCGACCATAGAAAGCTGCTGGTTACCGCCGAAGTCTTTAGGTATCTTGTTTTTCTGGTAGCCCAGGCCCACCTGCAGCTTCTTCAGGACGGGAGTAATGACCTTTTCGTGGGTGACGTCGTCGTCGATTTTGTCCCGGACGGGCATGATTTCCTTGTCAACAAAATCAGCCAGCGTCTTCTGCATCATCCGCAACTCCTCGTTGACAAAGCATTCCGGGTACTGCAACTTGTACCATTGACTTGTCTGGTCTAACATTTTTCCTCCTTTAATTTAATTTACTCGGGCGTTTCTGACCAACCCGGTGTTACTACGAAATATCCCCCTCTGGTAAGAAAACAGAATTTATCTATCCCCGGTTAACCGAAAAGATTACCGGCAAACTAACACGTTACATCAATCAGAAGCGAGGTTCCCTCACCAGCTTTGGAACGGATTTGGAACGTGCCCCCCAAAGAGTCGATTCTCTGGTGCATGCCAATCAGTCCCAGCTTATCCCGGGAAGCCAGCCGGTCAAATTTCTTGGGGGGACGAAAACCCTGCCCGTTATCCTCTATAGATATCTTAAGGCGTTTCGGGGTGAAGTCCAGGCTAACGACTGCCTCCGTAGCCCGGGAATGGCGCTTGATATTATTTAAAGCCTCCTGCGTTATGCGGAATATAGTTACCTCGGCTTCGGGGGGTAGCTTGCGCCTTTCACCGCTTACCAGAATCCGGGTATTAATACCAGACTCGGTATTCATATGGTCTACCAGCCACCTCAAGGCCGGTACCAGCCCCAGGTCGCCCAGTATGCTCGGTCTTAAGTCGAGGCTTATTCTGCGCAGACCTTCAACTGTTTCCAGGGTTGTGTCTCTAATCCACTCCGCGTTTCCCCTTATTTCTTTCATACCATCGCCGGCAGGAATCAAATGTTCGGTGCGGTTAGCTATGACCAGCAGTGTCTGTATGGTATCGTCATGGAGCTCCTGGGCAATGCGCAGCCGTTCGTTTTCCTGGGACTCGAGTATTTTTGCTATGTATACCTTGCGTTCCGCCTCCCGCTCGGCGAAAATCTTCCTCTCTTTACGGCGCCACTCCAGCTCAAAGGTAGCCAGTGACACCAGCAAAAAGGGCAACAGCAGCAGGGCTATGTTGGTTATCAGGTAATAGTTAGGCCACATATCGGTTATTATCGGCAGTATTCCCCCAAGCGAAAGCAAACAGGCAATCAGGGCACCCGGCCAGGAGAAAAATATAGCCGCGTAGATAATCGGTATCAGAAAGAGGATACCGACGATATGATTGACGAACTCCATTACCGCCAGTGTGTAAAACGCAGAAAACCAGGGGAACCACTGCTCTAACTGAGTATCTCTCCAGGGCCACGACTGATAGAGGGCTATCAGAAATGCGGTAATGGCGATAATCGCCCAGAAATGGGGGTTACTGATGATTCTTCCCTTGGTTTTTAACGGGAAAATACCTAGCATTAGCGTGTTAACCACCCACTTTATTCAAGGTCATCAAGGGTAAGGATGCCTTTCCGCAGCCCGACGATGACGGCTTCGGTGCGTGAAGCTACGTTCAATTTCAGGAAAAGGTTGGCTAAGTAACCCTTCACCGTACGCAGACTCAGGTCAAGCCTTAGAGCGATATCGTTGTTGGATGTGCCTTTGGCGGCTAGACTGAGCACCTCCAGCTCCCTGGGGGAAAGTTTATCACCTACATCCGAGCCTTTGGGTTTGATGATATGTTGAAAGGCATATTTGAAAATTTGTTGTGAAACCGCGGGAGACAGTACCGTTTCTCCACAGACCAGAGCACGAACGGCATAAATGACTTCATCGCCGTATACGCTTTTGGTCAAATAGCCGCCGGCGCCGGCTTTGAGTATGCCAAGTATGTGCTCATTATCGCTGTGGACAGTCAGTACCAATACGGCTATCGCCGGACAGCTCGTCTTGATTTGTTTGGTCGCCTCCAGGCCGTTGAGCTCCGGCATACTTATATCCATAATCACCACGTCGGGCAGCAGCTCGGTGGTCAGTTTAACGGCTTCTTTGCCATCGCTGGCTTCGGCAATAACTTCAAAGTCGGGCTGTTTTTCCAGGACATCCCTCAGTGCCTGGCGCAGCAGAGGGTGGTCGTCAGCCAGCACTATTCTGATCTTATTGGAT
>Ga0315551_10002708_pt1 | contig 12812 bp, 9 predicted proteins | sample SalMarSW160290MG_FD_203678 | JGI IMG/M metagenome (GOLD analysis project Ga0315551, IMG submission 203678) | Salt marsh sediment microbial communities from the Plum Island Ecosystem LTER, Massachusetts, United States - Salt Marsh Sediment SW1602-90 ... | reverse complement strand
ATTTTTTGAATTTTGATTTGTAATTTTACATTAGAATAAATCCAGTAAATCCTGTTAATCCTGTCTAAATTTTTTGGGGTTGGGATGGGTTTAAAAAACACAAGTAAAAGGGAAAGGTGTGGCTTTGTGTCCTTTGTGGTCTTTGTGGTTCAAAAATTTTAGTGTGTGGGTGGGGTGTAAAAAAATCGAAATATAAAAGGGGTGTGGTTGGGGAATCCGTGTTTATCCGTGTTAATCTGTGGCTAATTCTTTTTCAGAATTTCTTTCAGAAACTTCCCCGTATACGAGTTCTTGACTTTTGCGATTTCCTCAGGGCTGCCTTCCGCGACGAGCTTACCGCCTTCTTCACCGCCTTCGGGTCCGAGGTCGATTATCCAGTCAGCACATTTAATGACGTCGAGGTTGTGTTCGATAACCACGACGGTATTCCCCATATCCACAAGACGCTTCAATATTCCCAACAGCAGACGAATGTCGTAAGCGTGTAAGCCGGTGGTAGGTTCATCCAGAAGGTAAAGAGTATCGCCGGTAGCTACTTTGGAAAGTTCTTTTGAGAGCTTTATTCTCTGAGCTTCGCCTCCGGAAAGGGTCGTGGCTGGCTGACCGAGCTTTATATAACCTAAACCCACATCCTGCAGGAGTTTTATTTTTTGCTTTGCTTTTGGTATATCACCAAAAAAAGAAACAGCCTCATCTACCGTCAAATCGAGAACATCCGCTATGTTCTTTTCTTTGTATTCCACTTCAAGAGTTTCTTTTTTAAATCTTTTTCCCTTACAGGTTTTGCAGGTAACATAAACATCCGATAGGAAATGCATTTCTATTTTCTTCTGTCCCTGTCCCCAGCATTCTTCGCATCTTCCTCCCTCAACATTAAAAGAGAATCTTCCTTTATTATATCCTCTTACTCTCGAAGCAGGTAGTTCCGCAAAAAATTCTCTTATCGGGTCAAAAGCTCCTGTATAAGTTGCGGGGTTCGAGCGCGGAGTTCTGCCTATAGGGCTCTGGTCGATATTTATAACTTTATCAATATTTTCCATTCCCTCGATAGCTTTATGAGGAAGCGGCAGGTATCTTGAACCGTGAAAAGCTCTTGCGAGAGCTCTATATAAAATATCTACCAAGAGCGTACTCTTACCGGAGCCCGAAACTCCGGTTATACAAACAAAGCAGTTCAGCGGTATTTCTATATCAATGTCTTTAAGGTTGTTGCCGCCGGCACCTAAAATTTTAATGGTTTTCTCTTTTCTCTTTTTCTTTCTTTCTTCTGGTATTGGGATTTTTTCTTTACCGGAAAGGAATTTGCCCGTTATGGTTTTGCTCTCTTTTTTCAAATCCAGAGGAGTACCCGAAAAGACGACTTCCCCGCCTTCAGTTCCTGCTCCGGGACCAAGGTCTATCACCCAATCCGCGGATAAAATGCTCTTGAAATCGTGTTCTACCATAATTACAGTATTGCCCATATCCCGGAGAGATTTCAGAGTCTTTATCAGCCGTAATATATCCCGCTCATGGAGCCCTATCGTCGGTTCGTCGAGTATGTATATAATTCCCACGAGCCCCGAACCAATCTGAGTTGCGAGATGAACCCTCTGGGCTTCTCCTCCTGCGAGCGTCAGGGTTGGCCGTTCCAGAGTCAAATAATCCACTCCCACGTCTTCCAGAAAACGCAGACGATGAAGAATTTCCGGAATCAATTCGGAAGCGATTTTCCGTCTTTCGTCATCGAATTTAACGCTCTCGATGAATTTTCTGCCTTTAGTGATATTCATTCTTGCTATATCGTGTATGTTTTTATCCTTTATCTTGACGGATAGAGCCTCTTTCCTTAAGCGCGCTCCCCCGCACTCGGCACACGGAGTTATCACCATATATTTTTCTATTTCGTCTCTTATCCAGTCCGACTCCGTATACTGGTGTCTTCTATCCAGATACGGTATTATCCCCTCCCAACCGTAGTCACCATAAAGGATTATTTCCTTTTCTTTTGTGCTCATATCCTTCCATGGAACGTTTAAGTTCAAATCGTGTTTTGATGCAACACTATTTAATTCCCTGAAAAACCCCCCTCTCGGCTCGCCTATGGGAGCAATCGCGCCTTCAAGAATCGACAGCGAATCGTTGAAGACTATATCTTCCGGGTCTATTTCCATTTCCGTCCCGATGCCCTGGCATTTCGGGCAGGCTCCGTAAGGAGAATTGAAGGAAAAGAGCCTGGGGGAAATTTCGGGATAGCTTATTCCGCACTCCGGACAGGCAAATTTTGTTGAAAATATTATGTTCGAATCCTTATCTATATCTCTCAATATCAATATTCCGTCTGTTTCTTCCAGAGCGGTTTCCACGGAATCCGCTACCCTGCTTCTTATTTCTTTTTTCACCTTTATCCTGTCCACCACTATTTCGATGTTGTGAGCTTTGTTTTTATCAAGGTCAGGTATCTTCTCTATATCGAATATTTCCCCGTCTATTATAACCCTCACGTATCCTTTTTCTCCGATTCTTTTCAGTTCCGTAGAAAAAGTTCCCTTTTTGCCACGCGCTATCGGAGCAAGTATGTATAGCCTGGAACCTTCCGGATAGGTTAGAATCCGGTCTACGATTTCGTCCACGGTCTGCGAACTAACCAGCCTACCGCAATTATAACAGTATACGTTCCCCGTTCTCGCAAACAGGACGCGGAGGTAGTCGTATATTTCTGTAACGGTACCCACGGTAGAACGAGGGTTTTTGGAAAGTTTTCTCTGTTCTATCGAAATCGTGGGCGAGAGGTTCGTTATAGACTGGACTTCAGGTTTATCCATTACGCCGAGGAACTGGCGCGCATAAGCAGAAAGGGATTCGACGTACCTTCTCTGCCCTTCGGCATAAATCGTATCGAAAGCAAGGGAGGATTTGCCCGAACCGGAAATGCCGGTTATTATTACCAATTTATCACGCGGTATCTCAACGTCTATTCCTTTTAAATTGTGAATAGACGCTTTTTTGATTTCAATATTTCTTTTCATACTCGGAGACTATCCGGGAAACTTCTTTCGGGTCTGCTTTGCCGGAGGTCTTTTTCATGACCTCGCCTACGAAAAAGCCTATCAGTTTGTTCTCTCCGGCTTTCAAGCGAGCCAGCTCTTCGGGGTTTTCTTCGAAAACCTCCCTGACCACTTGTTCTAAAGCAGACGAGTCCGATATTTGAGAAAGATTTCTTTGCCGGACGATTTGTTCAGGCGTTTTCTTTGTCTTCACCATTTCCGCGAGCACTTCCGCGCCCGCATTTCTTGAAATTTTTCCTTTAAGAACCATTTCTATCATCTCCGCAAGATGTTCGGCAGATATATCCGGTTCATTGAGACTGCGGTAATCTCTGACGAGCCATTTGCTTATTTCTGCAGGCTCGTTCAATATTTTTAAGGTCTCCTCGAATAACTTAGAAGTTTTTTTCGAATTCGAAATTGTTATCGCATCTTCACCAAGAAGACCAAGCTCGATATATCTCTCTGTTTTCTCTTCCGGCAATTCCTCCAGACCTTTTTCGATTTCTCGAATCCGGTTCTCGTCTATCAAAAGCGGGGGCAAATCCGGTTCAGGGAAATACCTGTAATCCGAGGCTTCTTCTTTTAACCTCGCCACCCGGGTTTTTTCCGTTTTTTCGGAGTAATGTATCGTTGCCTGCTCGACTATTCCGCCTTTTTCAAGAATACCTATTTGACGTTTGATTTCCGAGGTAAGGGAATTTTTGACTGCCCGGAAAGAATTGAGATTTTTAACTTCGGTTCTTGTGCCTAATTTTCCTTTTTCTTTACTGACGGAAATGTTCGGCTCGCAGCGGAATTCTCCCTTCGCCATCACGGCGCCGGAGATTCCTGTGGACTGCAGTATTTTTTGAAGTTTTTTCAGATAAGCCACAGCCATTTCCGGCGAATCTATATCCGGTTCGGTCACAATTTCTATTAAAGGAACACCTGAACGGTTGTAGTCGATAAGAGAGCAATCTTTTTCGTGCATCGATTTAGCGGATTCCTCTTCGAGGTGTACTCTTTTTATTCTAATTTTCTTACCTTCTACCAAAATTTCCCCCGAAGTTGCGATGGGAAATCTATACTGTGTTATCTGGTAACCTTTTGGCAAATCGGGATAAAAGTAATTTTTTCTCGCGAAAATAGATTTTGTATGGATTTCGCAATTCAAAGCAAGACCTGCTTTTATAGCCAGTTCTACAGCTTTTTTGTTCAACGAGGGAAGAACTCCCGGAAGCCCTAGGCATACAGAACATACATTTGTGTTGGCGTCTACGCCAAAGCTCACCGGGCAGCCGCAGAATAATTTTGTAGCGGTTTTAAGTTGAGAGTGAACCTCAATCCCGATTGTGGGCTTATAGTCAGTCATCATGAACTTCTTTCAAGAATCCTTTAAAAGGTGCGATTTTTTCTACGAGCCGGACAACAGAAAGGATTCCTTTTTCCTCGAATGGTTTCCCTATTATCTGATAGCCTATGGGAAGTTTTCCTATCATTCCTGCCGGTGCTACTACTGCGGGAATGCCTGCCAGATTGACGCCGGCAGTCATCCGGTCCGACAAATGCATTCTTATAGGGTCATCGGTTCTGTCTCCTATGGGAAAAGCGGGGGTTGGCGTGGCCGGAGTCATAAGATAATCTACTTCTTTAAAAACTTCATTGAATTCCTGAGTGATCAGCCTTCTGATAAGGTCTGCTCTTTCGTAGTATTCTGCAATTGCTTCGGAGGAAAGAACGAAAGTCCCGACAAGTATTCTTCTTTTTACTTCCGGCAAAAAACCTTCATCCCTGCTTTTTCTTATCGTGTCGTGGAAATTTTCTCCGTTCCTGCGCAAGCCGTACCTGACACCGTCATATCTTGCAAGGTTCGAAGAGGCTTCGGCGTATGAAATGACCTGGTAGGTCGGTATAATATAATCGGTAGTCGGTAGTGAAACCGATTTGAAAGAGATTCCTTCTTTCTCGAGCGCTTTTTTGATTTCCATCACCGAAGAGTAAACTTCATCATCTATTTGTTCGAAATACTCCTCGGGTAAGCCTATTTTTATGTTCTTGGATATTTTGTTCAAGTTGCCGTAATCTTCTAATTCCTTTTTTGAGGAGGTCGAATCCTTCGGGTCATAACCCGCTATCACTTCCAGCATAATTCCAACATCCTCGGCATTCCTTCCGATAATTCCGATCTGGTCGAGAGAAGATGCAAAAGCAACGAGTCCGTACCGCGAGACCCTGCCATAGGTCGGCTTAAGACCTACGAGCCCGCAGTAAGAAGCAGGCTGGCGTACGGAACCGCCTGTATCGGAGCCGAGAGAAATAACCGCGCTTCCGGAGGCTACAGCCACCGCGGAACCTCCGCTTGAGCCGCCCGGCACTTTCGCCCTATCATAAGGATTCCTTGTTGGGCCATAAAACGACCTTTCCGTAGAGGACCCCATTCCGAATTCATCGAGATTGGTCTTTCCTATAAAAACGCCCCCATTCTTCTCGATTCGCTCGATCACGGTAGCGGAAAACGGCGGGATGAATCCCTTTAAAACATTCGAGGCACAGGTTGTGGGGACGCCTTTTATATTTATGTTGTCTTTAATTGCGACAGGGATGCCGTTCAGTTTACCTTTTATATCTTTTTCTAATCCTTTCCTTGCGAGTTCCTCCGTTACGGTTATATAGGCGTTAAGAGAAGGGTTTATTTTTTTAAGGCAGCTCGAAAGGAGGTCAGAAGGAGTCGGTTCCCCTTTTTTAAATAGTTTCTGATATTCAATAATCGTCTTCATCTATAATCCTGTTTATAGTAAAATGATTTTTGCGCGGGTTCCCGGCGTTTGATAACACCTCTTTCACGGTCAGCGGTTTTTCTTTTTTGTCGTCCCTTAAAGGCAGGTGGTCGACCATGAGGTGAGTGGCGTCGGGATGCATCTTAACATCTACTTCCTGAATTTGCCGAATATGTTTTATTATCTTATTTATGTCTTCCTGCAGTTTTTTCTCTTCTTTTTTATCTAACTCGATATTTGCCAGTCTGGAAAGGCGTTTAATGTCAATTTCTTTCATTAAAAAAACTCCGTTTTATTTTTTTTATCATGCCGTTAAAGGATATCAACCATTTATCTCCGTCTATAATTTCCAATATTTCTCCTCTGCCGAATACCGGATGATTTACCATTTTTTTATTATCTTCGAAAATATATTCTTTTTTGTTTTTTACGCCAGTCGAATGAATTTCGGAACTTTCAATCGCCGGAGGTGGAAGTTCGTTCAAAAAGTGAGAGGGAGGGATACGTCTGGTATTTTCCCATCCTCCTCCCTGCGTCAGGAAACAGGACAGGTATAGTTTTTTCCTGGCTCTCGTTATCCCGACGTAAAAAAGGCGGCGTTCTTCCTCTATATTGCCTTCCTTAATACTTCTATAGTGCGGGAGCAGCCCTTCTCCTATCCCGATTATAAAAACCACATCGAATTCCAGACCTTTCGTGTTGTGCAGGGTCATCAAATTGACGGAATCGTCCCTCTTCCAATCGTCGATATCGGCCTTAAGACCCACTTCCGTCAAATAATCGGCCGGAGAATGTTGTTCCGTGCTTTCGGTGAATTCGTATACCGCAGAGAGCAACTCCTCGATGTTTTCTATCCTGCTTTCGGACTCTATCGTGTCCTGTTTCTTTAAAATATCCACATAACCGGTTTTCTCCACAATTGCCAATATAAGTTCATCGATCTTTTTTATTCCGTCAAGGTATTCTATAAGACTTACAAAATTCGCGATACTTTTATCTTCCCGGGCTAATTTCCGGCAGGATTCCCAGAGAGAAATATTTTCTTCTATGGCTGTTTTTTCTATTCTTTCTCTCGCGACCCTTCCGATGCCTCTTCTCGGAGTATTCAGTATTCTAAAAAAGGAAACCGTGTCCTTTTTGTTGACTATGAATTTAACATAAGAAAGAATATCTTTTATTTCTTGCCGCTCGTAGAACTTTACTCCTCCCACTATTACATACGGAATTTCCTCCCGCAAAAGAGCGTCTTCTATCGCTCTCGACTGCGCGTTTGTTCTGTAAGCTATAAGGATATCTCTCCTTTTATGTTTTTTTATCTCCTCTTTTAAAAATTGTACCAGTTTGCCGGCTTCTTCCTTTTCGGTAAGACCCGAAAAAAGAGTTATTTTTTCTCCGTTTTCCTCTTCCGTCCATAAGGTTTTATCTTTCCGGAGCCGATTGTTTTTCACCACCGAAGAGGCGACCTCAAGAATTGTCCCGGTGGAGCGGTAGTTTCTCTCGAGTTTGTAAACAGTCGAACCCGGAAAATCACCTTCGAAATCCAGGATATTATTTATGTCGGCTCCCCGAAAACCATATATGGATTGGTCGTCGTCACCTACCACAAAAACATCTTTGTACTTCTCCGACAGCTTCTTCAATATTTCGTATTGCGAAGTATTGGTATCCTGATATTCGTCTACCAGTTTATATCTGAATCTGTTGTTCAGCTTTGCCCTGATTTCTTCGTTTGTGGCGAGCATTGTATATAGATTAAAAAGAAGGTCGTCGAAATCCATAGCGTCATTTTCTTTCAATCTTTTCTGGTATTTCTGATATACATTCTTGAGCAGTTCTGTTTTATAATCGTAAGGCCGGTATTCGGACTCGTTAATTAGCTTGCTTTTTAAATTCGATATCTTACGGCGAGCGTAATAACTATGGAGGTCTCTTTCGTCGATCCTGCAATCTTTTATTACATTGTTTATAAGTTTTTGCTGGTCCTCTGTGTCGTAAATAACGAAGTTTCTGGAGTAGGGGGTAAAATCGGAAAATTCCCGGAGGAGTCGGGCGCAAACCGAGTGAAACGTTCCCATCCAGATTCCCTTCATCGAATTCCTTACTAATAGATGTAACCTCTCTTTCATCTCATCTGCTGCTTTGTTGGTAAAAGTGACTGCGAGTATATGGTAAGGCTTTACATCTTGATTTTGTAAAAGGTGGGCAATCCTGTAGGTTATTACTCTTGTTTTACCGCTACCGGCCCCGGCAAGTACGAGCGCGGGGCCGTCAGCGTGTATAACTGCCTTTTCTTGTTCTACGTTAAGCTCTTTTTTAAAACTCAATGATAATCAGGCAGGCAAATCTATACTTATATACCTATTCTTGCACCGAAAGAACCTTAAATTCGATTCTTCTGTTCAGGCTTCTACCGTCGCGGGTTGTATTCGAGGCTACAGGCTGATATTCTCCGTATCCTCTTGCTTCAAGACGCGCAGCATCTATTCCGCTCTGTATAAGATAATTCCTGACCGATTGAGCTCTTCTCTCGGATAACCCCTGATTATAAGTATCGGTGCCGACCGCATCCGTATGTCCGCCTATCTCGACCCGGACACCCGCATTGGCTTTCAGAGTTCCTACAACCTTATCAAGGATAGGATACTGATCCGGCGGAATTATTGCCTGACCGGAGGCAAAATTAATACCTCTTAAAACCAAAACTGTTTCCTTCTTCAATTTTTCGACCAGTTTTACGTTCTTTATTGCGGTCTCACCCTTCTTTATTTCAACAGGGAAAGTTTCCGGCAAATATCCCTCACAGGAAACACGAACATTATATGAGCCGATTGCCAATTCCTGCTTAAAAACGCCGCTAACTCCGTCGGAAGCGATAGCAGGGAGCTCTGTGCCTAAAAATTCTATTTGCGCCAGCAACGGTTTTTCTTCTCTGAAAGAGCTTACCGTTCCGGTAAAGATGCCTGTTTCAGCTTCCACTACTTCTTTTTTCTCTTTCCTTAAAACCGTGTTGATGTTTATGGTCGAAGAAGGCTTTACTGTAACAGAAGCTTCCCTCGGGAGATATCCATCTTTGGAAAGTTTTAATTGATAAACTCCGGGAAGAACTTCTATAGAAACTTTTCCATCTGCTCCGGTCTGGTACAATAATGATGTATCTGCGAAACCTACCGTAGTAACCAGAGGTTCGTTCGTTTCCATGTCGTTCACAGAAATTGCGATAGTGCCTGTTTTGGGTTTTTCCGGCTTCTTCTTTTTTAGTATCGTGCTCTGGAAGGTAACTCCAATCCTATATTTCCACTGTCCGGCTGCGTCAAATACTGCGTCGGGAACGAAGTCGGTCGAATCGTTAAAAATGTGGTCAACCGCTACGTCGAAAGAGAACATTTCAGGTACTACGAATCTGATGCCGAAGGTCCCGATTAACGTATCCTGCACATCGTTTGCGGGCATTACGTCTTTGGCTTCGAAAATAAAACGAGTAAACGGTCCGGCAGAGATTTCGATGCCGCCGCCAACACGAAACTGGTCTTCCCTTAAGGGAACGTAAGGAAGACTGGCTGAATCCGAGATACTTCCTCTCATTGTATAGCCAACATTTACATGAGCGAAAAGAGGATAGATTTCAAAGTCGTTCAGGAAGTCCGCTATTAAATCCGGTCCATGTTTAACAGACGGTACAAAATAATGCGGTCCACTCGTTATTTCGGGTTTGTTGGACGGAGCAAATGGATTTAATGCGGTTCCTACGCGTGCTCCAATAAGCCATTTAAAAGACTGCTCTTCCTCGGGTATAAATCCCGTAAGAGGGTAATAAAATTTCAAACCACCGTACAGGTTCGTCCATCCTACTTCAAGCTCCGTATCTTCCGGACTGAAGAAAGTATTATGGTATGCATATTTGCCGTATACCGTGGTGCCAATATATATTTCAAGAGGGTCTATAATACCATACGTAAAACCAAATTTCGAATCCGCGATAACATCCTTATAAGAACCGGCCTCCTGCTGTGCTCCGGACAGACTTGCATTAAAGTTCAGGGTTGCCGCGGGGAGAGTTCTTGCCGAGTACAGGTTAAAGGTCCCGCTGCCCGAGTTTAAAGACGAAAAACCAAACAACACAAGTAATGTTACGGACATTTATTCCTCCTTTTCATTCCAGAATTTTTGCAAAAAGTTTCTAAATTTAGGGTTTTTAAGGAGTGCTCTGTTTATATGATAGTAAGCTTCCAATGAAGTGCTTGTACTCGAAACCCTATGACACAGTTCGGTGCATAAACCCATGGTGAATTCACTCAACAATCTTGGGTTTGTTTTGCTTAATCTGGTAAGATCTTTTCGCGTTATCTTTATCAGTTTTAAATCGGTTAACGCTTCCACTGTCGCGCTTCTGGATTTCCTTCCGAAAAGAGTCATCTCTCCGAAGAAATTTCCTTTCTCGAGGGTGGCAAGAACGATTTCTTTTTTCTCTCTTTTGAGGAGAACTTTTACCTTGCCCTCAACTATGACAAACATAAAATCCCCACCCTCGCCTTCCTTGACTATCAAATCCCCCTTCTTTTTCTCTATTAAAGACAGCTCCTTAATGAAGTCTTTTTTATTGTGAAAATAGTTAAGCAAATTTATACTTTCCTCCTGAATTATTTTATAGGTCGTGAAGGAATCGAACCTTCGACCCCCGGCTTAAAAGGCCGGTGCTCTACCGATTGAGCTAACGACCCCCATTGTACAATTATATCAAATAATTCAAATTTTTCAAGGCTCTATTAATTATTTTTTTATCTTTTCTATAACAAGGGAGTAAATTTCTTCTTGAAGAGACTTAACTCCATTTGAAATCTCTTCATGTTTTCTCTCTACAGTCGAAGAATATTCAGGGTCTTTTAAAAAATTCAGGTTGATTAGCACGTTGAAAGACGCACTTCTGCAGGCAGAAAGAGCCATCTCCCCGGCTATTCCGGCATCGCTGACAGCGTTTAAATTTCCGATTTTTGCCATCACAAGAGCCAATTCGGCTGCCCTCTTACTTTTTTCCATGACTTTAAGAGGAACTTCTATAGCCTTTTTCGTTGCTTTCTGAATCGCTTCGTCTCTTTTTTGTTTTTCTTCTTCTGTGTTTCCGGGAAGGCCGAAAGTTGCCATTAGTTTTGTAAAAACTTCCATGTCTTCGTAAAAAAGAGACAGAAAATCTTCATTCAAAACCTTCGCTTCTTCTACAATTCTTTTAGCTTCATCCCAGTGTTCCTCGTATTTCTTTTTTCCATAAGTTAAATTCCCCACCATAGAAGTCAGAGAAGAAGAAAGGGCACCGGCAAGTGCAGCCACAGAACCTCCTCCCGGTGTAGGAGCATCTGAAGAAAGTCTGTCTATAAAATCAGAGATTGATATATTCATGACATCTCCTTTCTTAATTTATATTCAAGAATTTTTTCCTCCGGAACAAATTTACTTTTTTCGGAAAGACCCAGGTGAAAAACAGCCGCATCGATTATTTTCTTTTTTTCTACGTAATTCTTCCTTCCAAGATAAAACTTCCCTGCTTGAAGTATGGCTTCTTCGGGTATAAGCCCCACCAGTTCGCTGCCGGTTACTTTTACATCCAATTTATTCGCCTCTTTTTTGATTTCCTCAAAAAGCAGGTGGATTGGCGTTGTATGAAAATTCATTAGATTAGTGGAGACCTGGGCGCAACCCAATTCTTCTATATACCAGCCAATAGCCTTGACGGATTTCAGGGTTCCTGGTATTCTTGCCTTTTTACAATTGCTGTTTTTCTGTCTTTTACCCGATTCTCGTATTTTCTCTGCTATTAGACTCGCAAATTTCTTATCTTTCGTGTCAAGATTTACATTAAAAGCTATAAGAAAATCCCGGGCTCCGATAACCGTCGCTCCCGATTTTTCGTTGAATTTCGCCTTGCCGAAATCCGGTTTCCACCGGGGGCTTGTCATCTTCTCCGAGAGACCTTCGTATCCGCCCTCACGTATGCAGGATAAATCCTTTCTGCTTACCCCGGCTGCCGCTTCTCCGTAGAGATAAACCGGAATGCCCAGGTTTTCGGCTACTTTTTTGCCGACATCCCTTGCAATTTCCACACATTCCTCCATTGTGACATTCTTAAGAGGAATAAAAGGACAAACATCGACCGCTCCTATCCTCGGATGATTTCCTCTGTGGTTTCTCATATCAATCAATTCCGAAGCTCTTTCATATATCTTAAAAGCAGCCTCTTTAAGGGCTTCTGGAGAGCCGGCAAGAGTAAGCACGGTTCTATTTGTTGAGGCTCCCGAATACACATCTAGAAGATAAACGCCCGTAATTCTTCTGACTTCTTCTATCACGTGGTCGATTTTTTTTGTATCTTTTCCTTCGGAAAAGTTCGGAACGCATTCGACAATTTTCATGCTATTAAGAATACGAGAGATGGATTTAAAGTCAAGAAGAAAAAAACATTAACCACGAGATTACACAAGATTAACACAGATTTTTTTTGTTTTTTTAAACTCACTAACCCACCCACACACTAACTCACTAACTAATTCAGACAGGATTAACAGGATAAACAGGATTTTTTGTTGTTTAAAACTCTACCCACACACCAAAATTTTTGAACCACAAAGCTCACAAAGACCACAAAAAACTTATTTTTGTTGTTTTTCCCAACACCACCCCTAATGTTTTTCACATGTAGGACATGTAGAACCTGTAGTGTTTTATTTCAAACTCCCTAACTTTTTAACTATAGTATTCATACGAAGGCACCAGGACACAAATAACAAATTATAGAAATTGAAAAATTGGAAATAAGTAACTATTTCACTAATTTACTAATTCACCGATTCACTGATTCACCAGTTTACTGGTGCGGAGCATCCCCACCCTTGACTTATGGGTTAGAAGCAGTAATTTTTACATACAGTGAATATTGATATTAAGTCAAAGTATCTAAACAGAACAGGGCGGTTTATCATTATTCTTTTCTTATTTTTGTTTTCCTGCATCAATGTCAGACCCTCCGAAACTGCCGGAT
>Ga0315551_10002707_pt1 | contig 12816 bp, 9 predicted proteins | sample SalMarSW160290MG_FD_203678 | JGI IMG/M metagenome (GOLD analysis project Ga0315551, IMG submission 203678) | Salt marsh sediment microbial communities from the Plum Island Ecosystem LTER, Massachusetts, United States - Salt Marsh Sediment SW1602-90 ... | reverse complement strand
CTTCTTTGGGGATCCCCAATCTCTCGGCAATCACGGCCCTGAGTTTCTCGTTCTCATTGGCCAGATACACGGGACAATTGAAGCAATCCAACCCACAGGGTGCCGTCATAGTACGGTAGTCCATGGTGCCTCCTTTCTCTCCGATGGGTACCTCACTTGTATTAACACACTTATCACCTTTAGGCAATAAAAAGGACCTTGGTGAAGATATGAAGGGCCGAAAAGGAACATGATTGGTTCTATGATTTTATCTTGACTATCTCCTCTATTTAAGTCTATAAAAAGTAAACAAAGGGTAGATTTCTCTCTCATTCACTCATAGATTAGTGTTTTTCTTCACAAACGTAACTTTGAAGCCCTGAAATATGAGAACCTTTAAGGCAATTCATACTAGGGGTGGAATGTTTGCGAGGTAACATTTCTTTCAAGCAAAGAATCGAATGAAAAAATCGATGGGGAGGAGAAGACTATGAAATGCAAAAGCCTATTTCCTTTTATACTAGTGTGCTGTTTTTTATTCGCCCTTTCCTGCGCAAAAGAAAAGGAGGTTTCTGATAGAAGCCAAGCGATCCAGGCCAAAATCTCGGCCTATACATCGGGGACGATCTCGCGGGAAAGCACAATTAAGGTATTGTTTTTCGATGATATGGTTGATGACACCAGCCTCAACACACCCCTCGACAAATCTCCTATCACGTTTAAGCCCAAGATAAAGGGTGACGTAATATGGACAGATACCCGTACGCTGGAATTCCGCCCAGCGCAAAAGCTGCCGGAAGGGGAGGAGTATGTGGCAACCATACACTTGGCGGATTTCATGGAGATTGTCGGAGACACAAAAGAGTTCTCCTTTAAGTTTGCCACCATGAAGCAATCCTTCGAAATAACGGTGGGCGGTCTGGAGGCAACGAGCGAGGAAGATCCCAAGGTGCAGCAACTCAGTGGAACAATCACTACGGCAGATGCGGAGGACGGCGACAAGGTAGAAAAGATGCTTGAGGCGTCTCAAGAAGGAAAAAAATTGAGTGCCTCGTGGACCCATACAGATACGCGAAGAGAGCATTCATTTATCTTCGTCGGTATCCTGCGCGGTGAGGACTCGTCAAAGCTCGTCCTGCGATGGAACGGAAAACCCATTGGGGTGGATGAGAAGGGAGAACGAATCATCACTGTGCCCCCTATCAGCACTTTTGCAGTGGCTGAAGCACAGGCTATTCAGGTCAGAGAGCAATGTATCGAAGTGCGGTTCACCGATCCCCTGAGAAAGAATCAAGATCTTAGTGGGCTGATTAGGGCCGGTGATCGGCGTGACCTCAGATTCACTATCGAGGGCAATATCGTGCGGGTCTACAGTTCGTCGCCCTGGTCTGGAACGGTAAAGGTAACAGTGGAAGCCGGGATCCGCAATGTAATGGGGCATCAGCTCAAGAAGCCCAAAGAAATAACGGTTGCATTTGAAAAACTAACACCCCAGGTGCGCTTTGTCGGCAAGGGGGTCATCCTTCCTACTACCCAGGGCCTCACGATCCCCATAGAGGCCGTCAATCTGGAAGCCGTGATGATAATGGCCATGCGCATCTATGAGAAAAACGTACCGCAGTTCCTCCAAGTCAACGATCTTGGGGGAGACGAAGAACTGAAACGGGTAGGACGTATTGTCTGGAAGAAAGTAGTAAAACTCAATTATACACCCGACAAAAAAGATGTTTGGATGAGATATGGCCTTGATGTATCACGGCTTGTTCAAGATGAAAGAGGAGGGTTATATCGCATCATACTCACCTTCAGGCGGCATCACATCGTTTACGATTGCCCCCCTTCCAAAGGTGATGAACAAGAGGAAGAAGAAGACGCGGATACGGCATTCGAAAACCCCGAAGAGGACGTGGAAAGCAGTTACTGGGACTACTACGAGCAAGATGAAGGGTACAGTTGGGGAGAATTGTATGATCAGCGTAATAATCCGTGTCATCCTGGATACTACCGGAAATACCACGACCATAATATAACCGTTGCCCGCAACATGCTCGTTTCGGACATCGGCCTTATAGCCAAGAGCGGAAGCGATGACACGGTTTTTGTAGCAGCTACCGATATAAAAACAGCACGGCCTCTGGCCGAAGTCAAACTAACGCTCCTCGATTATCAAAAACAAGCGATCACTACTGCTTTTACAAAGAAGGACGGAACGGCGGTGCTGCATGCGGAGCGCAAACCCTTCTTGCTCGTTGCAAGCAAAGGAATGCAGGTTGGGTATCTGAAGCTCGATGACGGCTCGGCATTATCGGTCAGCCACTTCGATGTCGCCGGATCAGCGGTCCAAGAGGGTTTGAAAGGCTTTATCTATGGCGAGCGCGGGGTATGGCGTCCGGGAGTCCCGATCTACCTCACCTTTATCCTGATGGACAGTGACAGGCGGCTTCCCAAAAGCCATCCGGTTATACTGGAGCTGCGCAATCCTAAAGGGCAATTGGTACAGAAGGTTGTAAAAACGCAGTCGCTGAACGGGTTTTACTGCTATCAGTTGGCAACGGATCAGAACGCCCCGACCGGGAACTGGACGGTGCAGGTTAAAGTGGGCGGTGTCACCTTTGAAAAGATAGTGAAAATAGAAACGGTAATGCCGAACAGGCTCAAGATCAAGCTCGACTTTGGTGAGCAGAAAAGCCTTGCCGAAGGAAAAATGAGCGGTTCACTTTCCGCAACATGGCTCCATGGCGCTATCGCCAAAAACCTCAAGGCAGATGTCGAGGTTGCCTTTACTGCAGCCAAAACCTCTTTTCCGAAATATGAAGCATATGTCTTCGATGATCCGGTACGGACATACGAAACAGAAAGTCAAACCATATTTGAGGGTAAGCTTGATGATCAGGGCACCGCAAGGATATCGGCCGATATCAAGACGGAAAATGTCTCTCCCGGCATGCTGATGGCTCATTTCAAGACGCGCGTCTTTGAGCCAGGGGGGGCATTCAGTATCGATCGGTTCAGCATCCCCTATCATCCTTATAAACGCTTCATTGGTATTCGTACCCCACAGGGAGATAAGGCCAGGGGCATGCTCCTGACCGATACCAAACATACCGTCAGTATCGTCGCCCTTGGCACCGAAGGTCAACCTGTACCAGCGGGACAGGTTGAGGTAAAGCTATACAAGATCAACTGGCGATGGTGGTGGGAGAAGGGGGAGGAAAACCTCGCTGACTATATCGGCTCTTCCTCATACAAGCCCATCACGACGGCCACCGTCCCCATTAAGGATGGCAAAGGTCAGTGGCAGTTCGAGATCAAGTATCCCTCATGGGGCCGGTATCTGATACGGGTCCACGATATGAACGGTAAGCATATCACCGGCAAGATTGTCTACGTTGACTGGCCGGGGTGGGCAGGAAGGGCCCAGAAAGACATGCCGGGCGGAGCAACGGTGTTGACCTTCTCCGCAGACAAACAAGAATATACCGTCGGTGAAAAGGTGGTCCTCACCATACCGACCGGACAGAAAGGACGAGGGTTGGTCAGTATTGAATCGGGAACAAAAGTCATAGAGACAGCGTGGATAGAGGGGGGGGAGGAAGCGACACGGTATGAGTTTATCGCCACCAGGGCGATGATCCCCAATGTATATGTCCACGTAACGTTTCTCCAACCACACATGCAGGCGGGCAACGACTTGCCAATCCGCATGTACGGCGTAATTCCCATCAAGGTGGAAGATCCTAAGACACATCTCAAACCTCACATAGATGCTCCCAGTGTCTTAAAACCGGAGGAAACATCGAGGATTACGGTCAGTGAGGAAACCGGGAAACCGATGACCTATACCCTCGCTATCGTGGATGAGGGGCTCTTAGATCTCACCCGGTTTGCGACCCCTGATCCGTGGAACCATTTTTATAAGCGAGAGGCGCTCGGCGTGAAGACGTGGGATCTGTTTGATATGGTGGCAGGGGCTTACAGCGGTTCCCTCGACCACCTCCTTGCCATCGGTGGAGGTTTTGCCGAAGAAGAAGTCGAGACACAGAGAAAAGCCACGCGCTTTCCGCCCATGGTGCGTTTCTTGGGTCCTTTTGAACTCACAAAAAATAGGCGCAGGACACATGATATTGATATCCCTCAGTACGTGGGATCAGTAAGAATCATGGTTGTCGCCGGTCAGGAAGGCACTTTCGGATCTACTGGGAAGGCGGTGTTCGTCCGCAAACCACTCATGGTCTTGGGCACGCTACCGCGGGTGCTCGGACCCGATGAAGAGGTTGAGTTGCCGGTGTCTGTCTTTGCCATGGAAAAAGAGGTGAAGAACGTCTCAGTAACGGTGAGCACCTCCGGACCCCTCGCTGTGGAAGGGCCTGCACAAAAAAGCCTCTCCTTTACGGAACCGGGAGATCGACTGATCAACTTCAGACTCAAGGTGGGCGCGCAGATTGGTATTGCATCGGTCTCCATACAAGCCAGCAGTGGCCCTCAAAAAGCAGGGCATCACATAGAGCTTGACGTAAGGATGCCGGGGGGGCCAGTTACCGATGTGATTGCTACAACCCTGGCCAGCAACAAGCAATGGAAGCACAAGGTCGAATTCCCAGGGGTAGCAGGGACCAATGAGGTAGTGCTTGAAGTATCCAGAATCCCACCCATCAATTTGGGCAAGCGGCTCACCTATCTGATCAGGTACCCCCATGGATGTGTGGAGCAGGTAACATCCTCGGTCTTTCCGCAGCTCTATCTGGACAAACTGCTCGTGCTTCCTCGAGACAAACAGGAAAAAATTCAAAAAAATATCTCAGCGGGGATCGAACGCCTGAGGATGTTTCAGGCCCCTGATGGAGGCTTTGCCTTCTGGCCTGGAGCCCGTGACGCAGACGACTGGGCATCAAGCTATGCTGGTCACTTCTTGGTAGAGGCACAGAGAGCGGGGTATGTGGTCCCTGCGAGTATGGTTGAAGGGTGGAAGACATACCAGCGCGAGCAGGCCCGTGAGTGGACGGCTGGCTCGTCGCGTGCGGAACTCATGCAGGCATATCGCCTCTACACTCTTGCGCTCGCCGGTGCAGCCGAGCTGGGTGCCATGAACAGGTTGAAGGAGACAAAGGGCCTGCCGATTGCTGCGCGCTGGCGGCTTGCCGCTGCCTATCAACTTGCCGGACAGCCTGAGGCAGCACGACAGGTGGCAAAAGACGCAAGTATTTCCATACTCGGATACCGGGAATTCTCAATCACCTTCGGCTCCGACCTGCGTGATAAGGCCATGGTACTCGAATCTCTCTGTCTCATGAATCAGATGGACAAGGCCGAATCCCTGGTAAAAGAGATCTCAGAGGAACTCAGCAGCGACAAATGGTTGAGCACGCAGACCACGGCATATGCCCTCATTGCGATGGCACGGTACGCCGGTATCGCAGAGGGTGGTGGAGAGATGGAATTCACCTTCACCTGGAATAAGGAAAAGAAAAGAACAGTCTCCTCTCCTTCTCCTGTTGTGCAGGTGTCCTTGGCCCCCAATAACAACACTGGGGGGACAATTGAGTTCACCAATACAGGAAAAGTTACCGTATATCCCCGGCTAATTCTGGAGGGGATTCCAGCGGTCGGAACGGAAAAGGCTGCCGAGAATGGTATGAGCGTCGAGGTGGAGTATCTAACGCTCGACGGAGATAGCCTTAATCCATCCCAACTAGAACAGGGAACCGATCTTGTTGCAGCGGTAACGATAAAGAACACAGGAAAAATCGGAACCTATGAGGAGGTAGCCCTCTCTCATCTCTTCCCCTCCGGATGGGAGATCCACAATGTCCGCATGGATGCGTCAGAACATAGCAGCGGTTCGGAGTTTGATTATCAGGACATAAGAGATGACAGAGTATACACCTATTTCGATATCAAACAGGGTGAATCAAAGACCTTTAAGGTCATGCTCAATGCGAGCTATCTGGGCAAGTTTTACCTCCCCATGGTAATGACTGAGGTCATGTACGACGGGACGATCAATGCACGCATCCCGGGGCAGTGGATCACCGTGGTGAGACCAAGAGGGAACGATTGAGTGTCAAGGTAATAAAACAGCTGAAGAATCGCTTCGTAGCTCATCCGGTGGTGGTACGGGCATGCAGGAAGCAGTATCTGTTTCCTGCGGTACTTCTCCTGTGCCTGATACTCTTTTGGTTTAGTTTGCCCGCACCCCTCTTTGACGAACCCGTTTCAACGGTACTATTGGACCGCAACGGCGAGTTGCTCGGGGCATCTATTGCCGAGGATGAACAGTGGCGATTTCCAGCCTCTGCGGCTGTCCCTGAAAAATTCGTTCGCGTCATCACCTGTTATGAGGATCGGCGTTTTTTTTATCATCCTGGTGTTGATCCCCTGGCCGTTGCACGGGCCGTATGGCAGAACCTCCGCTCACGCGAGGTCGTCAGCGGCGCAAGCACCATCACCATGCAGGTAATTCGTCTCTCCCGCGAGGGAAAACCGCGGACGTTGTGGGAAAAAATCGTCGAGATGACCCTCGCGATCCGGCTCGAACTCTCTATGGACAAAAGGGAAATCCTGGCCCTCTTTGCCTCCCATGCCCCCTTCGGCGGCAATGTGGTTGGCCTTGAAGCAGCTTCCTGGCGGTACTTTGGACGAGGGCCTGATAAACTTTCGTGGGCCGAAACCGCCATGCTCGCGATCCTCCCTAACAGCCCTGCCCTGATCCATCCCGGCAAAAACCGCGCACGGCTCCTAGCAAAACGCAATGAACTGCTCGACAGCCTGCACGAAGAGGGCATTATAGACTCGCTCACATGTGATCTCGCAAAACAGGAGTCGTTGCCTCCCAAGCCCCATCCCATCCCCATGGATGCGCCCCACTTGCTGACGCGCACAAAGCTGTCGATTGCTTCATCACAGAGAAGCGGTAAGAGGGCACCAGGACCTTTTGACAGCCCGTGCCGGGTCAGGACAACAATAGATAAGAATATTCAAGCCCGTGCTGTTCAGATAATCCAGCGCCACAACAGTCATCTGGCAGAAAACGGCATTCACAACGCCGCCGCACTGATTTTAGAGGTGGAGAGCGGGGACGTCCTCGCCTATATAGGCAATATTCATGATTTCAGCAACACGGAGCATGGAAACCACGTGGACGTCATCACCGCCCCGCGCAGTACCGGGAGCATCCTCAAACCTATGCTCTACGCCGGTATGCTCAATGCCGGCGATCTCCTGCCGACTGAGCTCGTCCCTGACATACCGACACGCATGGGAGGATTCGCTCCTCAGAACTACTCCCGGACATATCACGGCGCTGTCCCCGCGCACATGGCGTTGGCGCGATCCTTGAATGTGCCTGCTGTGCGCATGCTCCATACCTACGGCGTAGATCGGTTTTATGGACTGCTCAACAGGCTTGGGATGACTACCCTCCACCGCCCTGCGCAGGACTACGGGCTCTCCCTCATCCTCGGCGGCGCTGAAGGGACGCTCTGGGATATTACCGGTATCTATGCAGGTATGGCGCGCAGCGTCAACAATTTTACCAGCTCACATCGAGCAGAAAGAAATTCTTTCTCCCCACCCAATTATCTGTGGAAACAACATACTGACACCCATACGAAGAGAATATCCCGCAGCGAAGCAGGTATGAAAACGCTCCGGCATGAACCCCTTGAACCCGCTGCCTGTTGGCTTGCGCTCAAGGCCATGGTGGAAGTCGTCCGCCCGGGGGAGGAAAGCAACTGGCGGAATTTCGCTTCATCCCGGACCATAGCATGGAAGACCGGTACCAGCTTCGGGTTTAGAGATGGATGGGCCATTGGGATCACGCCGCACTATGCTGTGGGGGTGTGGGTGGGTAATGCAGATGGGGAGGGGCGAGCCGGTTTAATCGGCATCGCAACGGCGGCCCCCATACTCTTTGAGCTCTTCGGATTGCTTGACGTACACAGGTGGTTTGATCCTCCAGAAGCTGATCTTGTGGAGATAGAGGTATGTGCAAAGAGCGGCCATCGCGCAGGGCCCTATTGTGCAGAGACTAAAAAGGTGCTGGCCCCCGCTGCCGGTCTGCGCAGGAATCGGTGTCCATACTGTCAGATAGTCCATTGTGATGCGAATCGTAAGTGGCGCGTACACAGTCAATGTGAGCGTATCGCCGCCATCAGAGGGGTGAAGTGGTTCGTCCTGCCCCCGGCTATGGAGTGGTATTACAAAAAACACCATTCGGATTACCGACCCCTCCCGCCGTATAGAAGCGATTGTATGGAAGCAATGGACGGATTCGCGACAGCATCTATGTCCCTCATCTATCCGGCGGAAAACGGCCTCATTTACGTCCCCATTGAACTCGACGGCCAGCGGGGCAGAACCGTATTTGAAGCCGCTCACCGAGACACCCATGCCACCATCTATTGGCACCTCGACGGAGAGTATCTGGGGGCCACCCGAGACATGCATCAGATTGCCCTTGCGCCGAAACCAGGAGACCACACGATAACCTTAGTGGACGAAAGCGGAGAACGCTTGCAAAGAAAGTTTGCCGTTTTGGCAAAAGAGCAGGCTGACAGCAGCACGGGGGGAGGCGATAATGCGCATAACGTGAGACATCTACAATGATGTAACACCGTGTAGCTATTAGATCGTTAATTATCTATCTAACCACCGTGCTTCAATAAACGAAATAGGATCGTAATAGTATTTCTCCAAGTCTGATGCGGTATAGCATTCGGGGCCATAGGTGCCAAAAAACCTGAGGGGTGTCTTATCAGTCGGCCTCAAAGCTCGTGGTCGTACTTTTAATACCTCAAAGTGTACATGATCAAATTGCCATCCGTACTTGTCTAATTCCTCCTTATTCATAAACCGAGCAATGGGTTTGTGGGGAGAAACTACATCTCCCACAGTGACCGTAATGCCAGCGATGTGCTCATAAACGGTCCATACGGGATCTCCGGTGGGTAGGCGGTGTTCAATAATGATCTGCGCAAAGGGACCATCATCTCTCACACTCATGACGGTACCCGGAGCAGCCGGCAAGATAGGCTCATCCGCATAGTTCGGTCGTGGACGCTTTATGTCGACGCCCGTATGTAAATGTTCCGGTATTCCGGGTCGAGCCTTTCTTGTGAGACCATAGGAACCTATGTGAGTGAACTGAACTGATTTCCACGTTGTGCGATTTTTTCCAGAAACAGGCAACAACCAATCAACCGATTGTCCAAAAACAAAAGGTGGAACAATGAGGGCATGGAACAGAATGGCAAGAAGGATTCGTTTTGTCATGGTATTACATTTAAAAGGGAAATCGAAGTGCACAGTCTATGGACTGTACGATTCCAGGTATTGCAACTTTGGAATGATCACTTCGGCCCTGCCATCGAGATTGTCACAATAAGCTCCACCAGCGTCACCAGGATTATATTAAGGAGTTTCGTCTTCATTGCATACCCCATCAGGTTATTGCTAACTTGATATTTTTCTTCTTTTATCACAATTATCCCTTTTGGACAATAAAAAGGGCATGTATGCCCCTGCTGAACGATCATGTAACCTTCCTGGCGGTCAATCCCTCCCTTGAAAGGGGAGTTTGAGGTCTTAGATTATTAACATAGGGACAAAAAAAGGAGGTGAGGTCGATGAGGTGGATGTTCCCCCATGCAACACATTGTTCAACCTGCGGTTCCATGCGCGGTCCTGAGCACGACAGTAAACTGCTCATCAATGGTTGGAAGGATAACTCGTTACTCAAAAAATAATTGAAAGGCCGGCAAGACTGTTGCCGGCTTTTGCTTTGCATCTATAATGATGCAATTGCGTTAATGCCTGTAAAGACCCATAAAGGGGAGACCATAGTGCCTTGCAAGCGCTCGGGCCCTCCGTTCAAGGTTATTCCAATATCTGCTATTCTTACAAAGCTGCCTGTAGCCAAGCCGGAGCTCCGGATAATAGTGTGTGAGGACGCGTTCTACTCCCCACCAGTAGGCCTCTCTCGTATTGAGCGCTTCGATCCCCACCTCATCAATAGCTCCATCCAATGCCTCCATGAGCTGTTCTATATTGGAGAGGCGGGGGAGGTAGGGGCTGATAAAGGCGTAGGTGTTAATACCGTGTCCTTTCAGTTCCCTGAGGGCCTGAATACGGCGCAGGGGTGAAGGGGCACGAGGCTCAAAACGACGGGCAATCCCTTCATCGATGGTCATGAGGCTCAGCCCTACGCTGCACTCCTCGAATTGCCGAAGCAGATCCATGTCCCGCAGCACGAGGTCCGACTTGGTGAGGATGGAAACGGGCACCTGATGTTCAAGCAGCACCTCGAGGATCCCTCTGGTCAACTGAAATCTCGACTCCGCCGGCAGGTATGGATCGGTCACGCTGGCAAGAAACACCCCGCCCTTGAGTGATCCCTTCTTCCTCTTCAGTTGTCTCTCCAATACCTCCCGGGCATTGACCTTCGCGTCTAAAAAGGTCCCCCACTGCTCCGTGTGCCCGGTCAGGCGCTTCATAAAGCGAGCATAGCAGTAAACACAGCCATGGGTGCATCCGGTATAGGGGTTGATGGCATAGTCGAAACCAGGTATGCCGGTCTTGTTGAGAATACTCTTTGCCTGGACCTTATTGATCCCCATAGGTGTGCCTACCTTGTGTCAATACCTCGACAATAAAAAGGCCCCAGCATGGGGCGTAGTTAACATAGAGACTCTGGAACGATACCCTACCAATATCAATGGCTCTCTTCACCAGACTGTTTGTAGACCATGACCAACCGCTCCAGTTCCTCCCTTTTCGGGCGGTAAAAAACCATGGCCAGGGCCGAGATACCTATAAAGGTGTAAAGCGTTTGAAAACTATCCCCCAGTAAAAAGAGTATAAGACCATAGATGCCGACACTCTCTGCACAGGCAAGGGAAACAATTATAATAGAGGTATAGTGAGTCACAAAGGGGGGCTGATTTAAAGAGGCTGCTCGTCTGACCATAGCCGACCTCGCGGCTCCAGATCGCCCTTTCAGCGTGAAGCGTCGCAAATAATAGCCCGTGAGTAACGCTCCCGCCGCCAACACCGCACATATCTTTCTTAACAAACCAATAGGTAGCTCAGCCCCTTCGTCACCCATCAACCCCTCACCCAATTGATGACCAACGAAGACATAGATGAGCAACGAACCCAGCATGGCGGCCCAAATGACCCAGATCGTTTTCATCCCCTTCTCTATTGCAGTTTTTTCCTGTGCTTCCACCATTACGCACCTCCACGAAATTATGCGCTTGTTGACAGCTATGATAGATGATATTATTACAGAACAGGGGCAATGAATCAATCTAATATATGAATTATTGAAGAGTCCTTTGGGGAGGGAGGGAAAATGTTGACATACATACTCATGCTATTGGTCATAGTCTCGGCCTTCATCCACATCCGGGCGGAATATCGCGGCCCGCAACAGCACATCTACATTTTCAAACCCCTGACGATGGTCTTTATCTGGCTGATCGCCATGCTGGGACAAGCCGCCGTGCCGTTCTACAAGTATATGATTATCACCGGCCTCGTCTTTTCCCTGGCGGGCGATGTCTTCCTGATGCTGCCCTCGGATCGATTCGTGGCCGGGCTGGTTGCATTTCTCATTGCGCACCTCTTCTACAGTGCGGCCTTTGCGTCAGAAATCAGTGCGCTGATATGGGGGCCATTAATTCCCCTTGTCATCTTCGGCATTGTTATCTACCTCATCCTCGCCCCCTCTCTCGGCAACCTAAAGGTGCCGGTCCTCATCTATGTCGTGGTCATCCTGACGATGGCCTGGTTGGCTTGGGTGCGGCTGATCCAAACGGGTCACATGGGGGCACTGCTGGCCTCCGTCGGGGCGTTTCTGTTTATCATCTCGGACACCATTCTGGCGATCGATCGCTTCCGAGGGGCGTTCAAACTAGCACGCGCCTTGAACCTGACCACATATTTCGCTGCACAGTTGTTGATTGCCGGTTCAATAGGGACTTTAGTATTTTAGAAGGGTATAAGTCAATAATTCGGTAAACTTGGTGAATAGGTAAATGGGATAAGGGGGGTAGTCTGAAATATATGCAGCCTTTTCTTGCGCTTCCACTATGCCCTCAACCGCATAATGCGTTTGTTAACATCTTTGATCAATGATACTATTACATAACATCATCAAGGAATCAATTTAATATATAAGTTAGGTTACCAATGAAATACGTCGTTGATACAAGCCTCATCAACAAGCTCGTTGACGGTACTGTTGGCGCGGACGAACTGCCGAACGATGGATCGTTTGTTGCGTCGCATATTCAAATCGATGAGATAAACCGAACTAAGAATGCTGAAAGAAGGGCGAAACTGCTAGAAAAGTTCGCGGAAACAATCGATGAAGTCATGCCGACAGAGTCATTTGTGTTGGGCGTATCCCAATTAGGCGGAGGAAGGCTTGGAGACGGGGCTGCTTATCAATCGATAAAGGAAGAGCTTGATGCGCGGAACAAGGGCAAATCAAACAATTGCGAAGACGCACTAATTGCCGAAGTTGCGATGAACAACGAGTATACGCTACTAACGGCGGATTTCGATCTCTATCAGGTAGCGTACGCCCAAGGCATCGGGACTATTTATTGGACGACAACCTAATATTGCGTTCGAGGCGGACGCCGTGACCCGATCGCGGCCTTCGGGTTCTGTCCGCGGCGTCGCCGCTCAACTACGACGTTAGTCGGCGCGCAGCGCCGTAGCCATCCATCTCACTTTTCCTCCACCTAAAAGCAACCACTCCAAACTGAACTTCCCCCGCCACGACCAACTTATCCTTGACACCACGGTCAAAAAACAAGATTATGGGAGTCG
>Ga0315551_10002702_pt1 | contig 12824 bp, 6 predicted proteins | sample SalMarSW160290MG_FD_203678 | JGI IMG/M metagenome (GOLD analysis project Ga0315551, IMG submission 203678) | Salt marsh sediment microbial communities from the Plum Island Ecosystem LTER, Massachusetts, United States - Salt Marsh Sediment SW1602-90 ... | reverse complement strand
GGCTTCCGCCGGTCATCAGCGGGTTCTGCAAGTCGTCCGCTACACTCCACGAGTCATCCGTTCCGGGGAACAATTCATCCGTTGCAAGGAGTGAGCCATCGGTGGAAAGGCCCTCGGCAATCGCCCCGGCTAATTCTATTGTAACGGATTGTTTTAAGTTAAAGCTGGTCACTATTTTCCATTCCTCATTCTTCTTTCTTCATTATCTCCGGACACACTCCGTCCCTGTCGGCTGCATTGAATAATCAATGTAACCTTCGGGCAAGAAAGCACTTATAAAAGCTTTCCTAATGTCGTTTTATTTCAAATCAATGGTCGAGTAATTCGTATTTTCGGCAACTCTGACTTTGCCGTTTTTGTCGGGGAAAAAATCGAGTATCAAATCTGTCATATCCTTAGCTGCTGTTCGAATTGAATTCTCCAGCACGGAGCTTATCTGGACCTGTGCTACATATCGAGCTGGGTCGCCAGCAATATTAGGTCTGCGACCGAGGGGCCCGGAAAAATCATTCTCATTAGTAGTAATTTGGCCGTTCAAGATGTAAAAATTCAAAACAACTGTCTGGTCGTACATTGGGGCAGGTTTGTGGAATCGATGTATTAAGCAAAGTATTTGCCTGCCATCTTGCGAGGTAAATTGTGATGGTTCGGTACTGTCATGGATCCAGCCATATCCGGGATAGCACACCCGAGGCCGATGACCCAGTATACCACCAGGCCTAGACGAGCAATACACGATATAAACATCCGCCCAAGCCTTAGTTGCAGTATTAATATATCGTCGACTCAAAAAATCATCCGCGAAGTTCCTCTCCATATATTCCTTGGTAGTATTAGGAATGGGCAGGTCTCTGCCGGACCAGTTGCCGATTTGCACTGGGAAAGCATCGAGAGGAACAGGCAAGGTAATGGGGGTATCAACAACGAGCTTCAATTGAGAGGCCAAGACTCTGTACACTATGCCGGATAACAGTAATGCTAAAACGGCCAAAGTACAAACCAAGCATCCTGTGATTATGCCTTTTTTTTCACAAAGAGGCCCGAAAGCTTCGTCCGATTTCACCCAACATTTGACTCCATTCAAATACATAAAACTATATATCCCTAAAGCAGTACTCTAAAAGTAAAAATCAGCGTTGCTTATTTTCTCATTTACACCCTTCCGTGGGCTATGGGCAACTCATCAAAAAACCCCGGATAACGTGCATTGATGTCGCCAAGCACATTAGCGATTTGTTAACATGCCTTCGCTGGGGGAAGCTTGGAAGGACCTCCTCCTTGCTGACACCAACGATAGGGCAGATTATTTCACCAATTGCTTTTTTGTCAACTCTTTTATCTATAAAAGATTAAAAAATCTGTAAAAAGTAAAATAGGTAAATTTACGCATGTCCGATAACATTGGAAACTCGTGGCAAGTATGGGTCTCTATCTATAGATAATGCGAGGATATCGCCAACAAGCCATTATATTTGTTATATTCGATACAATCGTCTTTGTTTTTATCAGGTATGAATCCGTGAAAATTGAACATATTTAACCTTTCTACATTCTGAACAAGTATCTTTTATAATCCCTTGATACAGCCGATATATTACGGGTGCAGCGTACGTAGAAGGGCTGTGTTTGCCTTTGCTGAAATTTATTCTTACTATTTATAGTGGGAAAATGTACAACAAGACATTTCCCCTGGAACCGAACGTTTATATGGTAAATACAATGGATACATCTAAGCCAGCATACGGGCAGAAGCATGTACGCTCACGGGTATTTTTTATATTTTGTCTGCTGATTAGCGGCTTGCTTTCCCTTAGTGTGTCTACAAGCGTGGCAAGCGCAGCAACTTATTACTGTGATCCCGTCAGCGGGAACACAACTCAAGGTGATGGCTCGACCGAGAGTCCCTGGGGTACTTTGGAATCAATCCTTACATATCCCAACGTCAAGATTGGAATTGGTAAGACCGTTGTGGGTGGAGATACCGTAAAACTCAGGACTGGTTATCATGGTTTTCCCTCAAAGAATGGTGTTCATAATGATGGCTATGTAACTATTGAGCCGGAGGAAGGAGAATCGCCCACTTTGAAGGGTATTAACTTACCAGGTGGCCAAGGGTTCATTTTTTCGGGACTTACGATAAGTCCTGAGCTTGCCCCGGTGTATGCACAGGTAGGCTACCTTATTAGCGTAGTTGACCATCCTTCAGACGGAAATGCTTTTAATATAATTGTTGAAGATTGCAATATTTATTCTGTTGCGGATACTACTGGTTGGGATGCTAATGCGTGGAATGCTAATGCTTGCAGCGGAATAAACGTTGAAGGGCCTAATAACATTATTCGTAACAATACTATAAAGAATATAGGTATGGGGATTCTTGCAGGTGGCGATAATGTTTTAGTAGAAAATAATACCATTACAAATTTCTCCGCCGATGGTTTGCGTGTTAATGATGGTGATAACCAGGTTTGGCAATATAACACTGTTAAAAACTGTTATGATGTTGGTGCTAACCATGACGACGGATTGCAGGTTTATACAGGGGGAACAGTAGTAAATAACTTAACAATACGAGGTAATTATATCCTTGAATATGAAGACCCTGAACAGCCGCTTAAAGGCCCCTTGCAGGGGATACTATGCGCCCAGGGCCCAGACACTAATTTTGGTTGGATAGTCGAAAACAATGTTGTCATTGTAACTTCGCATGGTATTTCTATAAAAGATGCTGCAAATTCAAAGATAGCGAATAATACTGTTATGAGACCACCAAATTCACCCTACGATGATTACTATCCTGAGATAACATTGTATGCAGATGGCAATGCTGTTCAATATGGTTCTGATACGGTTATTAGAAATAACATAGCGGGACGATTTCCAGAGCCAAATGAGACAGACGGTGTAGTAGTAGATTACAACTTAGACATTGATGATTATGACCCCAACGTGCTTTTTGTTGACTATCAGAATTTCAACGTGCATCTCAGAGAAGGAAGTCCGGCAATCGACGCAGGAAGCAGCACTTTGGCTCCTGATATTGACGCGGATAAGAATACTCGACCACAGGGTACTGGATTTGATATCGGTGCTTATGAATATATTCCGTCGGATTCTAATAATCAAGCTCCGGTGCTGGAAAATATTGGAAGCAAGTCCGTCAATGAAGATGCCCTTTTAACTTTTACGGTAACCGCAACCGATGCCGACAGTGATACAATCACATATTTGGCTTCAGGTACGGCCATTGATGCTGGCGCTGCACTTAGTGGCCAGACATTTAGTTGGACGCCTGGATACGACCAAGCAGATAGTTACCAAGTTACGTTTATTGCAAGTGATGGCCAAGCACAGGATTCTGAGACGATTACTATCACAGTGAATAACATTAACAGAGCACCTGTGCTCGATGCAATTGGTGATAAATCAACCAACGAAAATAGTGCTTTGAGCTTTTCAGTAAGCGCCTCCGATGCCGATAGTGATACGATAACATATTCGGCTTCAGGTACAGCCATTGATGCTGGCGCTGCACTTAGTGGCCAGACATTCAGTTGGACGCCTGGATACGACCAAGCAGATAGTTACCAAGTTACGTTTATTGCAAGTGATAGTCAGGCACAGGATTCTGAGACGATTACCATCACAGTGAACAACGTCAATAGAGCACCGGTTCTCGAATCAATTGGTAGCAAATCAATTGACGAAAACAATACATTGAGCTTTTCAGTGAGCGCATCCGATGCTGACAACGATACAATCACATACTCGGTGGAAAGTTTGCCAAGCGGTGCAGCATTTGTCAGCCAGAGCTTTACCTGGACACCAGGCTATGAGCAGGCTGGAACCCATCAGGTCACGTTCGTTGCCAGTGATAGCCAAGCGCAAGATTCCGAAACGATAACGGTAACAGTAAACAACGTTAACAGAGCACCTATACTGAGTACTATTGGCAATCAATCAGTTTATACAGATGATTCTTTAACTTTCACTGTGAGTGCGACTGACCCCGATGGTGATACAATAACGTATTCAGTAGAAGGTTCGCCCAGCGGAGCGACGTTTGCTAATCAAACCTTTAGCTGGACTCCAGGTGATAGCCAGGTGGGTAGTTATGAGGTTACTTTCGCTGCAAGCGATGACAATGCCCAAGATTCTGAATCGATTACAATAACTGTTAGTGCTGATACGTCCGCACCGAGCGTTACTAATTGTTCGCCGGCTGCTGGTGATATACAGGTGCCCTTAAATAATCTGATAATTTTACATATTGTCGATACCGGCAAAGGCGTTGATGCCAATTCGGTAGCGATTAAAGTCAACAATAATACTGTCTATACAGGTAATACAGCCGACTATAGCAGTGAATATGGCCATTGCCGCAGGGTGGGCACGAATGCTGATTATACATTTATTTACCAGGCGAACGACATGTTTGATTTCGACCAGACCGTTACCGTTACGGTAAACGCCACGGACATCGCAGGCAATGCTATGAGCGAGTATTCATATTCCTTCAAGACCGAAATGCGTTCATTTGGTCAAAATAAAAGAGTCAATTCGGATTCAGATAACTCAAGTAAAAACAATCCTGCAACGGTGCGAGATACCAGCGGTAATATTTGGGCAGCCTGGCACGCAGGACAAACGGGTAGCAGAGATATTTATGTTGGCAAACTTACAGCAGGAGAAGACAGTTTTGACAACAGTGTTCAGCTAACAAGTAATGCCGCCGACCAGTGTAATGCTGCTATTGCGATAGATACGGATGACAAACTCTACGTGGTATGGCAGGATAACAGGCAAGGAAATTGGGATATCTACATATCGACGTCGGCTGATGGAACAAACTGGTCTACTGAAAGGCCGGTTATTGATGCAAATGATAACCAGATTAATCCTGCCATAGTTATAGATGGCTCTTCATCGAAGAATGCATACATTGTCTGGCAGGATGACCAAGCAGGTAATCAGGATATCTACGTAGCTTCATCGAGCAACGATTTTGCAACAAAAACAACTTCACAAATAACTTCTGATACCTCCGACCAGACCGAACCAGCCATTGCTGTAGACCCTGACAATACGATTTACCTCGTGTGGACAGATGCGAGAGGCGGTTCAAATGACATTTATGGAGCGGCTTCAAACAATGGTCCCTGGACTAACGTGGCGATAGTAAACAATGCAAATAACCAATCAAATCCTGCAATTGCTGCTGAAGCCGTTGGGTCCATTTTGCATTTGCTATGGGTTGATGATACATCCGGCGACAGGGACATATATTATGCATATTCAAATGGCCTGCCAAGCAGTCCTTTAACAGGTAGTACTATTATAGACGATACCGCCAGCGCCGACCAGTTGGAACCGGTTATAGCTGTTACAGGTAGCACAGGTAACAATTTAAAGGTTTTCGCGTGCTGGCAGGATGAGCGCAATGCAGATACAGACCTGTACGTTGCTGAGGTAGGTTCCGGCAGTGAAACAAACGTGCTCGTAGATGACGATGGCACAAATGCAAACCAAAGCAAACCGGCAATTGGAGTAGACATAAACGGCTATCCGTATCTGGTATGGGCTGACAGCAGAAACACAAATGCAGATATTTATTATGTTAAAAGCACGTTCGTAGAATCCAGCGCCTTGGCATCGACAGATGTTTCTATCTCCGCAGACACAACAGTGGGAACCGAGCTTGGCGCTATAAGCAGCGTAGACGATGTTTCCGTCATAGTGCCGGCAGGGGCTTATGCATGCGATATAAAGATTACGATTTCAAGGGTAAAAAATCCGCCAGCGTTTACGCTGGAGAGTTTCAGCCTGCCCTACGAGTTCGGACCAAGTGGGATAAATTTTGACCAGCCGGTTACAGTCACTATACCATACGAGGTCTCGGCCTCTGGTAATTCAGCCTCAGCATACTGGTATAATCCACTTACCGGCACACTTAGCCAATATGGAATAACAGACATTGAGAACTTCGAGATATCTTCGAGCTTACATGCTCTGCGTTTCAAGACTACGCACCTGACACAATTTATCGTTGGCGGTACTATTGGTGATATCCTCGGAGGAGGAGGCGGTGGTGGCGGTGGCGGAGGTTGTGCGATATCCCCTAACAGCCAAGGCAACATTGTCGAATTTTTACTGCCATACGCGGGGTATATTGTGGTGATGATAGTAATTAAGTGCCGAGATACACGAAAGCGGAAAGCACGCAATATGGTGAGCAACAAATGTTAAAAATGGACTATCTATCCAGCCAAGTAAGTGGGTTCTCACTTTGCTATCATTTTGTCCACAGGACGCCTTACGGCGCGAAATGGGTTTCTAAGATTACTGATTTACTACCGACCATCTGGTCGGCTCAACTTTTTAGTAACAGATTAAAGCGACTCGATATATCTTTGCTCATAGAGACCACCTTCGTAACGATTGCTGCAATTCTGGCAATCGCGGTCTTTAACCGCAATCCTTCTTTCTATGGAGCTGCCTGGTTTGTAACTCCAGCTATTCTGGTTGCTGCGGCAATTATCCCAACAGCAATTAAGAGAAGGAGGTTTGCTAAGATTGGTTTTAACGCCAAGCAAATTAGATATTCGCTTACGGTACTTGGCTGGACTTGTATGGCTGTTTTTCCCGCTACTTTTTTTGGGTGTTGGCTGCTAAAGTTCTTTGGATTAAACTTGCCTCTGCGTCCTGTACAGCCGTGGGGACAAAGCCTAGCTTGCTGGATATTTTATCAGTTTATGTACGTTGCTGTAGCTGAAGAAGTATTTTTCAGATGGTTTCTGCAGGGTAATATCCTGAAGTTAACAAACACAGTGATGCAGGGCCAAGGCAGGCGACAATTGTGGATAAGCATATTAATATCGGCTGCTTGTTTTGCAGCTGCTCATATCATAGTTCAGGGCCAGATAATATCGGTCTGGACATTTCTACCTGGTCTGATTCTTGGCTGGCTGTTTATCCGTACCAGGTCGCTACTAGCGCCAATCTTGTTTCACGGCCTTGCTAATATCTGCTATTTCATGATGGCTGCAGCGCTTGCTTAAGGCCCAAAGTGGACTATTATGCGAGTCCGTCCGCAAGTGCCCACATAGCCCCATAAACAGCCTCATCATAGCTACAGCATTGCCGTGAATGGCATATAAAGCTTATGGGAAGGGTCCGGCTTAAGTGCATCGGATAACAGGTCGATAAATTTTGAGTTGGAGAAGGTGTGCTCAAATGAAGAAAGATAACAAATTGTATATTCATAAAGTTTTGTCTATAAGCAAGTTAACACTTGTCTTGGTGCTGGGTTATGCGGTTGTCAGAACAGTGTTGTTGCCTGAGCACATAGAAAAGAGCATAGTCCCAGCCTCGGCACTGGGTGGGGACAAAATCTATGTAAGAGAAACGATTGAAGCACCTGTTTTGTCGCTAAAAGATTATGCTGATATCATAGAAAGAAATCCATTTGGTACTTCAGAACAAACGAACATAGGCAAATGGTCATCGATGAGTAATCTTACCGGCTCCCAGGATTCAGTTTCTGAGGAATTGGGGTTGGCATTATTCGGCACCATATCCGGCAGCCCGCCACTTGCAAGGGCTATCATAAAAGACCTCAAAACCAATGAGTTTGACCTATACAAGATAGGTCAAACGGTTGGAGACTCTCGTCTTGAAGGCATAGACACAGATACAGTAATTCTGGTACATAATGGAGAAAGAAAAATATTAGGTCTCAACATCGGAAAGTATAGCAGCAATGATGATAATAATGCCCGGGTATCTTCATACCGGACTATCAATAACAACCCCTCAGGGGTGAAAACCAATTCGCCACATGAGCAAGACCCTGTCAAGGTTCCAACCAGGATAGGATGCGTAGAGACAATACTGAAGAAGGCGTTCATTGAGCCTTGTGTTGCTAACGACCAGGTAGAAGGACTTAGAATAACAGGCTTGGAGAACATACCGGCGGCGAAATATATCGGCATAAAAAACGGTGATGTTATTCGTGTGGTTAATGGCCACCGATTAACAAGCAAGCAGAAAGCTTACCAGATTTTCAAGAAAGCAAGGTCACAGGCAACTATGAATTTAGAATTGTTGCGTGGTAGTGAAATTAAAAGATTCTCATTTTCTTTGCAGTAAATTATTAGCAGCACGAGGACTTCAAGTGAGCAGGTAAAACTGATGCTCCTAAAGAATCTAAATATAAACAGGCAAAAAGTACCACAGTTGTTAACTCGTCTGGGCGGAGCCCGCCGTAGCCCGAAAAGTCTTTTTTGGCTTATGTGTATATTTTGCATAAGTTTTGCGGGTAGCCCTACTAACGCCGCAGAGCAATCTCCTTCTGAGGCCCCCGCTGCTGTCTTGCGACAGCAAGACGCGGGGGTAAATCTGCCTGTACTTACTAACCCTGGTATGGCTGATGAGCTTGTATCTGTAAACTTTGACCAGGTTGATATTCGGATTATGATAAAAACTATCGGGGATATAACCGGGATTAATTTCGTCGTGGACGATAGCGTCCGCGGCACTGTTACGGTTATGTCGCCTACGAAGATACGTCTTGGTGAAATTTATAAGGTTTTGGAATCGATTCTGGAAGTAAAAGGCTATGCAGCCGTGCCGGCTGGAGACCTTGTGAAAATAGTCCCAAGAGCAGAAGCTACCAGGCGCAATTTACAGGTTCGCATTGGTAGCAAACCGTCAGAAATCCCTGAAAGTGATTCTATTGTTACTCAGATTATTCCGTTGAAATATGCTGATGTTACAGAAGTAAGTCAGATTATTAAGCCGCTTTTAGCTACAGGCTCACATATGGCAACCTACCCCCGAACGAATTCGATTTTGATTACAGATGCATCTTCAAATATACATCATGTTGCCAAAATTATTCAGAAACTTGACGTAACAGGGTCAAAAGAGCAAGTTGCCGTAATTGGATTAGAATATGCTTCCGCACAGGTTCTCAGTGAACAAATAACCAGCATAATGCAGAAAAGCAAGTCTGTTCCTTTACAGGCGGCACGCAGCAGGGATGCTCCACAGATTAACAGAGGTATCCAAATTTTACCTGATGTAAGAACAAATTCTCTTATTGTTGTTGCTAACTCTCAGGACACCGAAACAATCAGAAAATTAGCAAATCAGCTTGATATTCAACGTCCGAGCAGAGCTACAAATGTTCACGTAATGTACCTTAGGAACGCACCAGCCAAAGAAACAGCTGAATCACTTACCAAAGCTGTCGTGAACTTAAGAATCTCCGGTGCGCTCGATGCAGCCCAGCAGGTTCAGATTGCCGCTGATGAAGGTACAAACGCGCTGATAATCAGCGCTTCGGCTCAAGACTTCGAGGTTATCTCCGATATCGTCGAAAAGCTCGATATTGTTCGTGAGCAGGTTTTAGTTGAGATGCTTATTATGGAGGTCAGCGAGGAGGGCTTAAAAGAAATAGGTGTCGACTGGGCAACGCTCGATGACGCTGTAGAAAATAGTATTCGATTTTTTGCGTCAACAAATTTCGGCCCGCGCGTGGATTTCACAAGCGGAGACCTCGAAGGACTAAGTGTCGGCGTATGGAAGAAAAGCGGCACAACTACGAACATCGGCGCAATAATAACGGCTTTGGAGAAACAGACCGGTGTTAATATTCTTTCAACGCCGCATATCATGACCTCAAATCATCAAAGGGCCAAAATAATCGTAGGCGAAAACAGACCATTTGTTACCGAATCAAGAATTACCGAAACCACTGACTTACTTACTCCAACCGTGATAAAAACATACGAATATAAAGACGTCGGAATCAGTCTGGAGATAGTGCCGCATATCAGTCAGGGCGGTCTGGTCAGGCTCGAAATTGACAGCGAGTTCACAAAGCTTATTGAAACCACCGCTTCCTCGGATACTCCGACAACGGCTAAAAGACAGGCACAGACCGTTGTTTCTATGAATTCCGGCTCGACTATCGTCATCGGTGGACTAATTCGCGATGACAAAACTACTGTTGAAAAGAAAATACCCTTTGTCGGTGACATTCCCATACTTGGTAACCTGTTCAAGCACAATAAAGATGAAGTGCAGAAAACGAATCTGCTCATATTTATAACGCCGTATGTCCTGAGTAACCAGGAGGATTTAAACCAGATAAGCGAGAAGAAGAAGAAGGAAATGGAACCAGAACTGCAAGAACTTGAGAAAAACCTCAAGGAGAACTGAGAACCGGATAACTTTTTTGGTTGTAAGAAAGCCGATTGGTGAGTACAGAATTGGAAAGACAAATAACAAATCAGTATTTGGAAACCATATTGCCGGAGCAGCTGAATCCGCAGCTCGTAAGGAAGCTGCCGCTTGAGTTTCTTAAAAAGCAATGTGCTATTCCAATCACACTGCAAGAGGGACAGATTACAATTGCCCTGGCAGAACCGCTCAATGTAGAAGCATACGACGCGATTTCGAGCATCTTGGCCCAGCCGTGCAGTCGAGTTGTCTGCCCCGCCTCTGAAATAGAACAGGCTATAAGTCGCTGTTACTATCAAAGCACTAATATTGAAAGTGACAGCGAAAACCCTAATGTGCAAGATTTACCAGCCAATGGCGGTGATTTCGATGGAAGTTCCATTCAAACTCGAGCTGAAGACCTGCTCAATATCGCCAATAAGGCTCCCGTTATAAAATTAGTCAATAAAATCTTCTTCCAGGCAGTGCACAGCAGGGCCAGCGATATTCACATTGAACCATATGAAAATGAAGCTCGAATACGCTTCCGTGTTGATGGGATGTTGCAAGATGTATTTACCTTACCGAAGAGTGAGATTGCAGCACTCATTTCACGATTAAAAATTATGGCAAATCTTAATATTGCCGAACGAAGATTACCACAGGATGGCCAAAGCCGAATTAAAATAGGCCAGAACTTAGTGGATATTAGAGTTTCAGTCATTCCAACATTGGGCGGCGAACGGGTAATGCTGAGACTGCTGGATAAGAGCAACTGCAGATTGGGCCTGGACGAGATAGGATTTTGTCCGAATGTGCTTAATCGCTTCAGGAATCTGATTAGATTGTCGCACGGTATAATCCTGCTCACCGGACCCACGGGAAGCGGTAAGACAACCACCCTCTACGCGGCTATAAACGAACTTAACTGCGAAGAACGAAACATCCTTACAGTTGAAGACCCGATAGAATATCAATTGCCCGGTGTTGGGCAAATGCAAATAAATCCAAAGATAAATCTCACATTTGCTAATTGCCTGCGCCACATTCTCAGGCAGGACCCCGATGTGATTATGATAGGAGAAATTCGTGATATTGAAACCGCCGAGATTGCCATTCATGCTTCACTTACAGGCCATTTGGTTCTAAGCACTCTGCATACAAACGATTCAGCCTCAGCTATAACGCGACTGATTGATATGGGCATAGAACCCTACCTGATTTCATCGTCGGTTGTTGGAGTTATGGCCCAGCGGCTTCTGCGAATCATCTGTCAGCAGTGCAAGAAACCTTACGAGCCAGATGAGCAAATAATTTCCCTATGCAGTGAAAATGAGAAAATATCGGCGCCAGGCACGCAGTTCTATAAAGGACTTGGCTGCGAGAACTGTCTTGAAACGGGGTACATGGGAAGGACAGGAATCTTTGAACTATTGGTTATCGATGACGATATCAAGGAACTAATAGTAAAACGAAGTGCTTCGCACATTATAAAAGAAGTTGCCGTTGAAAAAGCTATGAGCACCCTGCGAGAGAATGGATTACATAAGGCATTGACTGGTGAAACCACTCTTGAAGAAGTTTGCAGGGTCACGCAGGATAATGTTCAAACAAACATAGGAGTAACTGAACGTGTCAGCGGTTGAATATAATTTGTTAAGTAACAAGCCGGTCACTGCGCATCAAGCTATTAAGAATAATGATGGTGCAGAGAAACAGACAAACACATACCAAAGGGACATCTTCAAAAGAACCGGCACAAAAGATGTCTGTAGGCTCGCGCGTCAGTTAGCGACACTTTTGCGAGCAGGATTACCGCTTGTACCTGCTCTGTCTGCAATAGTCGAGCAGTTACAAGAGGTTCCCAAACACAGAATATTGCGTTTGGGGGCCCGGAATAATCCACTTGCAGAGATTATGCAGCAAGTTGCTGATAGTGTTAATGCAGGTAGCACACTGGCCGATGCACTTAGGAGACATCCAGGCGTTTTTTCGAACTTGTTTGTAAATATGGTGGCTGCAGGTGAAGCAAGCGGAACTTTAGAAGAGATTCTCCTGCGGCTGGCGGAAATGTTGGAGAAACGTGTGCATCTTGCCGGTACGGTTAAATCCGCTGTTGCATACCCCACAATGATGGTTGTGGTTGCAACCGGAGTTGTGGTGTTTCTTCTGTCTTTCGTAGTGCCCGGAATAACGCAGATTTTCCTTGAAATGAATCGTGCTCTTCCCTGGCCTACGAGGCTGCTTATTGCAACGAGCACTCTTATAAAAACCTACTTTGTGTTAATCGCCGCTGTGGTTTGTACGGTCTTGCTCGGAATCGGAGCCTGGATAAGAACCAAAGAGGGAAAATTGCTTGTGGATAGCTTCAAACTTAAGCTGCCTCTCTTTGGTAACCTTTTTCTCAAATTGGAGATAGCACGCTTGACAAGAACATTGGGGATACTTCTTGTAAGCGGTATCCCGATACTCAGGGCCCTGGAAATCGCAAAAGGGGTGCTTCAAAACAGCTTTCTTGCAGGCACTTTGGCTGCTGTGAAGGATGGGATTAGTAAGGGAGATAATATCGCGAATGCAATAAGAAAAACCGGATTGTTTCC